>Ga0136644_10001272_pt1 | contig 20148 bp, 21 predicted proteins | sample C_130820_EF_Meta_FD_94780 | JGI IMG/M metagenome (GOLD analysis project Ga0136644, IMG submission 94780) | Freshwater microbial communities from Lake Croche, Canada to study carbon cycling - C_130820_EF_MetaG (v2) (version 2) | ecosystem: Environmental > Aquatic > Freshwater > Lake | place... | reverse complement strand
CTCGCTCTTTCGTAGCCGCACGTTTGTCATGCTGTTTTTTGCCTCGAGCCAAGCCAATTTCACACTTCACATTACCTTTGGAGAAGTGCAGATTGAGTGGAACTAGGGTGTAACCCTTTTGCTCCACTTTGCCAATGAGTTTGCGTATCTCAATCGCATTTAAGAGTAATTTTCGTGTGCGGGTGCTGTCTGGAACGATATGGGTAGAGGCTGATAGCAGCGGGGTGATGTGGCAGCCAATCAGAAAAAGCTCCGCCTGACGTATGACCACATACGCTTCCTTGACGTGCACGCGACCTGCACGGATGGCTTTTACTTCCCAGCCTTCCAGTACAAGCCCTGCCTCGAAGCGCTCCTCGATAAAATAATCAAAGAAGGCTTTTTTGTTATCGACGATACTCATGTTTATTTAGCTTCCAAGATCGATTATGGCAGACGTCTATAAGACCGTTTTAATTGGCCAATCGGCCGACCGCATGTATGGCTTGGTGACCGATGTGGCACGTTACCCTGAGTTTTTGCCCTGGTGTGGCGGAGTAGAAATTTTTGAGCAGACTGAAACTGTTTTAGATGCCAAAATTAATATTCATTTCAAGGGTATTACCCAGTTCTTTCATACGCGGAACATCAATCACCGCCCCGAAACCATTGATATGGTCTTTGTAGATGGCCCTTTTAAGCATTTCTCGGGGCAGTGGAATTTCATCCCCTTGCGGGAGGATGCCTGTAAGGTGGAGTTCAAGCTCCACTGGGAATTTAAGAGTGCCATTCTCGATAAGATCATCGGACCTGTCTTTGGACATATTGCCGGTACCTTTGTAGATTGTTTTGTAAAGCGTGCAGAAGAACTGTATGGCTAAGCAAACCCTGGATCTACTTTTATGTGATGCCAGACAAGGTGAGTCTGTGATCCGACCATTTCAATTGCTGATTGAAGATGGTGAACTGGCTACAGTAGGCCTTGCATTGCTAAGGGCAGGGATTGCAGTCAGTCAGGATGACCCAGTTCTATCCAGAAAAGGCTGTTTTGGGGTCTTTGGGAAGCGCAAGGATTGGGATAGCCCCATTTACTCTGGGGATCGCTTAGAGCTATATTCCCCGCTGCTGATAGACCCAAAGACGGTCCGCCGTAAAAAGGCCAACCAGAGCCAGGACGCCAAATTCCAGGCTGCCGCAGCCAAAAGAAAGGCTAGGAGGCTATAATCTGTTTTTGCGATTAGGGGTTTTGCATGCGACTCATTCAAAAAGCGCTCACTTTTGACGATGTGCTCCTCGTACCGGCCTATTCTTCGGTACTCCCTCGAGATGCCAGTCTGGCAAGTAAATTAACTCGGGATATTTCACTCAATACACCATTGGTATCTGCTGCGATGGATACTGTCACTGAAGGTCGTTTGGCAATCGCCATGGCCAGTGAAGGTGGTATTGGCATCATTCATAAAAATTTAACGCCTGCTGAACAAGCACGTGAAGTAGCAAAAGTTAAACGCTACGAGTCCGGTGTTTTGCGTGATCCGATCACTATTGGCCCAGACTTTACTTTGCGCCAAGTCATTCAACTTTCTCGTGAACACGGTTTCTCTGGCTTCCCGGTTTTAGTTGGCAAAGAGGTCGCAGGGATTATTACGAATCGTGACTTGCGCTTTGAAGAAGATTTAGATGCGCTAGTCAAAACGAAGATGACTCCCCGCGAACGTTTAGTGACTGTTAAAGAAGGCGGTACTCTTGACGAAGCTAAACGTTTGATGAGTCAGCATCGCTTAGAGCGTGTCTTAGTAGTTAATGACAAATTTGAATTACGTGGTCTGATCACCGTTAAGGATATTCTTAAGGCCACCGAACATCCAAACGCTTGCAAAGATAGCGAAGGTAAGCTTCGCGTGGGCGCGGCGGTGGGCGTTGGCCCCGACAATGATGAGCGTATTGAGCTATTAGTTAAGGCCGGCGTGGATGTCATAGTGGTCGACACTGCGCATGGCCATAGCCAAGGTGTTTTAGATCGCGTTAAATGGGTTAAGAAACACTACCCACATGTGCAAGTCATTGGTGGCAACATTGCTACCGGTGATGCAGCCAAGGCCTTAGCTGACCATGGCGCAGATGGTGTGAAGGTGGGTATTGGTCCCGGCTCAATTTGCACCACCCGAATTGTTGCGGGTGTTGGTGTTCCACAAATTACTGCAATTGTGAATGTAGCTGCTGCACTCAAAGGTACAGGTATTCCATTAATTGCTGATGGTGGTGTGCGTTACTCTGGCGACGTTGCAAAAGCTTTAGCTGCTGGCGCAAGTGCCGTGATGATGGGTGGCCTTTTTGCTGGTACTGAAGAAGCGCCTGGTGAAGTGTTCTTGTATCAAGGACGTTCATACAAGAGCTATCGTGGCATGGGCTCATTGGGTGCGATGGCCGATGGTTCTGCCGACCGTTATTTCCAAAATGACATTAGTACTTCAAATGCTGACAAACTGGTACCTGAAGGCATTGAAGGACAAGTGCCTTATAAAGGTAGTGTCTTGGCAATATTGCATCAACTCACTGGTGGTATTCGTTCCTCAATGGGTTACCTGGGTTGCAAGACGATTGATGAGCTTCATGAAAAAGCCAATTTTGTGGAAATCACCTCAGCAGGCGTGCGCGAGTCTCACGTTCATGATGTGAAGATCACTAAGGAAGCGCCGAATTACCACATTGATTAAGACTGAAACTAGGGTTGCTTCTTTCGTGCACGACAAAATACTGATTCTCGACTTTGGTTCGCAGGTAACTCAATTAATAGCTAGGCGTGTACGTGATGCACGAGTGTATTCAGAGATCCATCCTTATGATTGCGATCCAGAATTTATTCGAAAGTTCATTCAAGAGCAGGGTGGCAAAGGCATCATTCTCTCTGGCGGACCAAGTTCTGTCACTGAGGATGGTAGTCCACGTGCCCCACAAATCGTCTTTGAATTAGGTGTTCCTGTATTAGGTATTTGCTATGGCATGCAAACCATGGCAACCCAATTAGGTGGCGCCGTTGCTTCTGCTGAGTCCTTAGGTAAAGCACGTGAGTTTGGCTATTCAGAAGTACGCGCACATGGGCATACTGATTTGCTCAAAGGTATTGAAGACTTTTATACAAGCGAAGGGCATGGCATGCTCAAGGTGTGGATGAGTCATGGTGATTCAGTTACGACCTTGCCGCCATCATTCAAGTTGATGGCATCTACTGAGTCTTGCCCGATAGCGGGCATGGCTGATGAAGAGCGTCGTTTCTACGCGTTTCAGTTTCACCCTGAGGTAACGCACACCATCCAAGGTACTGCGATCATAGAACGTTTCGTTCACCAGATCTGCCACTGCAAGCCAGACTGGATCATGGGCGATTACATTAGCGAAGCTGTTGAACATATTCGTAAGCAAGTGGGTGATGAAGAGGTCATTCTGGGTCTATCGGGTGGTGTTGATTCAAGTGTTGCTGCTGCTTTAATTCACCGGGCTATTGGCGATCAATTGACTTGCGTATTTGTTGATCATGGACTACTTCGCTTAAACGAAGGTGACATGGTAATGGAGATGTTTGCTCGTAATCTCGGTGTGAAGGTGATCCGAGTTGATGCTAAAGCAACATTTATGAGTAAGTTAGCTGGTGTTGCAGACCCAGAAGTAAAGCGCAAAATTATTGGTAAAGAATTCGTAGAGATTTTTCAAAGTGAGTCTGGCAAGATTAAAAATGCAAAGTGGCTGGCGCAAGGCACGATCTATCCAGACGTGATTGAGTCTGCAGGCAAGGGTAAAAAGGGTGCGCATACGATTAAGAGTCACCATAATGTTGGTGGCTTACCTGAAGATATGCATCTTAAGTTGCTCGAGCCATTGCGTGAATTATTTAAAGATGAGGTTCGTGAGCTTGGCGTTGCCCTAGGCTTGCCACGGGAAATGGTATATCGCCATCCTTTCCCAGGACCAGGACTGGGTGTGCGGATCTTGGGTGAAGTGAAAGACGAGTTTGCAAGTCTTTTGCAGAGAGCTGACGCTATCTTCATTGAAGAGTTACGCAATACCATTGATGAAGCCAGCCAGAAGTCTTGGTATGACTTAACTAGCCAAGCTTTTGCGGTATTTCTTCCAGTGAAATCCGTGGGCGTTATGGGCGACGGCAGAACCTACGAATACGTTGTTGCGCTGAGAGCTGTGCAAACGCAGGACTTTATGACGGCACATTGGGCACATTTGCCTCATGATTTATTGGGTAAAGTTTCTAATCGCATCATCAATGAAGTGCGCGGTATTAATCGCGTGGTTTATGACATCAGTGGAAAACCACCTGCCACCATCGAGTGGGAATAAGTTGACTTAGGTTTGAACTTATCAATGCCTGAATTACGTCAAACTGCCCTTGAACTATTAGCGTGCACAAATCCCAAGACTAAGGTTTTAGGTGTTCAAAAATTATTTGACGACTACCATCGGAAAATTATTGACCTAAATACTCTAAATGTTTTGAACTCTCGGGGACTTAATCTTCCGGGTAGACCACTAAAGCCAGAGTTAATTCCCCCTTTAGATGTTCCAAAAAGATCGATGGCCACTCCAGAGGGAAGAGTTTCTTTGCTGCACTCCCTCGCGCACATTGAATTTAATGCGATGAATCTCGCTCTTGATGCGATCTGGCGGTTTCCTGAGATGCCTGTCAAATACTATGAAGATTGGCTCAAAGTTTCCAAAGAAGAGGCATATCATTTCAGCTTAATTGAAGCGCACTTGCAGAGCTTAGGGTTTGCTTATGGTGACTTTCCTGCCCACAACAGCCTATGGGAGATGGTCGAGAGAACCTCAGATGCCATCATTGCCAGAATGGCGCTTGTCCCTAGAACCATGGAGGCGCGAGGTTTGGATGCAGTTCCAGCTATTCGTGATCGATTCAAGCAAATTAAAGATAACAAGGTAGTAGAAATTTTAGAAGTTATTCTGAGGGATGAGGTGGGTCACGTATTGATAGGTAATCAATGGTTTAATTTCTTATGTGCCAAGGAAAATATTTCCCCAATTCAAGCATATAAGGAATTAGCGATTGCTTATCGTGCTCCGAGTTTAAGAGGTCCTTTTAATTTGGAAGCACGTAAAGAAGCAGGCTTCACCCAAGAGGAATTACGTTTGTTGGGGACGTAGTTCCAATATCAATATTTAGAAGGATTTGTAAATATCATGCGTACACTCTTTTTGTTGGTTATGGCTGTGTGGTGCTCACTTATATTGACAGCATGTATTGCCACTCAACCATACCCAGTGGGGGTTGTCTTGCCTCCGCCACCAACACCTCCTAAGGTCCGGGCGCCAAAAGTTGGCCAAGAGTGGGTTTACACAGTACGAAATGTTTTCAATCAAGCCGTAGTTGATACCGTGACTGAACGAGTGGTATCAGTTGGCAAAGAAGTTCGTATAGAGCGCAACGGTGTAAAGGCGGGACGCCTACCCGATGAGATTCAAGCACCTTGGGGATATATATTGCAGGATCCACATTGGAGTCCGCCTCAAGTATTTCAGCAAGTATTGCCATTGTGGCCAGAGCAATTGACTCCCGGGTGGTCAGGTTTCTATCGCACTCGATATCAAGTTCTTAGCTACCCTGACTCGAGTTATTACTGGGGGCTGAATGTCACCGCTATCGAATGGGAGCGGGTTTCTGTGCCGGCGGGACAGTTCACCACGCTCAAATATCAGAACGAGGCACCCTATTTTGAGAGCAATGACGTTTTTAGGGTTGCCAACTATCGGCAAGAGGATATGTGGCTTTCCCCCGAGATAGGCCGCTGGGTGATACGGAGGGGTTATGGACGTTACCTGACCCTTGGTATCACTTGGGCTAACGCCTATTGGGAAGACTACCTGGAGTGGGAGCTAGTCTCCTGGAAGTAAGCAAAGCGCTTAAAATAGCGGCATTGCTATGTATACCGTTAAAGAACTTTTTCCAACACTTCAGGGTGAGGGCGCCCATGCTGGACGTGCAGCAGTTTTTTGTCGTTTTGCTGGCTGTAATCTATGGAGCGGTCGTGAAGAAGATCGCGCCACAGCGGTCTGCCAATTTTGCGATACCGACTTTGTTGGTAGCGACGGAGCTGGAGGTGGTAAGTTTGAGAATGCTCAAGACTTAGCTGATGCTATTGAAGCTTCCTGGAAAAGTACTTCGGCTGGACCGCAACAGCGCTACGTCGTTTTTACTGGCGGCGAGCCACTGCTGCAACTAGATGATCCATTGATTGCGGAGTTACATCTCAAGGGTTTTGAGGTCGCCATCGAGACCAATGGCACCATCAAAGTTCCCAAAGGAGTTGATTGGGTTTGTGTCAGCCCTAAAGCTGGATCTGATTTGATTGTGTTGCAAGCAAATGAACTGAAATTGGTGATCCCACAGGTAACAGAAGAGTCACTAGAGAAGTTGATGGCGCGTTTTGAGAAAATGGATTATCGCAATCGCTTCTTGCAGCCCATGGATGGACCCAATCTCAAAAGCAATACACAATTAGCGGTCAGTCTTTGCCAGAAGCGCCCACTTTGGAGGCTAAGTCTCCAATCCCATAAACTAATAGGCATTCGCTAGAACGCTATTGATTGAATTGAATGACAAGTAAACAGCCTGCAATCTCTATTACCCGCCGTCTTGAATTTGACTCAGGACACCGCATCCCAAATCATGATGGCCAATGCAAGCATTTGCATGGTCATCGCTATGCCATTGAAGTGACCTTAACAGGTGAAGTAGCAGATCATCCTGGAAAAGCGGATGATGGCATGGTGCTCGACTTTGGTGATATCAAGCGTTTAACTAATCAGCACATTGTTGATGTATGGGATCACGCATTTCTCGTAGCAAAAGAAGATGAAGGACTAGTTGCTTTTTTGGCAACTCTACCGAATCACAAAACTGTCGTGATGGACCATGTTCCTACTGTTGAGAATTTAGCTAATACTGCCTTTGCTATTTTGCAACCCGTATTTGCTAAAGCATTTGGCGGACGCCTTGAGCTTTCTGCGCTTCGTTTATATGAGACACCCAATTGCTGGGCTGATGTTCATCGTTCTTAAATGAATCAAGCTGAGCTCGATCGCCAGTTTATGCAGCAGGCTTTAGAGCAAGCTAATTTGGCCGCTCTTGCAGGCGAAGTACCTGTAGGCGCAGTATTGGTTCGTGATGGACAAGTTATTTCTAAGGGATTCAATCAGCCTATTGGCCTTCACGATCCGAGTGCCCATGCTGAAATGCTGGCACTAAGACAGGCCGCTGTTTCTGAGCAAAATTATCGCCTACCAGGCACTACTTTGTATGTCACTCTTGAACCTTGTGCAATGTGCGCTGGTGCGATGCTGCATGCGCGGGTTGGGCGGGTAGTGTATGGGGCTGCTGATCCTAAAACAGGTGCCGCTGGAAGCGTTTTAGATGTATTCTCATCAAAACAAATCAATCATCAGACGAGCTATGAGGGTGGGGTGATGAGAGAAGAGTGCGGTCAATTATTGCGTGATTTCTTTAAGGGGCGACGTTGAAAGTGATTCACTTGATTGCTCCTTCTGGAGCAAGTCTAGACGACAAGAGTCCTTTGGCGGGCATTGAATGGCTAGAGGGCCAAGGCTTTGCGATCCAGAATGCAGAATGCGTAAAGCGTGTGCATGAGCGCTTTGCTGGAAGCGATGAGGCACGCTTGAATGATTTAAATAGTCTAGCCACTCTTGGTCCACAAAGAGTAGTGATGGTTATGCGCGGTGGCTATGGCATTCATCGTTTGCTTCCTAATATTGATTGGGCGGGGATTGCCAAATCTATTCAGAATGGTTTGCAAGTATGTGGTCATAGTGATTTCACTGTCTTTCAACTGGGCCTACTCGCAAAAACGGGTGCAGTGACATTATCAGGCCCTATGCTCAATTACGATTTTGGAAAATTAGATGAGGGCGGTAAACCTCTTGCCCCAGATGCATTCATGTGGAAGCACTTTCAAAGTTCGATTCAAACACGAAAAATGGATTGCACTGTATCTGCCCCCCAATCTTTTTTAGGAAAAACAGTCTCTGGCTCGCTTTCAGGAATGTTGTGGGGCGGCAATTTAACTGTATTGGCGGGTTTAGTGGGAACGCAATACTTGCCCTCTCAGCAACAAACCAAAGGCGGCATTTTGTTTTTAGAAGACGTCAACGAGCATCCCTATCGTATTGAACGTATGCTCATGCAACTGCTAGATGCCGGAGTGCTTGGCAATCAGTCTGCAATTCTTTTGGGTGGGTTCTCCGCCTATCGTTTATATGATAACGATAGAGGTTACTCACTAGAGCGCGCAATTGAAGCGATTCGGAAGCGGCTGCCAGACAACACGCCAATCTTGACTGACTTACCCTTTGGTCATCAAGCCAATAAGATAACATTACCTGTGGGTGCAAAAGCGACCCTAGATTTCAGCAGTGCTGGCTTTACTCTTAAAGCGAATTGGTAGATGTCCACTTGGCGCTTCATTATCAGAAGTATCCCGCTCCTGATTACTCTTTTTTTTGCAGGAAATGTCATGGCAATTGAAGAGCCACAATTTACTGTTCTTGAAAAAACACCGCCTTTTGAACTACGGTCTTATGCACCAATGATATTGGCTGAAGTTCAGGTGGAGGGTGATTTAGACCAAGCTTCAAGCCAGGGCTTTCGATTAATTGCTGCTTATATCTTTGGGCAAAATCAAGTCAGCGAAAAAATTGCGATGACTGCCCCCGTATCGGTTGAAGAGCAGTTGCCTAAAAGCGCTAAGATTGCGATGACTGCCCCAGTCAATATTGAAGCGAATGCTGGGAAATGGACTGTTTCATTTGTAATGCCAGCGGAATACACCATGGACAGTTTGCCAAAGCCCCTGAATTCTAAAGTTCAGCTTCGTCAGATTCCTGCGGTTAAGCGCGCGGTAATTAACTTTTCTGGTTTCTACAACGAGAACACCGTTACTGAAAAAACACTAGAGCTAGAGCAATGGATGAAAACCCGAAATCTCCAGCCAGGAAGTGCGCCTAAGTTTGCGCGCTATAACCCACCATGGACATTGCCATTTTTTCGTCGAAACGAGATCATGATTGATGTACGGGACTAAGAATTGCTGGGAATGCTTTTAGGCTTCAAAGCTTTTCAGTAAAAACTGTGCTCCACTTCCAATTCCCAAGGCTTTAGTCAGTATGGGTAAGGTTTCCGTAAGTTGCTTCTCTAAAGTCCAGGGCGGATTGATGATGAACATTCCGCTAGCCTGCAGGCGTCTTTCACCAGGTGCATTTTCAACCCGCAATTCAGTTTGAAGCCATGAGCGTTTATGGATAGCGGCAATCTTTTTTAGGCGATCAGGCAGTGCAGCCGACTCTCGCCTGGACAGAATGGGATACCAAATAGCGTAGCAACCTGTGGCAAAGCGCTGCAGCGCTTCCTCCAGTGCTAGTTCAAGATATCGATAATCTTGTTTATCCTCATAAGAAGGGTCTATTAAGACTAAGCCCCGTCTGCTGGGTGGTGGCAGCAAACCTTTGAGTCTAGCGAAACTATCCTCAGCATAGATATCAATCTGTTTAGATTGTTTTAGTTCGCCAATATTGTGACGCAGAATATCGATTTCTTTGGGGTGTAGTTCAAATAACTTCAGTCTGTCTTGTGCTCTAATTAAGCGTGCCAGAATAAAAGGCGAACCTGGATAAATATTCATCTCATTTTCATTATTTTCGGCTGCCACAAGCTCTAGGTATCTCTGAATACCTTCGGAGATGAAATTGCCTTCTTCAATAAATTTGAGGAGTCGAACAATGCCGCCTTCCGCCTCCTTACTTACCGCAGCAAACCCATCTTTCAGGCTATATATGCCAGCGCCAGCATGAGTGTCTACTATGGTTAAAGCGCCAGGCTTCTCTTGTAGATACTCAACGAGATGAATGAGGGTAAGGTGCTTCAGAATATCAGCATGACTGCCAGCATGAAAAGCGTGTCGGTAGCTAAACATCTTGACTCACTCTGACTTAGGGAGAGTTGAATTCAGTTGTGCCTTGATAAATAAAATCAGCGTGATAAGCAAAACCACTATTGATGCATATTGCAATGGCAGATTTAATTCATGATCCATGATTTGCGTCAGATGCGCATAAATTGCAGTCACACCGCCAATGGCTACCAAACGAAGCCAGGCCCCTTGAATGGATAGGTATCGATCGGGAATGAAGCTGGCCAAAATTGCCCCTAACATCCCACACCACATACCAAACCCTGCGCCACCGAGTACATCCGTGAGCCAGTGGGCTCCTACCGCATTTCGAGAGAGGCCAACTAAAGCGGCAATGACGAATAAAAGTATCAGCGGAGCACGCTTATCTTTCTTGCAGGAAAAATACAAGGCGGTAGCTACGGCAAAAGCAGTGAGAGTATGTCCCGATGGAAATGCTTTATGGAGTAAAGGCTCGCCTAAGCGGTGAAAGCTGCCATCTAACAATATCCCTGCGGGCCTTGGTAAATCAAAATAGTTTTTTAATAAAGTACTAGCGACTGCAGAAATGGCCCCAGCAATAATGCCAGCTGTTAATGAGCGCGGCGCCAACAAAATGAGAGGGAATGCAATCGCAAATGTACCCCAGCCATTCCCCAGAAAAGTGAGCCATGCCCACAAGGTATCAGGTAGAAGCTGGGTATAGCTATTAATAAATAAAAAAGTGGCGCTTTGAAACTCACCCAAGTAAATTGCTAATGCAAGTGCTAATGGCAATAACGGAATCAACCAAGCATATGCAGGAATAGCCCGATTGCCCATTACTTTTAACGGCCCTTAGCCTGATCGGCAGCTTTTAGCTGAGTATTCACTTTGTCTAAGACTTCAGCAACGCTAATTTTCTGCATGCAAACATTATCGTGACATGGAGTCTTGCGATGATTAGCGGCACTGACGCAGGGAGAGCAAGCCAAGTTTGCAGTGATCGCAATAGAGTTACCGATTGAGCCATAAAGGGCTGGTGTTTCCGGACCAAAAAGCACAACTGTTCTGAGCGGTGTAACTGCGGAGAAATGACCGGGTCCAGAATCATTGGTAACCATGACATCAGATAAGGTGTAGAGCGGAGGCAATTCTGCGAAGCTTACTTGCCCTGCAAAGTTCAAGGCATTTTTAACATTAGCAACCACTCTCACCTTTTCAACGTAAGCCAATTCAGCAGGGGAGCCTGTAATCAAAATCAGATCATGGGGGTATTGCTGGTGTACTCCCTGAATTAATTCAGAGAAGCGTTGCTGGGCCCAGCGACGTTGAGGTAATAAATCGCTCGCATTGGGATTAATCAAGATTAGGCGGTTCTTACCGTATACATATTCAATGCCAGCCTCTTTTGCTAAGCTCTCAATACGCTCACGAACTTTACCTAAAGCTACTGGGTCGATCACCGCTTGCTCTAAGCGTACTTCCGAATCTGGTATCTCAATTTTGCTAAAAGGCACTTCAATCTTATCTGCAAATGCCGCATGAATTAAAGATAAAAAGTTTTTAGTGATGTGGATATGCGGGTTGTAGTGCACCTTACGGGTAAGCATGCAGCCGCGCCACAAACCTTCACCATGAAAGATGTGATAGCCCACACGGCGTCTTGCACCACATAGGCCAGTCAGCAAAGCAGTAAAGCGTGAGAACAACTCTAAATCAATAACGGTATCAATGTGATGACGACGCGCAAAGACTAAGAAGCGCAGGGTATCTTTAATTAAGCCACCCAAGCTTGATGAGTCAATCGTGAAAATATTTTCTGGCTTAACGGTATTTAATAGAGTCAAGCTTGCGCGATTACTTTTAAAGATCAAAAAGAAAAGCTCAGCGCCACGCGCTTGGGCATTACGCATTGCGGGGTCAACTAAGATAGCGCTACCCATTTCTGAGAGCTCAATAAAGAGTAATTTTTTGGGAGCCTGAGGTTCACGACTCACAAGATTTCTGGCGCCATCCATCAGCGCTACCAAGGGAGTGGCAATGGCGCAAAGCGGCACACCAACCCAATGATCAATGGCACGCATAGTATTGACGCTAATAGTCATAATTTCTTCTGTAGGATTATTTTCGTTTTAGTAAAAAGTATGCACCAGGTAACACTGATAAAACAGTAATGGCGCCATAACTAATTGAGGCCAATACAGTTAAAGAAGGGTTCACGCCCCACAGTGCTAAAACGGAAGATAGGGTGGCTTCACGCAAACCCCATCCTGAAATACTAATAGGCAACATCAGAAGCAGGCTGAGTGCTGGCAGGCCAATCATGAGACCTTCGAGTGGCGCATCAACCCCATAGGCCTTCATGCAAAACAACAGTGTGAGGATCGTGAGGCAGTGTATGCCTACAGCTAAAAATGCCTGAGCAATATTAGTAGGCCACGAGAAAGCTAGCCGGATTCCAGGCATTGCCTGATTCATATGCAGGCGTCCCAAGAGTTTTTGAAATAGCTCACAACTAGGGCCCCAGGCAAGGATGGCAGCAACCAATACGCCAGCAAATATCATTACGCCCAATACTGCGTAGCCCAAGTCTTGCCCCCATACTGCAAGAGTTGCACCCCCTAAGATCAGTCCAATTCCGCCTAATAAGTTGTTACCAGCTAAGCCCAGTAGGCGATCGACTAAAACCATGGCAAAGCTGAGTCGTAGTTTGGGTGTCGCATGTCCTAAATCAACTGAATGATGTAGCTCTTCATTTAATTCCTTAGGGTCGCTCAAATTACCTGAGTTTGTAAGATGAGTTGCGGTGACCGCCCGATAGCTATCGCCCCCAAGAGTACTCGGTAGTCCTTGGTTAATTAAGCCACCAGCAAAGTAGAGGCCTATATAAGAAAAGATCCGGCGCGGAAAACCCACTGCTTGCATAAACAAACCCCAGCGATAGCCACCGCAAACAAATGCAGTCATCATGCTAGCTAAAGCAGCTAAAAACCAGATTGGCTGCATCTGAATCTCGGAATCAAAAAGGGTGTGCCAGTCAATTCCACTGGTAGCCTTCCAGAGGAGGGCAATCGACAGCAAAATGCGGATGCTGGGCCATGCACGCTTCAGAATTGATTTCCACCCAGAGGGGGTTTTGGGGGTGGCATTGGCTGATGAACTCATAGGCGTAAGGATAATGGTTTGTGCGCCTAAGGTCCTGAATTTAGGCTATTTACTTCCTTGGGGCGGGTTCTCGCCAGTTAGTACAAAGGCTAAAGTCAAATTTTGACAATACCTGACCAAAGCGTCGGATTTCTAACCTATCTATGGCCTCGCAATGCTCAAAGGCTGATTGATTGCCCACGGGAGGTGGGAAGGCCATCCCAGACCAATTGATTAAGAGGATATTGGCTCCCTGACGAAGCTCTCCGAACCAGAGATCAAATTGATCTTTTCTTTGATCCAATACAAATACCGGTGTTGGTTGTGAATACCAAGCAGCGCGACTAGCAAGCGTCCAATTTTGTACAGCAATGCCATCCGCCTTGGTGGCTTTGACTAAGTCAGCCGCTTTTTGTCCTGCAGCTTTCCATCCATACAAATCAGCGATTGGATTTGCTTTAACAACTTCCGAAGAAATGCCGCCAGACAGAACAAATCCAAAACCAATGATGCATAAGCCAATTTGAAAGATAAATAGAGCACGAATCAACTTGCGATGTTGTATAGACCATGCTTTTGCCAAACCAATGCCAGCAAATGGCGCGAGACAAAACCATGCAGGCGTTGTCCAGTGAGGTAAACCACCGCCCCCAGAAAGACTTGCGAATATCACGAAGGGAATCAAAAAGAAGCCCATCAAAGATAGCAAAGAGAGCTTTGTCGCATGCATACAATCTTTGAGAAAGATGTAGGTGCCCATGATCAATAGAGGACCAAAGGCAATAATTTGAACACCCAAGAAGGCGGCTAATCGGCGCCATAGCCATTCACCACCACTGCCATGGGCAATTTGGTATTTAAATGAAATCCAATCATTGACCCAGTTCCAATAAAGCACCGGAACAATGAATAGCAGGGCCAGTAGGACTGCTAACCAAAAACCCAATTTTTCAATCCAAGGTTTTCTGCGAGTGCTGATATAGACAATGAGGAGAGCAACAGCAGTAAAGATTGCAGTGTATTTACTTAAGCCGGCTAGGCCCAACAAAGCTCCAGTGAGCAGCCAGTCACCTATGGTGAAGTGGTCTTGAATTAACCAACGTAATGCCATGAACATGAGCCCAAGACTCAGAGGCGCAAGCAAAGTGTCTGGTAATAAGCCAATTGCGAGTACGTGGGGCATTGGTGCGGCGATGATGGCAAGAACAGCCATGAGTCCGCAAGTGTTGGCGGAGGGTAGTGCGCTAGTGAGGTATCCCGAATTACGCCCCTGAATAAAGTGATGAATTTCTAGCGTTACTTGATACACCAAGAGACAGGAGATTACCCATAGCAACTCAGGGATGATGCGGATTAGTCCCTCTGATGAGGTAAGAGCAACTAGTGGCCACTGAATCCAACCCACTAGAGGCGGATGATCAAAGTAGCTCCAAGCTAAATGTTGGGCATATAAGGCGTAGTGCGCTTCATCTACCGAGAATTCAATCGAAAAGCCTAGGCCAAAATGCACGAGCGCTGCTATACAAATGCAGATTGCAGCCCAGCTTGTAGGTGATTGGTGGCGCATCATTAGATTTTAGACTTACTTGAGTGATTCTTTGGGACAATTGAAGAATGTTGAAGCGCCTTTTATATCCCCTCATGATCTGCACCGTAGCGGTTTTGCTTGGTTGTGCTGGCTTTGGCGGGAACTCGGTTCAGGATGAATCAGGCCAAGCATTCAATATGGATCAATTACCCGCTCAGGAAGAGCTACCAAAATTCTCAGCGGAGACGCCTCGTGAGGGTATGCCGAATGGCTGGAATTTTTACCGAATAGCCCCTTATAAAAAGAATACGGTCTATCGTTTAGAAAACTATCAAGGTAGAACGGTATTGAGTGCCAACTCTAAGACATCCGCTTCTGGTTTAGCAATTAAACTGCGCCCGCGTCAGGCAAATAATTTATGGTTGCAATGGGAGTGGAAGGCAACCAATGCGATTCCCAATGCAGATAATGCCGATGGGCCTAGTGATGATGCACCATTGAGAATCTTAGTAGCTTTTGATGGAAATAAATCCAAGTTATCCCTCAAGGAACGATTGAACTTTGAGATGGCTAATTTAATTAGTGGTCAAGAAATGCCCTATGCCACCTTGATGTATATCTGGTCTGGCAAAACACCGGTGGATACCATTATTACTAATGCACACACTACTCGCATCAAGATGATTGTGGTGGATTCCGGTTGGGATGGTTTGGGTCAGTGGCATAAACATCAACGTGATCTTGCGGCTGACTATAAGCGCGCTTATGGTGAAGCACCAGGTGAAGTAATTGGTATTGCATTACTAACCGACACTGACAATACCAAATCAGAGACGCGTGCTTTTTATGGTGACATTGAACTTGTCCGTAAGAACCCTAAATAAGATCAATTCAACTCTAGCGTTGGGAAGGCCGCCAGCGCTTAAGCAATAAGGCATTACTCAGCACGCAAAAGCTTGAGAGCGCCATAGCGCTGCCAGCGAGCATCGGAGATAAATAGCCAAGGGCAGCCAAAGGTATTCCGGTTGAATTAAATAGAAACGCCCAGAACAAGTTCTGTTGAATCTTTTTCCAAGTTCTTTTAGAGATATCAATTGCATCAGCAACTAAAGTGGGGTCACCACGCATCAAGGTGATACCTGCAGCTTGCATTGCTACGTCTGTACCAGTTGACATTGCCATTCCAACATCAGCAGCAACAAGGGCAGGCGCATCATTAATGCCATCACCAACCATCGCAACCCATTGACGCTTACCATCAACTCCTGATGATTGCAGTTTACGGATGATGTCCGCTTTATTGCTAGGCAGGATTTGCGCAAAGACCTCATCAATTCCAATAGAGAGGCCAACTCGAGTAGCTGCTGCAGTGTTATCCCCGGAAAGCATTACCGCACGGATATGCATTTGCTTTAAAGAATCAATGGCAGCATGCGCATTATTTTTGAGCTCATCACCAAAACCAAAAATAGCAATTGGGGAAGATGTGAGTTCATTCATCAAAACCGAAACGGTTTGACCAGCCTCAAAACAGAGCTGTGCTTTTTCTAGTATTAATTTGTAGTTCGGATGATGTTCTAGGGATGCAAGACTTTGTAAGCACAGGTTTTGTCCATCCCATAACCCTGAACTGGGTTTGCCGCTAATACCCACCCCAGGAATCGCCTTACTTTCAGTGGGCGAAATTGGGCTGACTCCATTCTGTTTAGCGGCCTCTAATAAAGCTTTCGCTAATGGATGCTCGCTGCCCAGTTGCAAGCCAGCGGCGCTTGCCAAAATAGCATCTTGATTCGCCTGATTGGGCATCTCATCAAAGGTAATGAGATTGAGTAAGCTGGGTTTACCAATCGTGAGTGTTCCAGTCTTATCAAAGGTAACAATATTTAAGCGATGCGCTAGCTCTAATACCTGAGGATCTTTGATCAGAATACCAAAGCGTGCTGCAATTCCAGTGCCCGCCATAATGGCAGCGGGGGTTGCTAAACCCAGAGCGCAGGGGCAAGCAATTACCAAGACCGATACAGCACGCAATATCCCAATCGCTGCAGAATCTAAATACAGCCAGTTTGCAATTCCAGTGATGATGGCAATGACGAGTACGCTAGGAACAAAAACAGCGCTAACCTGATCAACCAATTTTTGGATTGGAGCTTTCTGGGTTTGGGTATCTTCTACTAAAGAAATAATTTTTGAGAGGACACTTTCTACACCAACAGCTTGTGCCTCAATCACTAAGGCACCTTCGCCATTTAATGAGCCACCAATCACTTTGGCATTGATGGACTTTTTAAGGGGAGCGCTTTCTCCAGTAAGCAATGATTCGTCGACGTGACTGCTGCCCTGCAAGATCCGACCATCCACTGGAATGCGCTCTCCTGGTAGAACTAAAACATGATCCCGAGGAAATACATGCTCCAGGGGGAGATCACGATATTGATCTAAAGCTACTCCGTCCTGGATGACGATATTCGGATCAAGCACCTTGGCATGTTCAGGCCACAGCTTTTGCAGTGCGTGAATTGCTTCACTTGTTTGCTGCTTTGCCCTGGCTTCTAGCCGCTTGCCTAAAAGCACCATGCAAATAATGACAGTAGAGCCCTCGAAATACAGTTCATGACTGGCATGAGGGCTGGCAATCATTTGATACACACTCAATCCATAAGCAGCGCTAGTGCCTAGTGCAACTAGTAAATCCATATTGCCCACACTAGATATCAGCGCCTTAAAGCCAGATTTATAGAAGCGCCAACCCAAAACAAATTGCACTGGGCTAGCCAGGAGGAGTTGCCAGACAGGCGGTAGGGACCAATGAATGCCAAATGGCATCAGGAGCATAGGTAAAAATAAGGGGGCCGACAAGATAAAACCTAATAAGACTCGACCCAAACCATCGCTGCCCCAAAAAGATTGTGAGGGCTTTACCTGCACACTGAGATGTGGGGAGCTTAAATGGGCGTCATAACCTGTCTTTTTAACTGCAGTGATGACATCCTCAATATTGCTTGAGAAAGATATATTTAGGCGGACTCGAGCTTGCTCAGTAGCCAGATTGACGCTCGCCGCCTCCACCCCCGGAATTTTGCTGAGGGCTTTTTCAACTCGTCCAACACAAGAGGCGCAGGTCATACCACCGATATCTAGGGTAAACAGCTCTGAGTGGGTCTCTATTGGTAGGCTCATATATAGAAGATAATCTACTGCATATACTTACATCTACGACAAAAGGGCTGATATGTTGAGTTTAAAAGTGTCTGGCATGACCTGTGGGGGTTGCATTAATGCAATTACCAGGGCGATTCAGGCCCAAGATCCCCAAGCCCAAGTGCAAGCAGATTTAGCATCCCAAACCGTCAATTTGGAGACATCCTTATCTATGGCGCAGGCCAGTGAGTTGATTACTGAAGCAGGTTTTCCGGTTTCTCAGTAAATCCTTGTCTGCGTCAGCAAATTTTCGTAGGTGCGGTTAACCTTAGCGTTATTCAATACAAATAGACTCAGCAATGTGGGGATCATCCCTGAAGTTGCTCATCATAGGAGAAGGTAGTGTCAGTTACTGTAGAAGCTGTTCAAGGGGCGATCAAAGGTTTAGTTGATCCGAACACCAAGGTTGATTTTGTAACAGCTAAAAATTTGAAAAATCTGCGCGTGGATGATGGCGATGTCTCTTTAGATATTGTTCTGGGATATCCTGCCAAAAGTCAATTCGATGCGATTCGCAAGTCTGTGATTAACGCTGTCCGTGAATTACCGGGCGTTAAAAATGTGAGCGTCAATGTCAGCAGTCAAATCATGGCGCACGCGGTACAACGTGGCGTGAAGTTGTTGCCGGGCGTTAAAAATATTATTGCGGTAGCCAGCGGTAAGGGTGGTGTTGGTAAATCAACGACGGCAGTGAACTTGGCTTTGGCACTTTCTGCTGAAGGAGCTCAAGTCGGTATCTTAGATGCGGATATTTACGGTCCAAGTCAACCGATGATGCTCGGGATTACAGGAAGACCAGAGTCTGTTGAAGAAAATACTATCGAGCCAATGGAAGGCCATGGTCTGCAAGCAAGCTCAATTGGCTTCTTGATTGATGAAGATGCACCGATGGTGTGGCGTGGTCCTATGGTCACATCAGCTTTAGAGCAATTACTCCGTCAAACCCGCTGGCGCGATCTTGATTATTTAATTGTCGATATGCCTCCAGGCACTGGCGACATTCAATTAACCCTCTCTCAAAAAGTTCCTGTTACGGGCGCAGTGATTGTTACTACTCCTCAGGACGTCGCCCTGCTTGATGCGCGTAAGGGCCTCAAGATGTTCGAGAAGGTTGGGGTGCCCATTGTCGGCATTATTGAAAATATGAGCACCTATGTCTGTACGCAGTGTGGTCATGAGGAACATATCTTTGGTAGCGGTGGTGGTGAAAAAATGTGTCAAGAGTATGCAGTTGATTTCTTGGGCGCACTACCACTGAATCTATCGATTCGCGAACAGGCTGATGCAGGACGTCCCACATTGGTCGCTGACCCTGATGGGGCGATTAGTGCAATTTACAAAAACATCGCTCGACAAGTTGCCATTCGGATTGCTACGCTGTCAAAAGATATGAGCAGCAAGTTCCCTAATATCGTGGTTCAAAATACCTGAGGTCCTGAGTCGTTATGCGCTTTGCAGTAATCATGCGTAAGCAAAATTTGGATAACCCATGGGTTTCACATCGCTGGGTTCCTCAGGAAGTTTTGCCTGATTTTGGTCAACTTCAAGCTCAGACCAATGCAAGTGATGCCATCTCTGGCCAATTTTTGGGTCGTGACGCAGATGGAGAGTCTTGGTTGTTTACGGGGTTTGAGCTCAATCTCTTTTTGGATGAAGCTGAAGGTTATTACCTCAATGTATCCGCAACCACTCCATGCTGGTTTGTGATGTGGCGTCTAGAGGAAGATATTGATCGCTATATTGATTCGCAATCCCTTTCAGTAGCTAAAGCTGAGGATGCAATTGCAGTACCGCATCGCATTTGTGTAAGTTATAACGAAGCTGCCCGTCTATTGGACGGTGGTGAGTCAGTCGATACGATCCCAATGACTGACGAACATGCTGCCTGGCTGCAAGAGTTTGTCAATGAACACTATCGGCCAGAACCCAAGAAGCGTCACAAGCCAGCCTCATTTAAAGGCGCAGAGCGTCCGGCGGAGGAGTAATGGCAGATGGTTTCCTAAGTCGCTGGTCGCGCCGTAAAGTTCAGGCTGATAAAGCCGAAGAACCGGTAGTCCCAGCCAAAGAGCTTACTGAGAATGTAGCCCCTAATAGCGATGAAGAAAAGGCTCCCCCTCCGGCAACGCTTGAGGACGTAGAGAAGATTGATCGTTTTGCTCCAGACTTCTCCGCATTTATGCAGTCCAATGTCGATCCAGCAGTTCAGCAGGCGGCTATGAAGAAAATGTTTACGGATCCCCATTTCAATATCATGGACGGTTTAGATATCTATATAGGCGACTATTCCAAACCCGATCCATTGCCCGCTGGAATGCTTGAGCGAATGGT
>Ga0136644_10001270_pt1 | contig 20153 bp, 11 predicted proteins | sample C_130820_EF_Meta_FD_94780 | JGI IMG/M metagenome (GOLD analysis project Ga0136644, IMG submission 94780) | Freshwater microbial communities from Lake Croche, Canada to study carbon cycling - C_130820_EF_MetaG (v2) (version 2) | ecosystem: Environmental > Aquatic > Freshwater > Lake | place... | reverse complement strand
TGGATATAGAACTATTAATACCCATTGCATTTAAGCAAAAAGGTTTTTCAACACAGGATAATTTGATTGTCTTGGCAGGAGATATTGGTGGAACCAAGGCCAATATGGCACTTTGCCGTTTTCATGCTGGGGGCATGGAATTGATCAAAGAGAAAAGATATGTGAGTAAGGATCACGTAAATTTTGGGAATATCATTTCAGATTTTTTAACTGGTGAACAGGCGCCTCAAAAACTTTGTTTATCCGTGGCAGGACCAGTTATTGATGGCAAGGTTAAATTCACCAACTTGAGTTGGGAAATTGATAAAGCCCAAATTAGTGCCATGTTGGGTGGATGTCCTGTAGCCATTCTGAATGATTTGGAAGCAACTGCCTTTGGATTAGCTGCACTTAAGCCATCAGAATTGCACATCTTGCACAAAGGCACCAATGTTACTCCCGGCAATATTGGTATTCTTGCCGCAGGAACTGGTTTGGGAGAAGCAGGATTATTCTTTGATGGAAAAGCTTATCATCCTTTTGCTACAGAAGGTGGGCATTCAGATTTTGCACCAAGAACCAAACAAGATCTAGGTATTCTGGCTTTTTTACAACTACGTCATGAACACGTAAGTTGGGAGCGTTTGTTAAGTGGTCAAGGAATTGTTACTATTTGGGAATACTTAACACAAGCAGAACATAAAATCTGTACTCAGTCTATTCTGGAACAAATGAAAACGGTGGATCCAGCAGCCGTAATTAGTAACGCGGCAAAAAGTAAATCCTGTTTGGTATGTGTAGAAGCTATTGAGCTCTTCAACCGTTTTTTAGCCATTGAAGCGGTAAACCTAATCTTGAAATTCAAAGCCACTGGTGGTTTGTATTTGGCTGGTGGAATTGCTCCAAAATTATTAGACCTTTTAGACCCTGAGGTTTGGAATCAAGTTTTTGAAGCAAGTGGCAGAATGCGCCATCTTTTAGCCGAAGTAACTGTTTATGTAATGATGAATGAAAAGGCGCCTATGTTGGGTTCCATTTATTATGCTGGTTTGAATTTGTAAAATAACTTTATATATGAAAATTGCCATCATCAACGGACCTAATTTAAATTTGCTTGGAACGCGTGAACCAGGTATTTATGGGTCTCAAAGTTTTGAACAATATTTTGTGGAATTGCACAAGCATTTTCCGGAAGTAGTGTTTAGCTATTTTCAAAGTAATATAGAAGGTGAGTTGGTCAACGAATTACAAAGGGTAGGTTTTGAATATGATGGCATTGTATTAAATCCTGCGGCGTATACCCATACTTCTGTAGCCATTGGAGACGCCGTTGCAGCCATAACAACAGATGTAATTGAAGTACATATTAGCAATGTTCATGCAAGAGAAGCATTCAGAAAATTGTCCCATGTATCCAGTAAATCTGTGGGCAGTATTATTGGCCTTGGATTAAAAGGCTATGAATTAGCCGTTCGTTGGTTGATAGACAATCATTTAACCAAACATGCGTAAAAAAAATCCAAACCTTGGTAGACAATTAGTCCTTGTTCTTTTTGGGATAGCACTTCTAAAATTAGTAGTAGCCTCTCTTTTAGAATTGGGGAATGATGAAGTCTATTATTGGACCTATGCTATTGCGCCAGATTGGAATCATTTTGATCACCCACCCATGGTAGGTTGGATGATCCAATTAACCACATTCAACCTTTTTTGGATATCTGAAGTTTCCTTGCGTCTAGGACCCATTTTGGGATCCATTCTCAGTAGTTTGCTGGTTTATAAAACCATGGAATTATTGGCCTCAAAAAAAGCGGCTTATTATTCAGCCTTGGTTTACCAGTGTTCTATTTACACAGGAGTAATAGCAGGGTTATTTGTATTACCAGATTCACCACAAATGCCCTTCTGGACTGGGGCCTTGTATTTGATGGCAAAATTGTTGTTTCAAAAAGGAGAAGAAGACAAAACAATCAATTGGCTTTTGTTAGGAGGGTTAATAGGTTTTGCTATTTTGTGTAAAGTTCATGGATTGTATTTATGGGCTGGATTTGGATTAAGTATCCTTTTGTTAAGACCCAAATGGTTATTAAAGTTGCAATTCTATACTGCTGTTCTTGTAAGTCTTGCTTTTCTCTTACCCATTCTCTTTTGGAATATTCAATACAATTTTATCACTTACCGCTTTCATTCTGAGCGTGTAACACATACTAGTTTGCAATGGGAATCTTTATTGCGGGAAATTGGAGGAGAAATAGGCTATCAGAACCCCTTGATTTTTGTCTTACTGGTAGTAGCCATCATTGCCTTTCTAAAAAAGTCCATTCAATTTGAAAAAAAGGAAATTGCCATTTGGTTGTATTGCATGAGTTTTCCCATGATTCTCTTATTTTGGGGCATTGCTTTATTTAATCCAACCCTACCACATTGGACAGGACCAGCCTATATACCCCTTTATTTTTTTGCAGGATTATTCATTGCAAATAATGGAGGAATGGTTAAAAGAAAATTATTGCTGATCGGCGCTTTCTTAATTGTTTTTGTATTGGTACTAGGGGTTGGGATTATTCGTTTTTCTCCTATTAATTTTGGTAGCCAAGACAAAGCCAACTATGGTGAATATTGCCCTACACTTGATGTTAATGGATGGGCTAATTTTAGTAAGGAGTTTGACCAACTAGTAAAAACTGACCAAGCTACCGGTAAAATGAAACCCAATAGTCCCTTGTTGATTTCTAAATGGTTTCCAGGAGGACATTTAGAATTTTATACGGCTAGGGTTTACGGCATGAACCTAATTGGGGTTGGTGCTCTAACAGACTTACACAAATTTGCATGGCTCAACAATCAAAGACCTAGTTTAAAATTGGGCGATGATGCCTATTGTATTGTTCCGTCAAATTTACCATTTGATGTTGTTGCTGCTTATGGTTCTTACTTTAGCAGTATTGAGCAGCCCATTGCTATAAATCAGGTAAGAAATGCTGGAATAGTCAGGTATTTCTGGGTCTATAAATTAAAGCAGTGTAAGTTGGTACCTACTCCTGTTTTGCCAATAAGCAAGCCAAATTAATATTATTTTTCTTTTACAGGAATACTATCGGTGGGTGCTTTGAATTCAATCTCATCTTGCTTGTTTGCAAATAGTTTGTCAAAGTCCCTTCTATAAGAAATACTGACCCCTTGTCTGTTTCTTCTTCCAAATGTAGAACCACTGATATCTAAACTATTTTTTGTAAATACAATGGCTCTGAGTTTCTTATCCTTTGTGAGTATGAATTCAATATTAAAATCTGGCAGCCACTGGAAATTGCCATTTTGAATGGCCGAGGAATTACTCACATTAAAGTCTAGATCACTACCAAGGGTCACCACAATATTATTATTGGCAAATGCATATCCTAGTTTCATGTTTACCCTTGTTCTGTCTAAGCTATTGCTGTTAGAAGTAACACCAGTACTAACGTCAAGTAAAGAATTACTGCTGTAGATAGAAGCACCTACGTCAAAACGCAAACTCTTGTCTCCCGTAATTTTATACAATATATTGGAAACCGCTTTGTTGATTTCTTTGGTTAACATTTGTGAAATGGTATTCACCCCAAGGGAATAAGGATTAGTAACCGTACTATTATTATTACCTGTAGGTGCAAAAGAGCCCAACACAATTAAGAATGAAACTTGTTTTAAAATTTCATTATCATCTTTTTCTATTCTACTCAAAAAAGCAGCAAATTCATTATCTGTTTTTACCGGACTACCTTGTGGAAATTCCAACTTAAATTTAATGCTTGGAAGGTTTAATTTTTCTCTGAGTTGAGCAATTACATAAACGTCTCCCCTGTAAGCTTTAACCGCGCCACTAAAATTATTATTTCCCACTAAGTCACTCATACTCACCCTTTCTGCCTTGTATTGTGCATCTATATGCAAGTCGGCTTTATAAGGGTCACCATTCCATTCTATATAATTACCCACATCATTTAGCAGTACAAAGGGTTTGCGAATAAAAGATTGAAAATTAAAATCATAACTACCTCTATCAATATTATAACGCCCCCTAATGGTTAGCGGGTCGGTGGTGCCTGCGTGAATTTTCAAGCGCCCATTTCCTACGGCTTTAATAACGTCTCCAGAGAGGTCATCTAAAATAACATCTATGGCTACTTTATTGTTAGCCGTTAGGTCAAGATCAACTGCTAAATTGAAGTTACTATTTGACTTAACAGCTTCCATTTCTTTACCATATTGTTTGAATACAATAAAATCGGCCTGGCCACTTTCTTTACTTGTACTATTTGGAACCGTAATATGAGAACTATCATTGGCCTCTGCCACAATATTCATTTTGGCATTGTATTCAGGACCCTTGAAACTCATTTGAGCCCTTCCAATTGCTTTACCATAGAACTGTTGGTTGTCCTTGAATTTGGTGTCAATCAACAGTAATTTATTAGTGCTCAAATCAAAATCAAAAGCCATATTTTTAAAGCCCTTCTCGTATAATTTACCCCTAATCTGCCCTTTGTTATTGTACTTGTCTCTAATACTAATCTCTCCAAAATCAATCCCGTCTTCTTCAAATTTTACCTCTGCCGTGTCTATCCAATAATGAACTTGGGTATAATTTACTTTCATGCCCCCCTTACTCAATTGGATTCTACCAAGTAAGTTGGGAGAATTGGGGTCTCCATTGATAGTCAAATTTCCTTTAGCCCTTCCTGTTATATCGCTAAAGAGATCGCCAATGAATCGGTGAAGAATACTGATTTTGCTGTCTGCTAATTGAATTTCAGTTTGCAACGGATTACCAATGCTATCCATTAGGTTATAACTACCCTTGGCCGTTAGTCTGTAGGTATCATTGGGTGATTGTAAAGAAAAAGGAATCAAGCCTGTTTTACTGTCATAAGCTGCAGTAATTTTTACTAGGCCAATACTATCCTCGTCAAGTCTAAATTGTTCAGTGTTCAGTTGTGCTTCTGCATGAAACTTTCCAAAGAAATCACTCAGTATTATATTGCCACTGCTTATTCCTTCAATTCTAGGGTTCTTAAAAAATACATGGGTAATATCGCCCAGAAATACATTTTTCAAATTAACTATCAAGTTATTAGTATTACCCCCGTCTTCTTCCTCTGTTTCAACTTTAATTTCTTGAAAGCCTTGAGTCAATAATACATTCTTAGCGTCAATATTATTATTACGGATAACCAATTCTCCGTTCTTTTCTATATTCCATTTTTTCTCGTTCAATACAAAACTGGAAGGGCGGAATTGTAATCGGAATCCATTCTGAAAAGTAAATACGTCTGCAAAGATTTCAGCGTCATTTAAAGTGTTGTCTGCACTTGTCTTGATGGTTAGAATAGAGTGATCATTGGTAGCCGTTAGTTCCATATGCGAGTTTGGAAAACGAATACTATCGCTAATATGAATACTCCCCACGTCTAAACCCAGTTTTAAGGTATCCATATTTCCTCTGCCTTGTAGTAAAGCACCAGATACAATATAACTTTTAAACTTACCATATGGTAGGTTAGCAGTAATACCCAGATTGTTTTTTCTAGTGTCTATAGATCCTTGAATAGATGCATCATTAAAACCACTTAAGTTTTTATTGAGCAATTTTAAATATGGTTCAAAATAAATGGTATTGGCAGATACTTCAAAAACCTGATTCTTGGGTACATTTTTGGGTGGTTTAATATAAGCAGGGTAGTAATGATTCAAAAATGATTGAATACTGGCAGGCAGTTCCATGATACTAAACTTGCCTACAATACTGGCATTGAAATCATTATTAGTAAGCTTTAATGATTTGACGCTATCTAAATAGGTAGAGATCAGTTTTAAAGAATCAAAACTGATTTCTGTTCGCTCACCTTTAATATTGGCGTTTAGAAATTTAGCTGAACCAAGAAAATTATCAATATTGGTCCCACTAAAATTGGCATCTAATAAACCGGTAATCTTAATGGTTTCAGGATATAGATTTAATGCTTTAAGATTGGAATGAACCAAATCTCCCACAATATTGTAGCTTGGTTGTGATTTGTTTAAATCAATCTCAATGTTACTAGTAAAATCAAGATTTGGGTCGTCAATTTTTACTTCTCCACTAAAATACTTTTTTTGGAATGTACCCTTGGTAATGATATTGCTATATGCATAGTCATTAAATTCAATACTGTTGATTTTTCCGTCTAGGGAAGTTTTTAAACGATTAATATTAAATCTACTCCCATCAATCTTTCCTTTAAAGTCTACCAATCCCAGTTGATTGTATTCTAGAAATTTACCAATTTGGAATCGATTGGTTTCAAGATCACCTGTATAAGTTGGTTCCCCTTTCTTAGGGAATTTCATACCAATATTGGTTTTAATGGTGCCTAATTCAGAACTCAATAAACCATCTGTAACAAAATTGTTAATGGTTCCGTTGAAATTACCCCGATAAATAATTTTTCCCAGGGCGGCTAAATTGGGTACTGTAATATCTTTAAGCGTGGGAATTATGCCTAAGTCAAAATAATTGGTTTGAATGGTTCCATTGGTGAAACTGATATTGGTGGTATTGATATTGGGTAGACCCTTCATGGAAAGTTCCCCTATTAAAGTGCTTCCAATGCCCCCTCTAGCAGCTAGATTTTTGACTTCAAAATCTGTAACTGTACCATTGAAATTACCACTGAGGTCAATCATTTTGTGAAAGTCACTTAGTTCGGGTGCAAAATAAGCAACGTCATCACTATGAACTTTTGCCTCTTTAAAATTAGCCACCATAGTCACATCAGTGATATATTCTCCAAAATCATGATTAAAGTCTTTATACTTCATGGCATAATAGGAGCCCAACTTACTTTTATTAGTTTGTAAATTTAGGTTAGCCAATTCCATGATCTGTGGTGTGAATCTAAAACGGGCTTGGAGTTTTTTTAATTCAAAACCACTTCTGTCTTTAACAGAAAGGTCAATATTGGCTCGCATGGTATCTTTTACAAAATGGAAACCATTGATATTGCCATTTAATCGGCTTAGCCGAATATGTTCCGGGTCAAAAAGTGGAGTAGGACTACTTTCATTTGCTTCAATCCAAACCTGTCCATCTTTTACCTTTATTCGTTGCACGTGAACGGCAATATCGCCTGCATTAAAATACATGGCCGTATCCTTAAATTTGGGATCGTATTTTTTTCTAAGTGAATCAGGTCTTAATCCTTCCTTTTCCAATAATTTGAAAAAAGGTTTTTCTAGGGCTATTTCATTGATTTGAAATACAGATTTACTAAAATCCATCCGCTCAACGTCTACCAACACACTACCTAATTTGAATTCCATTCTTTCCCCAATCCAATGGTCATCTTGAATAAAATGAATGTTCTTAAGATCTAATTTTTTTAGGTCAAGGTCTAATTTTGAGGGGGCTTTCTTTTTGGGAGAAGGACTTGAGAAGAAATTGGCAATAAATTGATAGTTCCAAATACTGTCTTTTCTATTCAGCTTTACTACAGCGTCTTCTAAACCAATGTATTTGAGCACAATCTGGTCCTTGAAAAAAAACCAATCTGTGATTCTGACTTTTACATGACCTGCATAAAGCAAACTATCTTTCTGTTTATCCCTGACCAAGACACCGTCAAGATTCATCCTATTAAACAAGGAAAAACTTACATGATCAATTTTGATTTCAGTGCCAATTTGTTTGGATAAACGCTCAGTTACCTTTCTTACTAACTTATTTTGAACCAATTCTGTTTGAATGGCTATAAAGATGATTAGCAAAATGGCCAAAATGCTAAGTAAGACTCGTCTTGATATGTTGAGGAATTGCTTCAGGAACAGCTGCTTTGGGTTAAAATTAATCAATACCTACTCTTAGGCAAATTCAATACCAAACTTTCACAATTGATTCAAAAGCAAGGATTTATTTTCTTTTGAGCTCAATAAGATCTGTTATTGGTTTTCATTTCTACATTAAATGCCTGACTTTGACCTTTTGGAATACTTAGGTTTTGCCATTGTTCCTGCTTGATTAATCTTCCAACATAGACTATTTGGCCAACATGATAAGGGTAATGGGCTAATTGTCTAAGAATGGCATCATAGACCAGTAGGGGTTCTGTTCTAATATAAATGGTTTTGTATAAATCCGCTGTGTTAAGCGTGGCCAGGGTATTTAGTAAACAGTCCCAACCTTGGTTCCATAAATCAATCAACTGCTCCTTGCTTAAGGGATGGGGCTCAAATTCCTGATCTCGATTCCGCCAATCCTTTTCCCCATCTTCTGTAAGAAAATTGGTCCATCGGCTTTTCATATTTCCGGTTAAATGTTGAATGATTAAGGAAATGCTATTACTCTGAGAATTGGGCATCCATTGCATTTCTTCTCCGGTCAATTGTGCAAGGGTTTTATCACCTAATTCTTTGTAATAATTAAATCGCTTGATTCCATCTTTTAAAAATCCTTCCATAATGCAATTGTTTAAAAACCTGCTACAGCGTCATCCCCACGAATATCTGCTGCAGTTTCTTTTTTTCCATCAGACAGAATTTTAATAGCTTCTGTTCTTCCAATGGCCCCTCTGTCAACTAATTTATAGCCCATGGCCAATAATAGTTTTTTAGTATTCGAATCAAAGTCTTTTTCTATCATCACAACGTCTGGCTGCCACTGGTGATGAAATTTTGGTTTGTTAATGGCGTCTGATGCATTCATGTTAAAATCAATAATATTTACCAAGCCCTGATAAACAGAAGTAGGAATAGTAGTTCCTCCCGGTGTGCCAATCACTACATAGGGCTTTTTGTTTTTCAATACCAGTGTAGGCGTCATGGAGCTTAGCATTCTTTTGCCTGGGGCGATGGCATTGGCCTCACCACCAATGGCACCATACATATTGGGTACACCTGGTTTAACACTAAAATCATCCATTTCATTGTTTAGTAAAAAGCCCGCACCTGTTACCACTGTTTTGCTCCCATAAGTATCATTTAGGGTAGTAGTAACACTAACCATATTACCCGCCGCATCTATTATGCTTATGTGGGTGGTCTCTTCACTTTCGTGTATAGTTCCGGCCGTAATGGCAGAACTTACACCTGCTTTGTCCGGACTATAATCGCTCATTCTTTTGGTTAAATAAGCTTCGCTAGTCAGGGTTTTTACCGGGACTTTATAAAAATCGGGGTCACCCATATGCTCGGCCCTATCGGCGTAAGCCCTGCGTTCTGCTTCAATCATCAACTGCACAGATTTTATAGTTTGAAATTTGTAATCACCAACTGGATATTTTTCAATCATCTTCATCATTTGATTAATCAACAAACCACCACTACTTGGGGGTGCAAAACTCACAATCTGATGACCTCTATAATCAAATTCAATTGGTTTACGCAATTTTGCAGTGTAGTTTTTTAAGTCTTCTAAACTAATGATGCCATTACCCTTTTGCATTTCTGCCACAATCATTTTTGCGGTCTCGCCTTCATAAAAACCTTTGGCTCCGTCTTTTTGAATTCTTTTTAAGGTAGCTGCCAATTCTTTTTGTACCAAAGTATCACCCACTTTCCATTTAGTATCTTTTACAAAGGCAATTGGTTGGATGTTCTGTTTTTGAAAAACAGTTTTTTCGCCATTAAAACTGTTGGCTTGCTTTTCAGTAAGCACAAATCCTTTTTCTGCAAGGTCAATGGCCGGTTGGATTAGCACCGCAAAGGGTAATTTAGCATATGGTAAACTGGCAAATAATCCTGCAACAGTTCCTGGAATTCCCGATGCCAATTGTCCTTGTTGAGAAAGAAGGGTAATAGCATTACCGTTTTTATCTAAATACATATCCCTGCCTGCCCTTGCTGGTGCAGCTTCTCTATAATCAAGTCCAATAACTTCTCCTTTGCTCAATCTGGCCAATAAAAAACCGCCGCCTCCCAAATTTCCAGCTCCCGGGTACACCACCGCCAACGCCAATTGGGTGGCAATGGCAGCATCAAAAGCATTCCCTCCTTGTTCCATCACAGCAGCACCAACCATACTGGCAAGAGGGTGGGCAGAGCTAACTGCAGCCCTTCTATATAGACCGTTTTTTACAATTTCATAATGATAAGGGTCTATTTTTTTGCCTGGTCCCACTAGGCTGGTTTGGGCATGACTTTGAATACAAATAGTTGCCAATACAGTAAAGCCAAGGATTTTGATCATTTTCATGGATGAAATTTAGGCGTTTTGTTACAAAATGGGGGCTATTTTTATCAACCTTGTTTAAAAATAGTGGACAGATTAGGAGCGTGTCTTTTTTAGTTTGCCTACATTCACGCCTTATTTATTTCTTATGAAAAGACTCAGCTTATCTTTTTTGTTTGTATCCCTCTCAGTTGTGTTGTTAGCTCAGGCATTACAAAGTCCTGATCAGTTTCTTGGTTATCCATTGGGTGCCAAGTATTCTAGGCATCACCGAGTAGTAGAGTATTTTAAATCAGTTGCAACTGCAAAACCAGACATGGTGAAAGTTGAAAAATATGGTGAGACCAATGAGGGAAGAGAATTGATGATTAGCATTATAGCTTCTCCCGAAAATTTAAAACGCATTGAAGCTATCAGGCAAAACAATTTGCAAATGGCGGGACTGTCAAAAGCAAGCAACAGTCTTACCGATGCACCAGCCATAGTTTGGCTTAGTTATAACGTACACGGAAATGAAACATCTTCTTCAGAAGCAGCCATGAAAACCCTATATGCTTTAGTGGATCCATCCAATACTGCCACCAAAGAATGGTTGAAAAACACCGTTGTGATCATGGACCCCTGTATTAATCCTGACGGCAGAGACCGCTATGTAAACTGGTTTAATTCCATGGTTGGTTCTACGCCTAATGCAGATCCACAATCAAGAGAACACGTGGAACCATGGCCTGGTGGAAGAAGCAATCATTATAATTTTGACTTAAATAGGGATTGGGCATGGCAAACCCAAGTAGAATCTCAACAGCGGATCAAAAAATACAATGAGTGGATGCCCCAAGTTCATGTAGACTACCACGAGCAGGGATATAATGAGCCCTATTATTTTGCACCGGCAGCAGAACCTTTTCATGAAGTGATTACTCCATGGCAGCGGGATTTCCAAGTATTGATTGGCAGAAACAATGCCAGTTATTTTGATAAAAATGGTTGGTTGTATTTTACCAAAGAAAGGTTTGACTTATTATATCCATCCTATGGCGATACTTATCCGGTTTACAAAGGAGCTATTGGAATGACTTTTGAACAAGGTGGTATAAGAAGCGGCTTGGCCATTTTAAATAAAAATGGAGATACCCTATCCCTATTAGATAGGTTGAACCACCATTATACAACCGGTATCTCAACCATTGAAACCAGTTCTAAAAATCAACAACGATTAATCAAGGAGTACAAGCAATTCTTTGAAGACAGTAAGTCTGCAAAAACAAGTGAATACAAAACGTATGTTCTTACTTCTAAGAATGAAAATAAATTGTTGTCACTAAAAAAACTCTTGGACGATAACGGAATTGAGTCTGGAACCATTAGTAATAAAGGATTCAAGGGCTTTAATTATTTTTCTGGAAAGGAAGAATCTTTTGTAGATGAAGGATTGCATTTGGCTGTAAGTGCTTATCAAACCAATTCAGTTCTTGCTAGGGTTTTATTGGAACCCAAAACTAAATTAGCGGATTCTAACACTTATGATATTACGGCTTGGGCCCTTCCTTATGCCTATGGTATCAAAGCCTATGCTGTAAAAGAAAAATTAGAAGTAAATACAGAAGTTAAAACAGCAAGTGCCATTGTTACCTCCAATTCAAACTATGGGTTATTAATTCCTTATACCTCACTTAATTCGGCTAAATTAATGGCTGATTTATTAAAGCATGGTGTCAAGTTGCGTTATGCTACCATGCCTTTTCAATACAAGGGAAAAGAATATGGAAGGGGAACTTTAATTGTGTTAAAAACCAGCAATGCAGCGGTAGACTGGAATGCTATTGCTATGCAGGCTTGTCAAAAATTTCATGTACAAGCAGACGCCGTTGAAACAGGATTTATGGACAAGGGAATGGATTTTGGATCACCCGATATTCGAGTGATTAACGCCGCGCCCAAAGTGGCATTGTTGAGTGGCGAGCAAACATCTTCCTTGGGCGCTGGCGAAATCTGGCATTTCTTTGACAAGCAATTAGCGTATCCACTTACCTTGGTCAATGTCAGTGACCTAGCAAGATTTAATTTGAAGAACTACCAAGTATTAATAATTCCTGATGGATTTTATAGAAATTTGACAGATAAACCAACCACAGATAAGCTCAAGGATTTTGTACGTAGTGGTGGTAAACTAATAGCCATGGAATCTGCCGCAGAGCAACTGGCAGGGGCAGATTGGGGATTTAAATTAAAAGAAGACAAATCAGAAGACAAAAGTGAGTATGCCGCTTTAAAAAAGTTTGCTGACCAAGAACGCAATGCACTTACAGGGTCAATACCTGGAGCTATTTATAAAGTAGACCTAGACAATACACATCCACTGGCTTTTGGTTTTCCAGACTTTTATTATACTTTAAAACAAGACGCCAACCTTTTTGAATTTATGAAAGACGGTTGGAATGTAGGTGTCTTAAAGAAAGACGCTTATGTTACCGGATTTAGTGGCATTAAAGTAAAAGCCAAATTAAAAGATGGATTACTTTTTGGAACCATGGGTATGGGATCTGGGTCGATAGTAGTATTGGCAGATAATCCCATGTTTAGACAATTCTGGGAAAATGGTAAGCTCTTATTTTGTAATGCAGTTTTCTTAGCTGGTCAATAATCAATTCTAATCCCTATATAATATGCGCATCCCACATACGCTTTTTTGCCTTGGTCTTAGCTTCAGTTTAATACTGGGGAATGCTGTGCAAGCACAGGTTCCTTTGTCCTATAATTCGGCTGATATTTACATGCAATTACAGAAACTCAATGTCTTGGGTTCTGTGTTATATGTAGCGGCCCATCCTGATGATGAGAACAATGGATTCTTGCCTTATTTAGCCAAAGAAAAACTGTATCGCACCGCTTATTTAAGTTTAACAAGAGGAGACGGGGGGCAAAACTTGATTGGAAGTGAACAAGGAATTGAATTGGGATTGATTAGAAGCCAAGAATTATTGGCGGCAAGAAGACAGGATGGTGCAGAACAATACTTTAGCAGAGCGTTTGAATTTGGCTTTAGTAAGAGTGCAGAAGAAGCATTGCGTATTTGGAACAAAGAAAAAATCTTAAGCGATGCCGTATGGGTCATAAGACAATACCAACCTGATGTGATTATTGCCCGTTTTCCTGGTGATGCTAGAGCTGGTCATGGTCATCATGCTGCATCTTCCATTATTGCATCTGAAGCATTTATTGCTGCTGCAGATCCAAAACGTTTTCCAGACCAATTAAAATATGGGGTAAAGCCTTGGCAGGCAAAGCGATTACTCTGGAATACCTTCAATTTTGGAGGAGCTAATACCACCAGCAATGACCAGTTCAAGTTGGATGTAGGTGGTTACAATCCATTGCTTGGAAAAAGCTACGGAGAGATTGGAGGGGAGGCTAGGAGTATGCATAAAAGCCAAGGAGAAGGCAGGCCAAGACGCAGGGGACCTTCCATTGAATATTTTACAACCTTGGGAGGAGAAGCCCCTCAGGCCAGTTTAATGGATGGGGTAGATATAAGTTGGAATAGAATTCAAGGAGGGGTGGCCATTCAAGAAAAAATCAACAAGTTGATAGCCAATTATCGTTTTGACCAACCAGAAACTTCAGTTGACGCCTTGGTTGAATTGTATAAAGCCATGAAACAGTTGCCAGGAAAATCATTGTGGCAGGATAAAAAACTGGCAGAACTACAAGAATTGATTTTCACTTGCTCTGGTTTGTTTTTTGAAGCAACAACGGACGAAGAGTATGGGGTATTAGGGCAAAAAATGAACCTGAATTTCTTTGTCAATAAACGCAAAGAATCAAATGTTCAATGGGATCAAGTATGGATGAAAACCAGTGCCAATGAAAGTTTTGATAGTCTTATGGCAAAGCAGCTGGGAACCAATCAAAACAATAGTTTTATAAAAAATTTGCAGGTTGATCCGGCAAAAAAAGTCTCTCAGCCATATTGGTTGGCCAAGCAACAAGAAAATATTGGTTCATTTTCTGTAGATGACCAAATGTTGATTGGACAAGACCAAAGCGCTCCTGCTTACACTGTGTATTTTAGTTTTACCATCAATGGGTTAAAACTAACTGCAGAAAAACCAGTTCAATATAAATACGTAGACCCGGTTAAAGGTGAATTGTACCAACCATTTGTTGTGATTACCCCCATCATAGTATCCTTGACACCAGATGTAATTTTGAATAATATTATATTAGAGGGCAAACAAGTGGCTAACCCAAAATTACAATTGCAATACAAGTCTAATTTTAGTGGCAAACAAGTACCAGTTACTATTCATATAAAACAGGAATCTGAAAATATCTTTATTAAAGATACCATTATGGATTTAGAAGCAGGGGCTGTATATTCCCAGCAGATTCAATTAAACAAAGCCTTCAAGATTAATAAGACGCCTGTTCTAACTGCAGAATTACTAGTAAAGCAAAATGGGAAATCCCTGGTTTATAATTCTTATTTGCGTGCCATCAAGTATGACCATATTCCTGCTATCCATTTCTTTTTTCAAAATAATGCACACGTCATTACCGAAGAACTAAAAGTGGTTGGAAAGAAAGTTGCCTATGTAACGGGTGCTGGTGACAAAGTACCAGATGCACTATCACAAATGGGGTATGACCTGCAATTTTTACACGAGCAGGATATTACCGATGAGAAACTCAAAGAGTTTGACGCCATTGTATTAGGGATTCGCGCACACAATGTATTTGACTGGCTGAGTAATAAGAATGATATTTTCAATAGATATGTAGAACAGGGGGGTAATTTAATTGTACAATATTTGAAAAGTAATCAAATTGGATTGAAACGCATTAAGGTAGGGCCCTATCCTTTCATGGTCAATGCTGGTTCAAGGGTAACGGAAGAAAACGCCAAGGTAAATTTCTTACTCCCCAATCATGGTGTTTTAAACTACCCTAATAAAATAACGGACAAGGACTTTGAAAACTGGGTACAAGAAAGAAGCACTTATCAGGCAGAGCAATTGGATGCACATTTTGAACTGCCCATTGGTATGAATGATACAGGTGAAAAGCCCGGAAATGGCAGCTTGGCAATAGCTAAATATGGAAAAGGAAATTTTGCCTATGTTAGCCTTGTATTATTCAGACAACTACCAGCAGGAATTCCAGGCGCTTATAAACTCATGTCTAATTTAATTGCCATGCCAAAAAATCAACCATGAGCCAACAACCCCGAAGAAGAATTGGTGTCTTAACCTTAATACTAATAGCATTAGGCATTGGACTCTTGTTGAAAAATGTGAAATTGGGCCTAATTATTGGACTTGGATTAGGTTTGCTTGCCGGAGGTTTAATCAGTAGTAAGAACAACAAATAACATGCAGGAACAAAATAATAAAATCCCCTTGTTTTCCAGCTGGAAGCGTTGGTACCTGTTTGTATTGGCCATACTTGGGTTATTAATTCTATTTTTCATCTGGTTTACAAACTTATTTTCATGAGTAGTATTGACTGGATAGTATTAGTAGCCACTTTGTTAGTCATTATAGCTTATGGCTTGTATAAGAGCCGAACTGCCAAGAACCTGGAAGGCTATTTTTTGAGCAATAGAAGTATGCCATGGTGGTTGGTTTTATTGAGCATCATGGGTACACAGGCAAGTGCCATTACTTTTTTATCTGCACCCGGCCAAGCTTATACAGACGGAATGCGATTTGTACAATACTATTTTGGATTACCTATTGCAATGGTGATCATCTGTATCAGTTTTGTACCATTATTCAATAAACTAAAGGTCTTCACCGCCTACGAATTTTTAGAACAAAGATTTGATGTAAAAACAAGGGTATTTACTTCCTCTCTTTTCTTGATTTCACGCGGACTTTCTACTGGTATCAGCATTTATGCACCCTCCATTATTCTTAGTTCTTTATTGGGTTGGGATATATTTTATACCAATATTGTCATGGGGGGCTTACTCATTATTTATACCGTGAGTGGTGGAGCAAGAGCGGTAGCTTATACCCAACAATTACAAATGGTTATCATTTTTATAGGAATGTTTCTGGCGGGTTATTTAGTAGTGCACTATTTACCAGAAGGGGTTGGCTTTACTGATGCATTAAAAGTAAGTGGGGCATCTGGAAAATTAAACGTTATTACTACTGGTTTTACAGACAAAGGATTTGACTGGAAAGACCGTTACAATATCATTAGTGGCGTGATTGGAGGTTTCTTTTTGGCACTCTCTTATTTTGGAACAGACCAAAGCCAAGTGGGTAGATATTTAACGGCCAAAGACAATACGGAAAGTAAGATAGGTTTGCTGATGAATGGCTTGGTTAAAGTACCCATGCAATTTTCCATTCTTTTACTAGGGGCCTTATTGTTTACTTTTTATCAATTTCATTCGGCACCTGTGTTCTTTAATCAGTCAGTAGCTGAAAAAGCAAAAACAACTATCTATGCCGATTCGCTTTCCAAGTTAGAAAACCGCTTTATGCAAGAGCAATTGGAGCAACAGTCATTTAGCAAAACCTATATTTTAAAGGCTAATGAACATTTTAAAGACAGTTTAAAATTAGGGTCAATTAAAATGGCTGCTACGCAAAAAGCGTATAAAGATGTGTTAAAGAAAGCAGTTCCAGGATCAGACACCAACGATACCAATTATATTTTTCTGCGTTTTGTTATAGACTTTTTGCCAAAGGGTTTAGTAGGATTATTAATAGCCATTATATTTTTGGCTGCCTGGGGTTCTATTGCCGCGGCATTAAACTCATTGGCATCCTGCACTATGATTGATTTTCATGTGCGATTCAAAGGTGCTAAATACAACCGCGAAAATGAGGAGCAATGTGCCAGTGAATACCGTGTTTCTAAATATTATACGCTTGGTTGGGGAATATTCTGTGTTATTACGGCTGAATTTGCAACAGGCATGGGTAGCTTAATAGAAGTTGTCAATATTTTAGGATCCTTGTTTTATGGGGTTATCCTTGGGATCTTCTTGGTAGCATTTTATTTGAAAAAAGTGCAGTCAAATGCAGTGTTCTTAGCTGCAATATTAGGAGAGTTGATAGTAATAGCTTTTTTTCTATTAGACAAATACAATGTGATAGGGTTAGGATTTCTTTGGCTCAATGTGGTAGGGGCATTGGCAGTGGTTATCCTGGCATGGATTGCCCAACAAATATTGCCTTCAAAAAGGGCTTAATCTTTTTGTTCAAAAGGCCACTGTGATATCCTTTTTTGTTTAATGATAAAAGCAACCAGTCCTAGCCCAATAACTGAAAGACCTCCTAGCATCATCTGTTTTCCAGTAGATATAAACACCAAAGCCCAAATGAGTATAGCCAGTAATACGGGTAGGGGATATAAAGGCATTTTCCAGGCAAAATGCTTACGCGATTTCCGTTTTACCAAGAGCAATAAACCAATGCCTTGACCAATAAATTGAATAAGGATACGCATAGCCAAAATGGCGCTGATAGCTTCGTGTAACTTGAATAAAAGACTGAAAACAAATGCCACAGCCCCCAAGACCAGTAAGGAGATATGAGGGAAGTGTTTTGTGGGATGTAATTGTGCAAAAATCTTGAAAAAAGCCCCGTCTTTTGCAGCTGCATATGGAATTCTACTATAACCTAGTGTGGCAGAAAATACGGAGGCAAATGCTACCCATAAAATTAAAATAGTTGCTATATTGGCAGCAGTTGAGCCGGAAAGGGTTTGTACAAATTCACTTACCACAAATTTGCTTTGTTTAATCTGTTCCAAGGGAAGTACAGAAGCCACACTAATATTCATCATCAAGTATAAAAACGCAATACCAGCTATTGAAATAAACATGCTTTTTGGAATGTTTTTCTCAGGTGCTACAATCTCACCACCCAAGTGACAAACATTGTAATAACCCAAATAGCTATAGATGGTTTTGACACTAGCAAAGCCAAGTGCGGTTGCAAAAGCATAATCTAGTTTCAATCCATCATTGATATGATTTATTGGGGCCATAAAATTTCCATGAAACAAACCGCCACCAATTAGCCAAGCCATGGTAATTAGCACACCAGACCAAAGCAAAACGCTGATTTTGCCAATGGCTTCAATTTTTCTATACAATAACACAACTATCAATATTACCAAAGAGCCACTCAATGCTTTTGCTTGCCAATTAGATATGGGAGTAAGGAATTGGAAATAGCTAGCAAATCCAATAGCCGCAGACGCAATAACCAATGGGGCTTGAATCATGGTTTGCCATACAAATAAAAAGCTCATAAGCTTGCCCCATTTTGGACCAAAACCTTCTTTCAGAAAATTATAACTTCCCCCAGCTAGAGGATAAGTAGACCCTAATTGGCTCCAAATCATGGCATCTACCAGAGATAAAATGGCACCTGCAACCCATGCATACAAGAACCAAGGTCCTTGCATAATTTCAGCTACCATACTTAAAACAACAAAGGGGCCAATGCCTACCATGTCAGTCATATTGATGGCGGTAGCCTGCAAAAGGCTTATCTTTCTTTCAAGTTTTGGTTGATTTTCAGCGTTCATGTTGGCATAAAACTATTTCTTTGTAAGGACAGAACACAATTATGAGCAAGATTTTTTCAATGGTACCCTGGGCAAAAGATTCTAATATTTATGAAGTAAATATTAGACAATACACAGAGGAGGGTAGCTTTCAGGCATTTTCTAAACACTTGCCTAGGCTCAAAGCTATGGGTGTGGAGATTCTTTGGTTAATGCCCATTACACCCATTAGCCAAAAAGAGCGGCTGGGTTCATTGGGCTCTTATTATGCTTGTAGTAGCTATACCAAAATCAATCCTGAATTTGGAAATTTGAATGACTTTAAACAATTGGTGGATACCGCACACCAATTGGGTTTTAAGTTGATCATTGATTGGGTAGCCAATCATACGGGATGGGATCATCACTGGACCTTTGAACACCCAGATTGGTACGTTAAAGATGCCAAAGGAGGTTTTACAGAAGTAAACGGATGGAAAGACGTGATTGATTTGGATTATCGGGTAGAAGCCATGCGTCAGAATATGGTCAAAGCCATGCAATACTGGGTCAGGGAATGTGATATTGATGGATTTAGGTGTGATATGGCACATTTGGTTCCATTGGATTTTTGGGTTGAAGCTAGGAAACAATGTGATGCTTTAAAACCACTTTTCTGGTTGGCTGAATGTGATGAACCAGCCTATCATGCTTCTTTTGATGTAAGTTATGCATGGAATTGGATGCACATAACGGAGAAGCACGCCAAAGGTGAAGCCACTTTAAATCATATTCACAATACGCTTCATGGTTATACGCAATATCCTTTTGATGCTACTAAACTATATTTTACCAGCAACCATGATGAGAATAGTTGGAATGGTACAGATCACGAAAAATATGGTCTTTTAGCAAAAGCCTGGTGGGTTTTTGGAGCAACCTGGCATGGCTTGCCCTTAATTTATAGTGGACAGGAGATAGCCAATAACAAACGGTTGAGATTTTTTGACAAAGATGCCATTGATTGGAAGCAACCATTTGTCATGGAACCATTTTTTCAATCCATATTGGCATTGAGAAAAACCAATAAAGCAATCTCTCTTGGAGAAACCTTTGTACTGCCATCTGACCATAGCAATGAATTAATGTGTTTCTTGCGTAAATATAAAAACCATAGGGTATTGGTATTGCTCAATTTGTCACATAAAAATGGTCTCAAAATTAAGGTTGAGCACCCTTGGTTAGAAGGCGTTTTTGAAAGTTTGTTTTCTGGTTTACAGTATTCATTTAAACCGGGAGAACGTTTTGAATTAATGGCTGGAGATTTTTTGGTGTATCATAGCGTTGATTAATTAGATAGCTCATTACAACAACATTAAAAGAAGCCGTCTCAATACAAATTGAGGCGATTTTCTTTTGTCCGAGATTTTAGGGTTATGATATGAGATTTTATTTTGCCGGCGGCGATGTAAAGTGGTTG
>Ga0136644_10001269_pt1 | contig 20161 bp, 19 predicted proteins | sample C_130820_EF_Meta_FD_94780 | JGI IMG/M metagenome (GOLD analysis project Ga0136644, IMG submission 94780) | Freshwater microbial communities from Lake Croche, Canada to study carbon cycling - C_130820_EF_MetaG (v2) (version 2) | ecosystem: Environmental > Aquatic > Freshwater > Lake | place... | reverse complement strand
GCTGGCGGATATCGACGCCGGTCTGCGAATTGGACATGTCGACCACGATGCGGCCGTCATTGTCTTTACCGCGCCGGAAATCGATGTCGCGCAGCACGCTGCCAGTAACTTGGGCGGCGTTGTCGATCCTGGCCGCGGCAGGCGGCCTCGGAGCCTCGAGCGCGGCCAGCGCCGGCACCGCCACTACGGCAGGCGGTGCGCTCACCACGGCTCGCTCCGGCTGGCTCGGCACAAACGACGAGGGGCCGGCGACATACGATGCCGCCGCGACCGGCGTGACCGAGACCACCAGCGAATTGCCATCGAGACGCAGCTGGTTGGTCACGGCGCCACGGAGATTGAGAACGACCCGCGAGCGATTGCCAGCCTGCACGACTGTCACGCTGCGAATGTCACCCTGCGTCAGTTCGACCGTGTTCTTGCCCATGCCGTTGACGGTATCGGGCAGATCGAAGGCCAGACGCGGCGGATTGGCCACGGTAAAACTCACCGGCGCGGTCGTCAGCGGCTCCTTCAGGCGAAGTCGCAATTCGGTCTGATTGCCCTGCATCACCGACACGACCGATTCGATCGAATTCGACTCGGCGAATGCCGGCGTACTCGCACCGATCATGGCCAGGAACAGCGCCATCATGGCGATCAGATTGACCGCCCCCGCACCGAAGCCATTCCGATGCAGGTGTGCAACCCAAGCGCCGCTCTTCATTTGCCAGACTCCTGCAACCGCAATGCGGTATCTCGTTCGACCCAATCGCCCGCTGCATCCTGGACCGATTCACGTACCGCCACTTCCGTCTCGGAGATGGCAACGATGCGGCCGAAATTTTGCCCGATGTAGTTGCCGACCCGAACCTGATGCACCGCGCTGTCGGACTTCAGCAAGCCAACCACCGTCGCACCCTGCTTCAGGTTGCCGACCATCTTGAATGCCTCGAGCGAATAGGACTCGAGCGGTTCACGCAGCCTTGTCATATCGGGTCCGCGCGGGCCATTGCGCGCTGGTGACTCAATGCCGACCCGAAGCTTGGCGGCATTGAATGGATCGACTTCAGTCGTCGCCGGGTAGCGAAATGGCGCGAACACCTTGGGCTCGGCCAGTTTGCTGACGGTCACCGGCGTGTTGCGGCGGCTTTCGTCCATCCAGGCCTGCAACGCGTCATCTCCGGCGCTGCAGCCCGACACCATTGCCGCGCAAAAGCCGATGGCAAGGGCGCACGCCAAACGACGGGTCTGGTCGGACATCACACTCCACATCATTTCTTCGCCTCGCCTGGCTTTTTCTTGTTGGCGACAGCCCGCTGCTGTGCGATTTCCTCGGGGTCGAGGTAGCGGAAAGTCTTGGCGGTGGCATCCATCACCAGATTCGTTGATTTCTCGAATTGCGAGATGGACACATTGTTGAGGGTGACGATCCGGGGCAGGTTGGCGAGGTCACTCGCAAACGCGCCGAGGTCGTGGTAATTGCCGATGACCCTGACCGTGATCGGCAGCTCGGCGTAGTAGTCCTTGACGACCACCTGACCGGGCTTGAAGAGCTTCAGGCCGGCACCGCGCCCGACCCCCGCCTGATTGATATCGGTGAGCAGCGCGTCCATTTCGGCTTTGCTGGGCAGCTGCTTTTCGAGTTGGCTCACATATTGCGCAACCTGATCCTTCTGCTTTCGCAATCCGGCCAGATTGACTGCCTGCTTGAGCTTGTCGAGATAGGTTGCCTTGAGCGCGACTTCCTGCTGGGCACCGCTATCAAGTTCTTCAAGCAGTCCGTGCCAGTAGAAAAGCCAGCCGAGCAGCACGATCGTTGAAAACAGTGCGGTCGCAAGCAATGCGCGCGGCACGACAGGCCACAGCCCCGGGTGCCTGCCCTGCAGACCCCTGAATTGCTCGGAAACCCGCGAAAAATCGGGTTTGAATGACATCGCGGATAGTTTGGCCATCTTGAATCTCCGCCGCTATTGCGCCGACCCGACCTTGGTCGGTTCGACAGCCAGGGTCTGTGAGGCCGGGCGGGGACCGGGGCCGGGAGCCGCACTCTCGGTTGCCACCGGGGGCTTGATCAGCACATTGAGCGAGAACTCAAAGATGCTCCTGCCCTCTTTCTGACCTGGTCCCGCCGACAGGGCAATTTCCTTGATCTCGGTCAGTTCGGGCTTGTAGAGCCACGGGCTGGACTCGGACAGCCGCTTCAACAGGTCGGCAACCCGCTCGTTGGTCTGGGCCAGACCGGTCAGCGAAATCCTGCGGTCTTCCTGTTTGAGCTGGCGCAGATAGAGGCCTTCAGGCGCCAACCTGACCAGTTCATCAAACAGATGGACCGGCACGGTGCGGTCGCTCTGCAGATTCTCGACCGCTTCCTGCCGGGCCTTGAGTGCCGCGATCTCTTCACGCAGACCGGCGATATCGGTGATCTGGCTATCGAGCTTGGCGGTTTCGGTCTTGATGAACGCGTTGCGATCGGACTGCTCGCTGATCTGCTGATTGATGGCGACGCCACCGCCGTAGGCGGTGACTGCGCCGGCGATCGCCACCAGTGCCGCCAGGATGACGAAATCCTTCTTCTTGCGCTCGCGTTTGAGTTCGCGGTGCGGCAGCAGGTTGATGCGAATCGGCGCCAGATCGCGTACCAGCGGATTCTCGGACTTGGTGCCGGCGACAGCCGGGCGATTTGCAGGAGTGCTCATTTGTCGAACCTGCGCATGGCAAGACCGCAACCGACCATGAGCGCCGGTGCGTCGAGTCGGAACTGGCGCTCGCGAATGCCGCTGCCGACTTCCATTCCCTGGAACGGACTCATGATCTCGGTCGGCACCCTCGAGCGGTCGGCGATCGCCTCAGCCAGACCCGGGGTCACCGCACAGCCACCGGCAAGGAAAATCCGGTCGACGCGCGAATAAGGGGTCGATGTGAAGAAAAACTGCAACGCGCGGGCGGCTTCGGTGGTGGCCTGCTCGACGAAGGGCGCCAGCAGCTCGGTGGCATAGTTGTCGGGCAACTCGCCCGAGCGCTTTTTCTGCTCCGACTCTTCAAAGGTCAGGCCATAAAGACGCATGATTTCCTGCGTCAGCATCATGCCGCCGAAGTTCTGGTCACGCTCAAAGATTGTCTGACCATTGAACACCACGGTGAGGCTGGTGTTGCTCTGACCGATATCAAACACCGCCAGAATCATGGACTCGCCGTGATTCGGCAGAAAGCTGCTCACATGATCGATCGCGATCCGGGCGGCATAGGGCTCGACATCGATCACCGTCGGCGTGAGCCCCGCCATCTCGGCCACCGCAACGCGATCCTCGACTTTTTCCTTGCGGGAGGCCGCCAGCAGGACCTCGACATCCTCGGTCGACTGGGCTGCCATCCCGAGAATCTGATAGTCGAGGTTGACCTCTTCGATGGCGAACGGGATGTACTGGCTGGCCTCGGACTCGACCTGCAGGTCGTAGTCCTCTTCAAGCAGCCCCGCCGCAAGCATGATGCGCTTGGAGATCACGGCCGACGAAGGCAAGGCCAGCGCAGCCGCCTTGCCGCGGGCGCCGGATCGCTTGACCGCTCGCGTCAGCGCATCGGCAACCTGCTCGGGATTTTCGATGTTGCCGTCGACGACCGCGCCACGCTCAATCGGCTCGATGGCATAGCGCTCGAGCCGCAAGCCGGTCTTGGCACCCGCCGACAACTCCACCAGCTTGACGCTGGACGAACTGATGTCGATGCCGAGAAGGGGCTGAGGGCCGCGCTGAAAGAAGCCAGGAAGACTAAGCGCCACTTGCAACTCGCAAAATTTCGTAAAACGTTATTAAAACCAGAATGTTACGCAGTTTTTCAATAAACTACGTTAGATTTTGGCAACGGGACAGGTTCACTGTAAAACGACCGGATGCACTTCGGACATCATTGCTCTCCGCTGGTCGCCCACCGGCAACCGCCCATCAAGCTGTCCAGATAGCCGGGCGAGCGGCAGGGCTGACAGGCACGAGCATACAAAGGGTCGCTCCGACCTGTCCTGCCCGGTGAGCCGGTATCATCGGAGACCGCCTGCTTGCAGCGCTCCACCAGACCCGCCTTCCCGACCATGACGACACCACGCTTTCGGACTGTGCCGGCCCGCGCTGCGCTCGGCGAGGGTGGCTTCGGCGCGCTGACCGTCATCGCGATCCTGGTCGGAATCCCGCTGGTGCTGGCGCTTGCCGCGGCGCTGGCGCTCGGAATGTCCGTCATTCTGGCCAGCGAGCGATTGCCGTCGATGGAGGCGCTGACCGACTACCGGCCGAAAGTGCCGCTGCGCATCTACACCGCCGACGGCGTGCTGATCGGCGAGTTCGGCGAGGAACGCCGCAGCGTCATCAAACTCGACGATGTCCCGCAGGTCATGACCCGGGCCATCCTGGCCGCCGAGGACGATCGCTTCTTTACCCACAGCGGCGTCGACTTCCTCGGCATAGCCCGGGCGGCGTTCGCCAACCTGGCCGCAGGCGGCAAGGCGCAGGGCGCCAGTACGATCACCATGCAGCTGGCCCGCAATTTCTTCCTGTCGAACGAGCGCAGCTACACCCGCAAGATCTACGAGATCCTGGTCGCCTTCAAGATCGAGCAGGCGCTCTCCAAAGAGCAGATCCTGGAGATCTACCTCAACCAGATCTACCTCGGCCAGCGCGCCTACGGTTTCGCCTCGGCCGCGCAGGTCTATTTTGGCAAGCCGCTGGCAAAGATCTCGGCGGCCGAGGCCGCAATGCTTGCAGGCCTGCCGAAGGCGCCCTCCGCCTACAACCCGGTGGTCAATCCGAAGCGGGCGAAAATTCGCCAGCAGTACATCCTGGGTCGGATGCGCGTGTTGGGATACCTCACCGAGGAACAGTTCCAGGCAGCGGTTGCCGAAAATCTGGTCCTGCAGCCCGACCGGACCGATTTCGCCCTGAAGGCACCCTATGTTGCCGAACTGGCCCGCCAGCTGGCCTTCGAGCAATTTCGCGACGACACCTATATTGCCGGCCTCAATGTCTACACGACGGTCCGGTCCGAGGACCAGCGCGCCGCCAACCAGGCGATCCGCCGGGGCATTATCGATTACGACCGGCGCTACGGTTATCGCGGGGCGGAGGCTCAGGTCGATTTGCCGAAAGACGCCACGCGCCGCGAGGAAAAGATCGAGGAGGCGCTGCTTGAGGCCGGCGATATCGACGGTTTCATCCCGGCAGTGATCACCCAGGTCAGCCCGCAGATGATTCGTGCCAGTCGCAGTCGCGGTCAGACCATCGACATCACCGGCGACGGGCTGAGATTCGTCGCCTCCTGGATTTCGGACAGGGCCTCGGCCGACAGACGTCTGAAACCGGGCTCGGTGATCCGGGTGACCGAGGGCAACAAGGGCTGGGAGGTGGTGCAACTTCCCGAGGTGCAGGCCGCCTTCGTCTCGGCGGTGCCTCGCGACGGCTCGATCAGGGCAATGGTGGGTGGCTTCGACTTCAACCGCAACAAGTTCAACCGCGTGACGCAGGCCTGGCGACAGCCCGGCTCGAGCTTCAAGCCCTTCATCTACTCGGCCGCCCTCGACAAGGGTTTCATGACCACCACGATCATCAACGATGCGCCGGTGGTGGTCGACCGGGCGGTCACCGGCGGCCAGACCTGGGAACCCAAGAACTACGACGGTCGCTTCGACGGACCGATGACGATGCGCACCGCGCTGCAGAAGTCGAAAAACATGGTGTCGATCAGGCTGATCCAGGCGATCGGACCGCGTTATGCCCAGGATTACATCACCCGCTTCGGTTTTGACGCCGAACGCCATCCGCCCTTCCTCACGATGGCGCTGGGCGCGGGCTCGGTCACGCCCTGGCAACTGGTCGCGGGCATCTCGGTGTTTGCCAATGGCGGTTTTTATGTGCCGCCGCACATCATCGAGAAGATCACCGACAACACCGGCAAGGTCCTTGCCCAGGCTCAGGCCGTGCGCCCGGGCGATGAAACCAACCGGGCCATCGACGCCCGCAACGCCTTCGTCATGGACAGCCTGTTGCGCGATGTGGTCCGCAAGGGCACGGCAACGCCGGCCTTGCGTCTGAAACGGGGCGATCTCGCCGGCAAGACCGGTACGACCAACGATGCCTTCGACGCCTGGTTCGCGGGTTACTCACCCAGCCTGGCTGCAGTGGCCTGGGTCGGCTACGACCAGCCGCGCAAACTCGGCGAGCGCGAAACCGGCGGCGGGCTGGCCCTGCCGATCTGGATCAACTATATGGCGGTGGCGCTCAAGGGCGTGCCCGAGTCGCCGGCCACGGCGCCCAGCGGGGTGGTGTCGATCAACGGCGACTGGTATTTCTCTGATACCCGGCCGGGCCAGGGGATCGCCTCACTGGGTGTCGTGCTCGATGAAGGGCTGGGCCACGGCGAGTCAGGCGAGCGAGCGCGCGACCAGCTCTTCTGACGCAGGGGGTCGGCGCCGGCAGGCGCCTGCCGGGCGGCCAGATTGGCGTCCTCGGCCCAGCGGGCGGCTTGCGCCAGGCTGCCAAGCGTTGCGGCACACACCTCTGCGGCCATCCCATCGCGCTCGCGCAGAATCCGCACGTCGGCGTCGAGGCCGGCAATCGTCATCCTGAGCCGATAATCCGACTCGGCCATCGCGACCGCCCCCCTCATGACCAGCGGCACATCCGCCGCATCGCGTCCGGTGCCGATGCGCAGCAGCGCGGTGCGGGGCAGACGTCGCGACGGGTCGTGCGCGAGCCAGGCGTTGCCGATCAGCACCTCGACCCAAGGGTAGAGCCCGACCGGGTCAGTCTCCTCGAGCGGCACGGTCGTCACATAACGCGCCGGCAAGCCGCAGGCGCGGCACAGCGTGATCATCAGGTGCGCCAGATCGGCGGGTGAGCCGCTCTCCCGGTCGAAGACATCGAGCGCGCCCGAGCTGCCCTGGGCGGCCAGCGCAACGGTGGGCAAGCTGCTGTTCAGATGTCGCCTTATCCAGTCGTCGATGGCCCGCAGCCGGGCATAGGGCTGACTCAAGCCGGCAAACTGCTGCTCGCAGAAGTCAGTCAGGCGGTCGGACGGACAGAAGCGGCTGGGCAGCAGAAAGCGCAGGGATTCGGATGCGGACAGCGGCGAGACCGCCGGGTCGCGAAACAGCGACGCGACATCGAGGCTGGTCTGCATCAGGCGCAACTGCACATCGAGCTCGACCTGCAGCTTGCCCCCGGCGGCGGTGACCTGCAGATAGCGCGTTGCGGTCGTCGCATCGGTGAAGATCGACTGCGCCGACGCGCCGCTGACCCGCAGCGATTCGAGGGCCAACTGCTGCTGCTGGGCACGTGCCGGCAGCATCACAAAAACGAAGGCCTGAGCCGCTCGCGCGTCGCACTCCAGCCGGATCGCGTAATTCAGGGTGACCGGGACAATCATGGGAGCCTCCGAAAGACGCTCAGGCAGTGGGTTCAGCGACGACGCCAGCCCGACTGGCACCTCGCAGGCACTCACCCTCGATTCGGGCAAGTAGCAAGCCCGCATCGACGCTGTCGCGCCATCAAGCACGGAGTTCCGACTTGCCGCCGGGCGGCGCTCCCACAGCGCTCGAGCCTCGAAATCGATAGGCTGCGGCGAGCGGCAACCGTGGACTGATACCGGGGTTCACCCGATCACCGAGCCGATGGAGGGCCCCTCCGGGTGATTGCACTGATGGTCGAGGACTCGACACTTGTCTGCGGCAGGCTGATTCCGATGCTGGCGTCGTTCAGCGGCGTGCAGGTCGCGGCGACTGCGGCCACGCCAGGCGCAGCGATGCGCTGGCTCAGCCACAACCGCTGCGACCTGGTCCTGCTCGATCTGGCCCTGCAAAACGGCAACGGTTTTCGACTGCTCGACGCCATCGGCCACGCTTGCCTGCCCGACCCGAACGCCCCGGCGCTTCGGGTCGTGCTGACCAACAGTGCCAATCAGGTCGTGCGCCGCGAATGCCGACGGCTTGGCGCCCACGCCGTGTTCGACAAATCGACCCAGCTCGACGAGCTCTTTGCCTTTCTGAGGCGGGCACACGCCGCCGTGCATTGAGATCGCCGCAGCCAGGCCGCGGTCGCGCCGCGTGCGATTACTCGATCAGGCCGTTTTTCAGCGCGTAGTAGGTCACATCGCTGTTCGAGTGCAGGTTGAGCTTCTCGAGCACACGCGAGCGATAGGTGCTGATCGTCTTGAAGCTCAGGTTCAGCACGTTGGCGATCGCGGTCACCGACTCGCCCTTGGCCAGCCGCAGAAACACCTGCAACTCACGGTCCGACAGCTGCTGATGCGGCGGCTCGTCGCCGTTGTTGCCCAGTCCGTTGGCCAGCAGGTCACCGACCGCCTCGGTCACGAATCGGCGCCCCTGCGACACCGAGCGGATCGCCCGCAGCAGTTCGCTCGGCTCGCAATCCTTGGGCAGATAGCCGCTTGCGCCGAGCTTGAGCATCTGCAGTGCGTAGTGCTGCTCCGGAAACGAGGACAGCATCAGGACCGGCAATTCAGGGCGGCGCAGGCGGATCGCCCGCAGGACATCAATCCCGTTTTGTCCTGGCATCGAGATGTCGAGCAGCAGGACATCACAGGCATCGGTTCGAACCAGGTCGAGCGCTTCGCGGCCATTGCCGGCCTCGCGCACGCTTTCCAGGTCGGGGTGACCCGCCAGGAACTGGCGAAACCCGGCGCGGACGATCGGATGGTCATCACAGATCACGACTTTCAGTTTGCGGTTTGACTGGACTTGGTTCATTGAGTTCTTCTCCATGGGCACCGAATTTGCTGACACGTTTTTGCGGCCCGAACCGTCGGGTCCACAGCCACGTTGAGGCAAACGCCGTGCCCATTCCAAGCCTTCTTCCGACTTCATCCCGCGGTATCCGCCGACCGAGGGTCAGCCCGCCGGGAACGGTCCCGCTGACCACCACCACTGCCACCACTCAGGCCGCTGCCGGCGACGCCGGCATGACCCGTGACCTGGCTGCCCGATTGCAGCATGCCCGCGAGTCCGAAAGGGCCGCGCTGGCACGCGAGCTGCACGATGAACTCGGCGCCATCCTGACGGCAGCCAGGCTGGATGTCGCCTGGCTGGCCGCACAGCAAGCCTGCCAGGATCCTGAGATCGCGCGGCGGCTGCAGGCACTGCGCCAGTTGCTGGGCGATGGCATCGGCCTGAAACGCCGGCTGGTCGAGGATCTGCATCCGACGCTGCTCACCCATCTCGGATTCGGGGCGGCGCTCGAACAACTGCTGGTGACCAACCGCGAAAGGTTTGCCGGCAAGCTGAGCAGCGATCTCGACAAATCGGTCAATCTGACCGGTGACGCCGCGCTGGCGCTGTATCGCGTCGCTCAGGAGTCGCTCACTAACATCCACAAGTACGCCGGGGCGAGCGAAGTTCGGGTGCGGCTGGCGCGCAGCCGCGGGCGCATCGAGCTCACGATCGAGGACGATGGCTGCGGCTTCGATCCGGACGCCGTCGGCTTCGGACATCAGGGGCTCAGTGGCCTGCGCGACCGGATGCTCGCCGTGAGCGGTCGGCTCGAGGTCGCCTCGGCACCCGGGCTGGGCACGGTCATCCGCGCCAGTCTGTCGGCGCAGGAGCGCAATCGCGTCGACCGCTCGCTGCAGAAAGCCGCGATCCCCGGATCGCTCGGCCCCACCGCGTCGAGACAGCATGCCCCCACACCGTTTCACCCCTGACCACTGAACGAGGCAAGCACCATGAGCATTCAAGGCAACCCCACACTCTCCGGATCGGCCGCCGATCAGCCCCCCCGCGCCGGTGAGGCCACCAACGGCAAGGCTGGCGCGATCGCCTCGCGGCAGACGCTGCGTGCCATCGAAGCCACCCGCAACGAGCTCTACAGCCTGCTCGACGATCTGGCGACGCTGGCCCGCAGCGGCCAGGGCGACTTGCGCAGCGAACTCGAGCGGCGCGTCGGCCAGGCCCGCGACCAGCTGAACACCAGCATCATGGACAGTCGCGATGTCGCATCGCGTGCCCGCGAGCAGATCGTGCGACGGGTCGAAGCCTCGCGCGAGGTGCTGTCGCATCGGCCACTGTCGTCGGTCACGATGGCCGCGGTCGGCGGGCTGGTGATCGGCCTGCTGCTCGGTCGGCGAGGCTGACCGGCTGCGGCGGCGACGACGGGGAGGTTCTATCCGCATCGATCAACCGCTGATGAACGACGGGCCACGCGTGTCTGCGGCCTTCGATTTGCCCGACAGCGCAGGATTGCCTGGGCCGCGCGGGCAGTCGCCGCTGACGCAGGCTCGACCCGACGAGCGCAGCGACCTCAGTGCGCCGCAGCGCCTCGGCGAGCGGCCGGCCAGGCCGTGCGCCGACGACGCCTGGACACGCTATGCCACCCCGGGCGCGGCCTGGGGCGTGCTGGCCTTGTCGCTCGGCACGACCTGTCTGGCCTGGCAGTTCGGCGTTGATCACGACGCGCTGGCGGGTGCGGCAAGCACTGCCAGCGTGACGACCCGCAACGCCGTGGCGGTCGTCGGGACGACCGCCAGCCTGCTGATCTTCGGCATCGTCTGGGCGATCGGCGGCACACGGCGTCGTGCGCTCGCGATCGCCGACCGCATGACCCTCGCGCTGCGCCAGGCCAATGACACCCTGGAAGCCCGGGTCGCCGAGCGAACGGCCCTGCTGCGCGACAGCCATCAGCGACTGGCCGCGGTCAATGAACAGTTGCGGGCGGTCAATCTGTCGTTTGGCGGCCTGAGCGCACCCGGGCCGCTTGCCGAGCGCCTCACCGCGGCAGCGACCCGGCTGCGCACGATCGTGCCGGCCGAAATCGCGCTGGCGGTCGCGTTCCGGCTCGATGCGGTGGCCGCGCCCGAACCCGAGATCGGCCTGGACGCCGACGCGTCGGTGCCGCCGGCCGAGCGCCAGCGCTGGTTTGCCGCGGCCATCGAATCGTATCGCGCCGGTCTGGTGCCCACGCCCATCGGCGGCCTGCTCGGTCATCAGCTTCAGGTGCCGCTGCTCGACGGCAAGGACCATGTCCTTGGCTATCTGATGCTGGGGCGCGATGTCGGCGGGTTTGCCGCGGAAGACGCGGCGGTGCTGACGCAGTTCGCCTTGCTGGTGGCCTCGTCGCTGTCGGTTCACGAGACTCTGGCGCGCGAGCGGATTGCCCGCGCCGAGGCGCAGCAGGCCGATCGGGCCAAGGAAGAGATGCTGGCGATCGTCTCGCACGAACTGCGAACGCCGCTCAATGCCATTCAGGGCTGGCTTCATGCCCTGCGGCGCCGGCGTGCGGGCGACAGCGAACTCCTCGAGCGCGCGGTCGAGGTCATCCAGCGCAATCTCGACACCCAGGTTCAGCTGGTTGACGACCTGCTCGATACCGCACGCATCGTCAACGGCAACCTGCGTTTGTCGCTGCAGCCGATGAACCTGTCACGGCTGCTGCAGGCATCGGTCGACAGCGCGCAACCCCTGGCTGAGGCGCGTCGGATCGCGCTGTCGCTCACCATCGATAAAGAGGCCTATGACACCGTCGGCGACCCGGTCCGGCTCGAACAGGTGGTCTGGAATCTGCTGGTCAATGCGATCAAGTTCACACCGCCCGACGGTCACATCCACGTGCGACTCAAACGGCTTGGCTGGCTCGCCCAGCTCGAGATCGACGATGACGGTGAAGGCATCGACCCGGCGTTCCTGCCGAATGCCTTCGAGCGCTTCCAGCAGGCCGACACCTCGAGCACGCGCCGCGCGGGTGGTCTGGGTCTGGGCCTGGCGCTGGTCCAGCACATCGTGCAGGCCCATGGCGGCCAGGTCATGGTGCGCAGCGAGGGGCGCGATCGCGGCACCTGCTTCACGGTGTCGCTGCCGATGGGCGCGCGCGGTCAGCCCGACACGCCTTCGGCCCCGGGCGTGCCACCCGACCAGGTCAATCTGCCGCGGTCGGATGCCGATGGGGCCACGGCGGGAAGCGGGCCGCTCACCGGTCTGACGGTGCTGGTGGTCGAAGATCACGACGACTCGCGCGAGGTGCTGGCCGAATTCCTGCTGACGCAGGGTGCGGTGGTGACGCAGGCGGCCAACGGCAACGACGCCATGAGCCGGCTGCGCGCGCTCGGGGGCAAGGCCTCGCCGCTGGTCGTGCTGTGTGATATCGCGCTGCCGGGTGAAAACGGCTATGCACTGCTGGCACGGATGCGTCGCTTCGAGGCGTCCGAGGCCGCCCCCGGCCATGCCCCGCTGACCGCCTTTGCGCTGTCGGCCTTCACCCGCGAGGAGGACCGGCAGCGCAGTCTGCAGGCTGGCTTCACCGACCATCTGTGCAAGCCGCTGGCCCAAAGCGACCTGATCGAGCGGCTGCTGGGGGTGCTCGATCGCAGCGGCCATTCCGGGTCGCCAACCGGGTCGCCAACCGGGTCGCCAACCGGGTCGCCAATCGGGTCGCCAATCGGGTCGCCGGCCGCCGGCCACTGAGCCGGCACGGCTTGCCGCACATCGGCAGAAATTTCCGTGCCCGGTGAGGCCTGATCGGAAATTCTGACAGCCTGGCCGTCTGGTTTTGAGGCAAACAGGGCATTTTTGATCGATGGCACGGGGCTTGCACTGAGCCTGATCCCAGACTGAACTTCAGAAGGTAGTTGCCATGTCCGCGTCCCTGCAGCTTCGCGCCGGTCAGCACCTGACCATGACTCCCTTCCTGCAGCGCTCGATCCAGCTGCTGCAGCTGTCGTCGCTCGAATTCCAGCAGGAAGTCCAGGATGTGATGGGCACCAATCCCTTCCTGGAAACGGTCGAACCCGATGAGCCGGCCAGCGACACCGCCACCGAGGCTGCCGAAGCCGCCGAAGCCTCGGCCGACCATGACGACGCCAACGAACGCGCCGAGCGCGACACCGATCGCGACACCGCCCTGGACGAGATGTGGAGCAATGGCGCCACCGATTACCGCACCAACCGCGGCGGCGACGACGACTGGGATCCGGCGCTGATGGTGCCGGGCGTCAAGACCCTGCGTGAGCATCTGCTGCTGCAGGCCGGCTGCCTGCGCCTGTCGCAGCGTGATCGAGCGATTGTCGAGACGCTGATCGAGGCGATCGACACCTCGGGCTATCTCACCCACACCAGCGACGAGCTGTGCGACCTGTGCCCGCCCGAATGCGACGCCGATCTCGAGGACATCCAGGTGGCGCTGCGTCAGGTGCAGTCCTTCGACCCGCCAGGCGTCACCGCCCGCTCGGTCGCCGAATGCCTGCGCCTGCAACTGCTCGCCCCGGAGCATGCCGGCGAGGCGGCGCGCGGGCTTGCGCTGCGCATTGTCGACGAGCATCTCGCATTGCTGGCCGCCCATGATTTCCAGCGACTGCAGCGCGAGCTCGGCTGCGAAGACCGCGAACTGCAGGCGGCCACCGTGCTGCTGCGCAGCCTCACGCCCCGCCCGGGTGCGGGTTTCGGCGCCGACGAGACCCAGTTCGTGGTGGCCGACATCATCGTCCATCAGGTCCAGGGCAAGTGGGTGGCCGCAATCAACCCCGAAGTGATCCCGAAAATCCAGGTCAATCGCTTCTATGCCGGCATCCTGCGCGGCGGGCGCGACGGGGGCGGCACGCCGGTCTCGCAGCAGATGCGCGAAGCGCGCTGGCTGGTGCGCAACATCGAACAGCGCTTCCAGACCATCCTGCGGGTCGCACAGGCAATCATCGACCATCAGAGCCGCTACTTCGACTACGGCGCCATGGCGATGCGCCCGCTGACGCTCGGCGAAATCGCCGCGAAAGTCGACCTGCACGAATCAACCGTCTCGCGGGTGACCAGTCGCAAGTACATGGCCACGCCGCGCGGCCTCTTCGAGTTCAAGCACTTCTTCGGCAGTCATGTCGAGACCGCCGCCGGCAACCCCTGCTCGGCCACGGCAGTGCGGGCACTGATCACCGAACTCGTCAGCGCCGAAGAAGGCGAGCGGCCGCTGTCGGACATCAAGCTCACCCGGCTGCTTGAACAGCGCGGCATCAAGGTCGCTCGGCGCACAGTCTCGAAGTATCGCGACGCGCTGCAGATCCCGTCGGTCGAGGTCAGACGGATGTCCTACCGCCCGACCCTGTGAGGTCGCGGCGAGGACGATACGAAGACGGTACGAGCACGCTGCGAGGGCCGAGCGCGACTAGGCGACCGGCAACGTCCCCGATGACGCCTCGGCCGCCTGGCCGTACTCGCGCAGACGGTTGTAGAGCGTCTTCAGGCTGATCCCCAGGATCTCTGCGGTGCGCTCCCGCACACCACCACAGGCGTCGAGTGTGGCCATGATCAGCTTGCGCTCGACATCGGCGATCGACGACCCGACCGGCACCCAAAAACCAGGCCCGCGGTCGGCTTGCGTCGGCGATGGCGCCACCGCCCCGCCGGTTGCCTTCGGATCCTCGGGCAGCCTGACCTGATCGATCAGCGCGCCGTCGCTCATGATGGCCGCGCGTTGCACGACATTGCGCAACTCGCGCACATTACCCGGCCAGCCGTACTGCTTGAGCCGCTCGATCGCCGACGCCGCAAAGCGCCGCTCGGTGCCCTCGCTGGCATTGATGCCGGCCAGAAAATGCGGCGCCAGCAGATCGATGTCCTCGAGTCGCTCGCGCAGCGGCGGCAGGCGCACCTGAAAGACATCGAGCCGATAGTAGAGGTCCTCGCGCAGCTGCCCGCGACGCACGGCGTCCATCGGCTCGCGATTGGTCGCGGCGATGATCCGCACATCGGTCTCGAAAGGCTCATCCGAGCCGACCCGCATGAAGGCGCCGGTCTCGAGCACCCGCAGCAGCTTGACCTGCAGATCGAGCGGCATCTCGGTGATCTCATCGAGAAACAGCGTGCCGCCGTGGGCCCGCTCAAAAAAACCGCGATGCTGCCTGACCGCCCCGGTGAAGCTGCCCTTCTCATGGCCGAAGAGTTCGCTCTCAATGAGCTGGGGCGAGATCGCACCGCAATTCACCGCCAGAAAGGGATGCGTGCGCCGTCGCGACAGATCATGGATGGTCTGCGCCACCACTTCCTTGCCGGTCCCGCTCTCGCCCACCAGCAGCACGCTGACCGCGGTCGGCGCAACACGCGCGATCTGGTCGTAGAGCCGCAGCATCGGTGCCGATCGGCCCCAGAGTTGCCCGAAGCGGCCGTCGGATTCGATGCCTTCGCGCAATTCGGTGATCTCGGCGCGCAGATCGCCCGGCTGGGTCAGTCGGGCAAGCACCCGTTTGAGTTGCGCGACATTGACCGGTTTGGTGAGGTAGTCGGCCGCGCCCACCCGCAGCGCCTGGATCGAGGTCTCGATCGAGGCATGGCCGGTGATCAGCACGATCTCGGCATTGCCGCGCAGATCGGCATCATTGAACAGATCAAGTCCGCTGCCGTCGGGCAGCTGCAGATCGACCAGCACCGCCTGCGCCGGCATCAGCATCAGCTGCTGACGCGCTTCGCGCAGCGAGGCGGCGATTGCGGTCGAGAACCCCTCGCTGGCGACCAGCTCCGAGAGCATCGCGGCCGAATTCGGATCGTCTTCGACGATGAGGACATGGGGCATCAGTCGTCCCTCGCGCTGGCCGGCGGACGATCAGGCATCGACTCGGCACAGTGCCGATCCAGCACCCGCAGGACTTCGTCGGGATCGGCAGGCTTGGTGAGATGAAAGTTGAAGCCGGCCAGACGGGAGGTCTGCCGGTCATTGTCGCGGCCATAGCCGCTGACCGCCACCAGCAGGATCGGCATGCCCCCGTCCTGCGTCGACCGCTCGCGAAGCCGCTGCGCGACCTGATAGCCATTCAATCCGGGCAGCCCGATGTCGAGCAGCACCGCATTCGGCTTGAACTCGGCCGCCTGGCGAAGCGCCTGCTCGCCGTCATAGGCCAGCTCGACCGTCAAGCCTTCGAGCTCGAGCAGCATGCCCATGCTTTGCGCCGAGTCGATATTGTCGTCAACCACCAGGACACGGCAGCGCGAACGCCAGGATGGCGTCGACTGAAGCACACCGCCAACGACAGACTGGCTGTTCACTTGCCCACCTGTGCCTGCGCGGGAAAGCGGATTCGCAGCAGATCGCCGACCACATCGGATCCGGACACCGGCAGCAACACACCACCTGCCGACTCGATCGCGAGACGGGCATGCAGCAGGGGCATCGGCAATCGGTTCGCAGGAGGCCGGAACAGGTCCCAGATCGACACCGACCGGTCGACGCCGGCATCGATGCTGACCTCGATCTGCGGCACGTCGGCGTCGCGGACCAGCGCAATGCGCAACGGCTGCTCGGCCACCCCATTTCGCATCGCATAGCGCGCAATATCGGACACCGCCCGCGCCAGTGCATCGGCGTTGCCAACGACGACAGGCCGCAGGCCGCCGCCGGGGTCTGCGCCAAGCTCAAGCTCGACGGCGCGGCCCTCGGCGGGCGGTGCCGCGCGGATCAGATCGACCTGCGACTGCAGCAGATCGGCAAGATCGACATGGCTTGCCCCTTCATCGGGTTCACCGCCTGCCAAGCGCAGCACACGCCCAAGGGTCTCGACCTGCTCGAGTTGCTCATCAACCGCCCGGCGCAATCCGGCAGCCGCACGGGAGGCCAGCGACGGCGCAGGGCTTGCCGCGCCGCCCGGCGGCGCATGACTCATCAGGTGCAGCCATCCCGCCATCGCATTGAGGGGATTGCGAAGCTCGTGGGTCACCATCGATGCGAGTTCGTCGCCTGTCAGACCGCTCATGAAGTCTCCAGTGAGATCGCCGACGGCATTGCCATCAGGCAGATTCGGTCACCTCGAACGGCCCGATTCTGCTGGCGCAAGGCAGCGCCGTTCACAACGCTTGTAGCACAGGCATGAGCGGCGCGAGAGAAAAGGGTTTGATTCTTTGATCTGGCACAGACCCATGCCCGACGACTCATCCCCTCGGATGCTCCGGACCACCCCTCCCGGGTCGGTCGGGTGCGCGGCGCAGCGGCCGCTCGGGATGCTCGGCCCGCTGCCTGGGCACCTTGGCAGGCGCCGACAACACGAAAGGCACGCGAGGACCTTCAGAATGATTTGGCATGACCTTAACCTCGACTCGCAACGCAGGCGCAAACCGCCCGCCGAGTCTGATGAAGCAGGCAAGTCGCGTGCCCGCCTCCTCAGCCTCGGCAGAACTCAGCGAGCCGATCCGCTTCGAATCAGGTTGACGACAGCCAGCAGGATCACCGCGCCACCCAGCGAGACCGACAGCGCGCCGAGACTGAACTGGCTCTGATTGATGGTCCCCACGCCGAGCAGCGGCGAGATCAGCCACCCGCCCAGCATCGCCCCGACGACCCCGACCACGACATTCAGGAACAGGCCCTGCTGCGCGTCGGTGCGCATGATCAGGCTCGCCACCCATCCAAGGATTCCGCCGACAAAAAGCCAGATGACCAGGTTCATGGCATTCTCCAGTGTTGTTCGTTCACCCATAGACGGCTCAAGCACGCCTCATGCCCGCATGGGGTTTCGACCAGACTGCGACCTTCCGTGAAGTCATTGCCTTGACGTCCAAGCCTTGAAGTCTTACACCAACCCCGTCTTCGACTATCGGCCCCGTGCCGACCAGCATGCCGACGCACCGATGCGGCATCCGGTCGTCGTGATCGGCGCCGGTCCGGTCGGACTGTGTACCGCGATCGACCTGGCGGCGCAGGGCCAGGCGGTGGTGGTGCTCGACGATGACCAGACCGTCAGCGTCGGCTCGCGCGCGGTCTGTCACGCCAAGCGCACGCTCGAAATCCTCGACCGCCTCGGTTGCGGCCAGCCGGTGGTCGATCGCGGCATCAGCTGGAGCCGCGGCCGGGTGTTTCTGCGCGAGCACGAGGTCTATGGCTTCGATCTGCTTGCCGAACCCGGCCATCGCCGTCCGGCCTTCGTCAACCTGCAGCAATACCATCTCGAAGAGGCGCTGGTGGCGCGCGCCGCCAGCCTGCCCGCGCTCGATCTGCGCTGGCGCAACCGCGTCACCGCTGTGACGCCCTCCGATGAGGGCGCGCTGCTGCGCATCGATACGCCCGACGGCCCCTATGAGCTGGCCTGCGACTGGCTGGTGGTTGCCGACGGCGCACGCAGCCCGGTTCGGCATCTGCTCGGACTCCAGAGCGAAGGCCGGGTCTTTCACGACCGCTTCCTGATCGCCGATGTGCTCATGAAGGCCGACTATCCGACCGAGCGCTGGTTCTGGTTTGACCCGCCCTTTCACCCGGGTCAGTCGGTGCTGCTGCATCGCCAGGCCGACAATCTCTGGCGGGTCGACTTTCAGCTCGGCCCCGATGCCGACCCCGACGAGGAAAAAAAGCCGGAGCGGGTCTTGCCGCGGCTGCGGGCCATGCTCGGCGACCGTGATTTCGACCTCGAATGGGTCAGCGTCTACACCTTTCAGTGCCGCCGCATGGAGGCTTTTCGCCATGGCCGGCTGCTGTTTGCAGGCGACTCGGCGCACCAGGTCTCACCCTTCGGTGCGCGCGGCGGCAACTCGGGCATCCAGGATGCCGACGCGCTCGCCTGGCGGCTGGCCCGGGTCATCCGAGGCGAGGCCAATGAATCGGTCCTCGATGCCTGGGCGCACGAACGACAGGCGGCCGCTGACGAAAACATTCTCAACTCGACCCGCAGCACCGACTTCATCTCGCCCAAATCCCCGATTGCCCTGTCGTTTCGCAACGCCGCCCTCGAATTGGCCGAGACGCTGCCCTTTGCACGTCGGATGGTCAACAGCGGACGGCTGTCGACGCCCACAATCGCCGATGGCAGTCCGGCAAATACTGCCGATGTCGAGGCGGGTGTTGCCAGAGCGGGGGATGGCGGTGATTCCGGTGCTGCCAACGCTGCCGGTGCTGGGGTGGCCAGTGGTTTTGCCGCCCGGTCGATGCGCCCCGGCGCGCCCTCGGTCGACGCGCCCTTGCTGTCCGCCGACGGCCAGCCGCAATGGTGGCTGAACCGCATCGGCGGCGAGTTCGATCTGCTGATCTTTACCGGACCCGCATCGACCGAGGCCACCGCCTTGGCGGCCCGACTCGACGCACTCAAACAAGCCTTGTCCGACGCCGGTCTGCCTGCCCTTCGCATCCACCGTGTCATGACCCGCCCAAGCGACTCGACCAATCACCCGGGCGCCTGCATTGCCGACGATGCGCTCATCGATGCCGACGGCGTGCTTGCCGCCCGCTGCGACGCGCGCCCCGGCACGGTCTACCTGCTGCGCCCCGATCAGCATGTCTGCGCCCGATGGCGCAGCCTCGATTCGCAGGCCGTTGCGGCCTCGATGGCCCGTGCCCTCGGGCACGCGCCCGCCACCCCGCAGGTCTGAGATGTCCGATCACCTGAACACCGAGCCCGCACTCGATCAGCCTGACGACTTCTATGAAGCGCTGATCGCCGCGCATCGCGGACTGAGCGACGAGCAAAGTGCCCAGCTCAACTGCCGCCTCATCCTGCTGATGGCCAATCACATTGGCCGACCGCAGGTGCTACGGGAAGCACTCGCGCTGGCCGGGCGGGGACTGGGCGGGCCGTCCTAAGCCGACAGCACCACGGCACAGCCGCTCTGCTCGCTGACCCGCCGCGAGAGCGCAGCAAACAGCTCGTCGCCGCTGCGCCCATCGATCCAGCGGCCGTCATCCTGGCGAAAATGAAAACCGCCGGCCCGGGCAGCCACCCAGATCTCCTGGGCGGCCGAGTGACTGTTGACGATGATCTTCGAGTCGTCCTCGAAGCTGAGCGTGATCACATTGCCCTGGCGCTCGATATCGACGTCGAGTGTCGCCGCGTCGATCGCGCCTTCGATGCTTGTTTCGATGGCATCGAGCGCGGTCTCGGCAGCTCGCTGAAAGGCCAGTTCGGTCATGCTATTCTCGATTGATGAGTTGCAGGGCTGATCATAAGCGCCGCCGTCCGGCACATCTTCCCGCGATTCTAGCGGTCAGCCTCTGTCTGGCCGCCTGCGGCCAGCGCGGGCCGCTCTACATCCCCCGGGTTCCGGCCGAACCGCCACCGCGCACAGCGCCGTCCATGCCGCCCGCCTCGCCCGCCTCGCCCGCCGCAACCCCCACACCCGCAACACCCGCCCCACCCGCCAATTCAACCGCGCCCACCGCCCGCCCATGCCCGCCATCGCAAACCTGCCCGCCTTCGCCCTGAGCGGCAACATCCTCCATGCCGAAGGCGTCGCGCTGACCGACAT
>Ga0136644_10001267_pt1 | contig 20174 bp, 19 predicted proteins | sample C_130820_EF_Meta_FD_94780 | JGI IMG/M metagenome (GOLD analysis project Ga0136644, IMG submission 94780) | Freshwater microbial communities from Lake Croche, Canada to study carbon cycling - C_130820_EF_MetaG (v2) (version 2) | ecosystem: Environmental > Aquatic > Freshwater > Lake | place... | reverse complement strand
TTTAGGGCTAGGACACAATATTCGTGAAGACTTCGATAGCCCAATTCCCTAAAAGCTTTGGTGTCGAAAATCGCTTGGATAATCTCTAAAAGTTCATTTTCAGAGGCGAGATATTTTTTTACCAGAGTGATAGCTTTTTCGTGTAACAATTTTGCAGAAAACATGAAGACCTCTCCTTCTTGAAGTCTCTTGTACCATGGAGTTTTTTGAGCTCGTTAAAGAGGTTGAGACTAGTGCTTTTGAACAAAGTCAGGAAAACTCTTGTCTAGTTTAAAAAGGCAAACACAGTCACGAAAAGAACCGATTTAAAGGCTATTTAAAATTGAAAAGTAGGCTTTAAAAAACAGCCCTGTTTTTTCTCGTCAATAGGCTTAGGGGAGCACGCCCAGATTCCACAAAATACGGGTGAGCTAAAGTGTTAACCCTCTTTCTAGAATTATTTTTCTCCGCGCGGAGAAACTTAGAATTGTCCGGTTAAAGTTTTTTTAAGAACTTAAAGGGTCCAAGTATGTCTTCTAATGCTCAGTCGTCAGATAAGGAAGTCTCACGGCTCGCACCATCGGAAACTCCACACGGTGGCCCGTCGAATACAAACTATCGCTAATGAGTTTTAATAACTTCTGTTTCAGATGGTACTCAACTTGACCCGAAGTTCTAAAATTGGTGATGATATCTCGACACTCACTCATTCGAGCGTAATTTTCTTTGTCGTTCAGTGGCAAAAGTCCAAGCTCCCCATAGAGAGACTCCATGTTCATATAATGGGTTCGGGTTAAACGTCCCACTTTCACGGAAGAATTCTCAAGACTAACTTGAACTAAAAATTGATATTTAGCGTCCATGTGATCCAGATAGGTAAACAAAATGTTACCGTCTCTATCAAACCACAACTCACTTTCATTGAGCCCATGATAGTGTCGAACCTCAGGAACTCTTCGATCCTCCATCATCGACTCTCCGATTTTCTTAGGCGACAAAAACAATCTCAGACAGGACTTACTGCTAGGAACAAGCTTTTCAAATTGAAATCGAATCCAGCCCTCGCCCCGCCCCTGAACTTTCAACTCAGCCGGGAACTGAAGATTTCCAAGCGATAACATCATGGGAATCGTTTCCCCTTCTGGGAAAACCGGCAAATCTTCTGTCTCCTCAAGAACTACCCGCACATAAGAGATATCTAAAATTCTAGCCCTCATCTCATCGACGCGAGCAAAACAATTGTTTAAAGCTCCAGGTGTCACGAGATGACGGAGTTGGTCCAGTTCAGCTAAAGTATGAACTTTAACTTCGTTCTTGTTTTCAGATTGATTTGTGTCCATTGGGACCAAGTCTAAAAATGGATGGCCCTATTTTCAAGATTTTTTAAAAAAACAATTGCCGCGCCGCGCTTTAAATCGTTTTTCTGAGGGGATTTCATTGCCCATCGCCACCGCATGAAGTAGCCTTAGCGGCTGTCGTCGTAAAGCACCGGTCTTAGGAGTATTTTTTATGTCCCAATCGTCACCTGATTCCATCGTTTTTGTTGCTGCCAAGCGGACGCCTTTTGGCGCCTTTGGGGGAAGTTTTAAAGATCTTTCCGCCACCGACCTCGCCGTTCACTGTTCAAAAGCAGTTACGGCTCAGATCCCTGGCATTGAGAAAGAGATCGACCATGTCATTTTCGGAAATGTAATTCAAACTTCAAAAGATGCAGCTTACCTCGCACGTCATGTGAGTTTAAAAACCGGCATCGACATCTCAGTTCCTGCTGTGACGACCAATCGCCTCTGCGGTTCCGGTTTTGAAGCCATTGAAGATGGAATTCGAAGACTGCGATTAAACGAAGCTAGTGTCGTTTTGGTTGGGGGAACAGAAAACATGAGCCAAAGCCCCTACGTTCTTAGAAATGCGCGATTCGGACACAAGTTTGGCAATACAGAACTTGAAGATAGTTTGATGACTGGCCTATTTGATACTTTTGCTCAAATGCCTATGGCCATGACCGCAGAAAGCCTAGCGACCGAATATGGCATCGACCGCACTCAATGCGATCTCTTTGCTCTGAACTCGCAAAAGAAAGCTTGGAAAGCCACTGAGAGCCAATCTTTCGAGGCTGAAATATGCAAAGTCACATTGACTGAAAAAGGGAAAACCAAAGAGGTCTCAATCGACGAGCACATCAGAAAAGATGCCACTTTAGAAAATTTACACCAATTAAAACCGGTCTTTAAAAAGGATGGTGTTATCACCGCTGGAAATGCGAGTGGGATGGTAGACGGTGCTGCAGCTCTTATCGTTACTACGCGAAAACATGCCGAGAAAAAGGGCTGGCCTGTTTTAGGGGAATGGCTCGGCTCTCATGTGGTAGGTTGCGATCCGAAGCTCATGGGAATTGGCCCCGTCCCAGCTATTCAAGGATTAATGAAAAAAACAGGCTTATCCCTAAAAGATGTCAAAAGATTTGAAATTAACGAAGCCTTCGCCCCGCAAGTCTTAGCTTGTCAAAAAGCACTAGAGATTCCAGATGAGAAATTAAATCTCGAGGGCGGAGCTATCTCCATCGGCCACCCGCTCGGTGCCAGCGGAGCTAGGCTCGTAGCCCACTTACTTTACAGCCTAAAAGCCACCGACACTGGCATGGGATGTGCTGCCGCTTGTATCGGCGGGGGACAGGGAATGGCTCTTCTCATTCGGGTGTGATTCGATTGCGAGCCGTACTTTTAATTTTTTTATTTCTTCTTTTGTGTCTGCAGCCCTCGCTTTGCTTTGCAGAGGAACAAGGCATTCAATTTCGAGCCGATCACTACGAACGCGACTTAAGACAAAAGAGTGAGAAGGGTATCGGAAAAGCTTGGATAAAAAGCGGTGACAAAGAAATCTCTGCAGATGAAATCGAACTCGATCGAGAGGCAAAAAGAGTTATTGCTAATGGGAATGTCCATTTAAAAGAAAGTAATCACGAGTTTTTTTGCAATAGAGCGATTTACAGCTTAGATGGACGTGAAGCAATCTTAGAAGAGGTAACCCTTCTTTCAGGGCAGATGGTCGTCACTGGGACCTCTGTCACAAAATTGGGCCCTAACCATTATGAAATAAAAGATGGGATTTATACAAACTGCAACACTATTCCCATCACCGATCGCACAGCTAACCGATGTCTTTTCGATTGGAAAATATTCGCCCACCGCTTTGATATTACTCTAAACGGTTACGTATTTGCCTACGATGTGATTCTTTACTCAAAAGATCTTCCGCTAAGTTACTTACCCTTTTTCATGGCTCCAGCAAAAGCCAAAAGACAAACAGGCATTTTGTTGGCCTCAGTCACTTCAAGCACCCATTTAGGCACAGGCTTTTCCCTGCCCTTTTTCTGGGCCATTAATTCCTGGCAAGATCTTACTCTAACTCCCACCTATTTTACTAAAGCGGGGATTCACTTAAGTTCCGAATACAACTATATTTACAGTCAAAAGATGAAAGGACGCTTCAGTTTTTTCTACAATGCTAAATCCTTTAATGCTTTGAGAGCACATCCAGAGATTCTTACTAGCCCATTCGGTGACGACCCCTTAAATCCAACGTTCGTACAGAAAAACAAATCTTTGGGTTTTGCCGGCGAGTTGGCTTTCAATTTCAAAAACACGGCTATTTTCGACAATGGACTCACAGCGAGGCAATCGCTGAATTATGTCACCGATCCGTTCTACGTTCAGGATTATCCCAATGATATCGGATTAGAAAAAAGCAATCTTGGATCTTTACGATCCCTTATTACATTTTCTTACCCAACGGATCAGCGACTCTTTTACGGTGGACTCATTCATCATCAGTCCCTCATCGTTTCTACAGATACACCTTCCACAGTTGATGCGGACAAAGGGGCCGATAAGGGATCTCTGACTCAACTTCCTAAGCTAGGAGTCGGCCAAAAACTTACCGATCTTTTCTCTCCTTTTCTCTCTCTCGAATGGGACACGCAGTTTATTAATTATTGGAGACCAGGGAATAGTTTTGATAACAACATGCCTCTTCCGGGGAATAGTGAAATCACACCAGGTGCAGATTATCACGATGGTGACTTTATCCGCGAAGGACAACGTCTTCGCCTAGAGCCTCGCTTAGTTGGGCAGTTGCCGATCCTACCGGGTGTGGAAGTTCAACCCTCGATTAAGGCATCTTTAAGTGCTTACCATTTCGAACTTCCGGAATCCACGACACCCCACCGCGAGCTGATCACGACCGAAATACCCCTATCTTTTTATCTTTCAAGAGTTTTTGAGCCAGCTAAAAGTGGGGCGAATAGAGTCGGTCACTTAATTCAACCGAGATTGGTCTATGGTTCTTCACTCTATTCAAGCTCAGCTCCGAACCACCCATTTTTTTCAACAACCCATCCGCCTTTTGATGTTCACGATCTCGTCAGCCAATACGAATACTTCAGATTAGATCTTATTCAACGCTTCCGTTTAATTAACGAAAAAGAATCGGTTCGCTTCCTTACTTTTCAGCTCTCAAATCAATACAATTCTAAAATAGATCAAAGCGACCCCAGGCTTGTCGACCCCACAGTCAAACACCATTGGGGGCCCCTCCAAGGATACTTGAACCTTACCCTCAACTCTTTTTCAGCAACTCTGGAAGGTTATTACCAATGGGAGAAGGACCAAATTACCGGTGGCGCATTAAAAAATGAAAGCTCTTGGACCTCAACTCTCAACTATGATTTTGCGCCAGGAGATTCGGTATCTCTCAGCACTTTAATGAGAAACTCCGTTGATCCTACTCAAGACGAGCAGTTAATCTCTCTTGGAATTAATAAATCTCTGCCCATTTTCGTTAATCTATCCTTACTCTCTTCTTATTCTGCCAAACGAGGAGAACTGAGAAGCTATGAATGGGGGGCCCATTTCGCCTCCAAACCTTCCTCTTGTTGGTCACTCAGTGTTTTATCGGGCAAAACCCAAGCCAAACAAAGCTACGCAAGATTCCTCTTTCAACTCAATTTCGGAGGTTCCGTTGCCAAATCCTCGTAAACAGAGCCAGCTTTTTATTGTGGGAACTCCCTTGAGCGATGAAGGACTCCTATCGCGAGAAGCTATTGATTGCATCAACCAAGCCGATTTCATCATTGCTGAATCGAAAAGAAACGGTTTCCGTTTTTTGAAACAGACCGAACGAAAAGAGACAACTCCTGTATTTTTTCTTGATCCTTTTAGAGAAAGAGAATGGCAGGATTTGAAATCGACTCTGAAGACACTGTCAGCTTCACAATCTCGCGTAGTTCTTTTTTCAGATACAGGAATGCCCTTACTTTTCGATCCGGGAAGTGAAATCTTAAAGCTGGCCCGAGAGCTTAATTATTCTATTCATTCTGTCCCCAGCGCGACCTCTTGGGGCTCCGCTTGTGCTCTATCCGGATGGGCCCCCCCATTTTTAGTTTTGGGCTTTCTGCCCAGAGAGATGGCTGAACGAAAAATAGAATTAAACCAAATTAAAGGGGCCTCGCATCACACCGTGTTACTCGATACCCCTTACCGTTTTGAAGCTCTGATTTCCCAAATTATTGAAGTTATGGGCGGACAAACTCAACTCTTTCTCGCTTGGGAAATAGCTAAACCGGAAGAAAGATTAATTTGGGGAAGTGCGCAGAGCATCCAGCGCGAAGCGGAAAAGTGGGGGTTAAAAAAAGGTGAGTTCATTCTTATCATTCAGGGGGTTCCTCGAGTAAAATAGAAGTGTGTCACAAATCTCTTCTACCCGCTCTGAAAAATTGGCCTTTGTTCTTCCTGCAGGGGGAGCTCGAGCTGCCTATCAAGTCGGCGTTCTTCGATACATCGGGGAAACCTACCCAGAACTGAACCCCTCAATCTATTGTGGAATTTCGGCCGGCTCTATCAACGCGTGTTTCTTAGCTCAAGGCCAACCCTTCTCCCTCAGCTCAGGGCAGCTTTATGCGCTTTGGAGTAAATTGGAATTCAATCAGGTTCTAAAAACCAATTTTAATTCTCTTTTTTCAATGTCGTCGCGCTGGCTTTACGACATGTTCGTTTCGAAGGTGACTCAAAAACTTCTCCTAAAATCGCTGCTCGACGCTAGCCCACTCTCTCAGACTCTTTTATCCCATATACATTTCTGGAAAATTTCCCGCTCTATTCGAAGCGGCCTTGTCGATGCTCTTGCGGTCAGTGCTACCAATTATCACGATGGCAACACGACAGTTTTTTTTGATTCGCACCAAGAAATTCCTGCTTGGGTTAGAGAAACTCGTCGCTCGATAAGAACTCAAATCCACTTACGACATATCATGGCCTCTTGTTCGATACCTATCCTCTTCGAACCGGTACGCATTGGAGACTTCCTTTTTGGCGATGGATCACTTCGTTTTAATTTTCCCTTTAGTCCAGCTATCCACTTGGGGGCTAGCAAGGCCCTAGCGATTGGAATCCGTTCACCGTGCCCGCAAAATCCTTTAGGTTTTCGCCCGGATCATGTCGGTATGGGATTTGTGGCTGGAGCTGTGCTCAATTCAATTTTCTTAGACAGCATAGAAGCCGATTATGAAAACATGAATCGAAACAATCGCATTGCTGATGGCATTCATATAAAAAAAGTGCCTGCCCTTCTCCTCAGACCTAGCCAGGATCTTGGAGCCCTCTCGGTCAACTTTCTCAACGAAGTTCCATTTCACTTTAGACAATTTTTAAAATCGACCGCTTCTCCTGAAGAACTGGGAGATCTTTTAAGCTACTTGATGTTTTCTCCGGGCTATATCAACGCCCTCTTAGAACTCGGCAGGAAAGATGCTGCGAAAGAAAAACATATTATTGAACAGTTTTTGAATTCTTAAAATACCCTAAGAGACAAAACCAACTAATCCAAGGCTATCCCCAACATCGAGTTGAACCCCCATTCACTGCCAAATCTTCCAACTTCCAATCGAAAAGCTCTATTGCGAAAACGAGTTAAGTGAACCTCACTCCCTAAACCATATCCAAACTTTAATCCTCTTGAAAAAATATCCGCGGTCGAGGATTTCACGTTTCCAAGATTTGAATAGGCAAATAAAGTTAAAGGCTGCCTTTTTTTAAATCGAATCTCCGACCCCAAAGCCAAAAGGGATCGGTCCACAAATCTGGTAGGTCTTATACCGTTGAATGGGACCGTTCCCGAAAGCTGGGAATAGCAATCAAAAGGGGCCGAATCGGTCACAAAAGAAAAGGCACCAGAAATTTTAAGAACAGTTTTTAAATTAATAGGCCAATAGCTCTCAGCTAAGCCCAAAAGCCTGTCAAATCCTCGACTGCTAACTATTTTTGCTCGTGGAAAATATCCTTGAACAAAAATTCTATGACCTCTGTAGGGTTCGTTCTCACTGTCTCTACTGTCGTAGCCTATTTCCGAAATCAAACCAGAATCAAAAGAATTTGAAATCCCGTTGAGAGGAGGAGTTTCACCCCCCTCAACTTTCCTCAAATGGCTTGAATGAAGCCTCCAGCCTAGTTTTAAATATAATTGATCTACGATATTTTTCTGCAAATAGATTTCTACTGTCCCTTTGTCTAAATAAAGATCCGAACTCTCTCTGGAAGAATCTATTCCCAAGCCATGATATTCCTGAATCCCATGAAGATATTGAAGTCTTGCCCCTAATTTTGTTTTTTCAAGTGTGGCTAGATCCTCATACCTTCCTTCTATTCCAATGCTTCCCCGATGAGTTGCAAAAACTCTCCCCTGCAATCTTCTGGAGGTATCTCCCATGGCACTGTCCTGTCCCCTCAATTGAATGCCTATACCTTGAGGGAAACTGGCATAAATGACCGGAAGAATCTCCAAGGGAAATCCATCGGTCTCTTTCCTGGTGAGATAGGAAGACACGGAAAACGGTTGTTTTATAGATTCTTCGGTCTCTTTACCCTGCATTTTTCTAATTTTTTCGATCCAAGGAGTGCTCAATAAGGGATTGGACTCAAGTCGTTTCAGCATTTCTAAAGAAACGAGCGCTTTTTTAAGATCCTGTCCGTAGAGCGGAGGTAAAGCAGAATAGATTCTCCCTTCAGCATAAAGCTTTTCAGTTTTTGGAATATCGGCAGACGAGATCAGTTGAAAATAATTTTGGACCCGCTCAGACGCCTTAAATCCCCCCCAAGGAGAAACCCGATTCAGCCACTCGCTTTCTAGAATTAAACAGCCATAAACTGCTCTGCTGAAATTAACTTCAGAAGGGTGGGTTCTAGCGCCAGAAACAAACTCATCGCATCGATCGATTCCCCACCTAAGACAGGAATCGGCTTTGTGGGGCTTGTTATTTTCCCAGGCTTTATCGAAACAAGAAATGGCATTAAGAATTGAGTCGAGCTGAGTTTCGGTGGAAGACGCATCCCACGACAACACCTCTTTGGGCGTTTCGGTCGAAACACTCAAAAGGCTCCTAGAGAGGCCAACTTGAGGGTAAGTAAATAAAAGACTAATGAGATAAAAGAAACAGAGATTAAATTTCACTTAAGACTACAGCTTTTCTTATTCATCAGAATCGTCGTCAGAACCTTCGGCAACGCTACTGGGGAGAGCTGTAGACTTACCATTGATCCCGTCTCTTAAAATTCGACTAGGAGTGAATGTAAGCACTTTGCGTGCTGAAATTTCCATGGCTTGACCCGTTTGCGGGTTACGGCCCATGCGAGATTTTTTAGCTCTCACTCTAAATTTACCAAAACCAGAGATTTTGATCGCCTCACCTTTGCAAAGTTCCTCTTTCATACTTTCAAAAACCAATTCCACTAAATCGGCAGCCTCTTTTTTGGAAAAACCGACCTTTTCATATACGGAATCGATGAGCTCTGCTTTGGTGAGTGTCATATGTTCTCCTAGTGGCTTACGGCTTATTCTAATCAAGTGAAGCTATTAATATTATATAAATATTTTCGCATCCGCACAATGAATTGATTTTTGCAACCTGACCACTTGCAGCAATGCAGAATTTTTAATGGTGTTTAACTCGACTCACGGTGTTTTTTCCGTGTTTTACTAGCTCTTCTTTGGTGAAGATAAAATCACTGCGATCGAAGTTGGCCAATTCGTAGGTGGGCCCCATTCGGATTGCGTCGACTGGACAGGCTTCTTCACACATGCCACAGAATACGCAACGTAACATGTCGATATTAAATTCCTTCGGAAACTTTTCGACCTGCGGATCGGGCGACTCGGCGGCAGTGATATGAATGCAATCGGCGGGGCAAGCGGTCGCACACAACATACAAGCGGTGCAACGGATGTCTCCGTTTTCTTTCACAGTCAGGATTTGTAATCCACGAAACCTGGGAGAATATTTTCGTCTCATCTCAGGATAACTAATCGTCGGCATTTGCCCTGGACGAAGCACATTCCTAAAAAAATGGCGCGCAGTTACCATCATCCCTTTTAAAATAGCGATTAAATAAATTCGCTGGGAAATAGGGAGTTTGTATTTACCTTTTTGCATACTTGATCCCTTCCGCTCTACCCACGACCCCAATATTCACTCCAGAGGCTGGCATTTTTCTCCAGTCGGTCCGAGCCCCTGGGAAAATAGCTTCGTTTGAAAAGCGTTTAAATACCGTTTGAAATCGTCCCGAAGGAGATACTGTGCGGTCATTCCCCTGCTTCAAACCAAAAGCCACTGCATGCCCATCTCGTGCGGTGAACTGCCAAGGCATTGAAGCCACCACTTTTTGCAACATGCCCAAAGCATTCACCATCGTTCCAGACTTTTCGAAACTCGAAGTATTTGGGATGAGCCAAGTCGCTTTTTCAAACAAAGCCACCCGAGTTGTCGCATGAACCGTAATCGCCGTCTCTTTTGGGGTCTTTAAAAGCAATTCAGCCACACCTGGCATTGTGACCCCTTCAAGACCGAACAATAAAAAGTGATCATAGTCTTTAGATTGAAGCTTTTGGACAGCCTCATTGTGCTTCATCCAAGGAGTGTTTGTCTTCTCCATCAACTGTAAAAACCCGGCAGCATTAGGCGTTTGGTCGTGATGCCTTAAAATACCATCGTAGGCTTTTCTATCCTCGACCGTTTTTTCGTCTAAAACCCACGTGTAATCTGTAATTCCCAAAGAAGAGAGAGTTTCCACCAAGTCAGCTATCTCTTCATTGGTTAAGTGAGTAGAAACGCCCACCAAAACTTTTTTGGGGTTAGCAGAGACATTACCTGCCATTGTCTTAAAAAAGGTTTCCCAGGTTTCATCCACAATTCTTCCATCCACTTGTCTTTGTGGATTCTTCAACCGAGTGTCGTCGCTAATGTAATGAACATTCCATCGGCCGGTGTCGCACATCCAGCTTTGATTCACATCTGGATTTCTTCTGGGCTCAACGCGATAAAGTTTTGTGGTCTGAGGGTTAACCGAAACGGTTACATTACAACCTCTCGAACATTGGGTGCAGATGGAATCATTTCGATCTAAAAACCAAACTCTCTGCTTGAAACGAAACTCTTTCGCAGTCAAAGCTCCCACAGGACAGATATCGGCAAGATTACCCGTGTAATCGTTTCTTAAAGGCTTTTCATCGTATGTTCTTAGAACACTTCGATCCCCGCGATTAAAAATACCAAGTTCATTGGTTTTTGTGACTTCGGCAGTGAACCTCACACATCGAGTACAAAGAATACATCTCTCATCGTCTAAAACGATCGTTCCAATATCAACTACTTTAGGTTTATGGTTCTTGCTTTCATATTCGACCCGGCTTTTGTAGAGACCGTAATCTTTATAATAATCTTGAAGCTTACACTCCCCTGCTTTGTCACAGATCGGACAATCCAGAGGATGGTTTATCAAATGTAATTCCAAAACCGACTGAACCGTTTCCTTCACTTTAGGAGTATCGGTTCTCACTACCATCCCTTCAGCCACTGTCGTATTGCAGGAGATCTGAAGTCTCGGATTTTTTTCAATTTCACACATACACATCCGACAAACCCCCGCAATGGAGAGATCAGGATGGTAACAATAATGAGGAATAAAGATCCCAGCTGTTTGAGCCGCTTGAAAAACGGTCATCCCCGGCTTTGCAACCACAGGTTTATCGTTGATAGTTAGACGAATTTCTTTGGGTGCTTCACTCAATGGCTGGACCCTCCACACTGATTCAACGGACATCCTTTGTGATCGACATGGGCTTGGAAATCGGACAAAAACTTTTTAATGAACCCTAAAACAGGCATCGCTGCCGCATCAGCCAGTGCACAGATGGTAGTTCCCATCATGCTCTTTGCCGTTTTATTCAAAGAATCGATATCGGCCTGTGTTCCCTGCCCGTGGGCGATTTTCTTTACCATTTTGTACAACCAGCCAGTTCCTTCTCGACAAGGGGTACATTGTCCACAAGATTCATCCCAATAAAATTCAGAAAGATGTTCCAAGAGTTTTAAAACACAATGATGCTCCGGAACAACGATGATCGCCCCAGACCCTAAGAAGGTTCCAAAAGTGGCCATCGATTCGTAATCCAAATTAGCAGTTTCAACCTCTTGCGGAGTTAGAGGAGGCGTAGAGCTTCCCCCAGGGATGACCGCTTTGAGTTTTGCACCATCCCTCATTCCGCCAGCTAATACGTCGATAAATTCTTTTAAAGGAACACCCATTTCCACTTCATAGGTTCCAGGCTTATTCACCCATCCACTGATCGAGAAAAGCTTGGTTCCTTTGCTCTGACCTCGACCATATTGTGTATAAGCCTCGCCACCGTTTTCGATGATCCAAGGAACGGCGCAAAGAGTTTCCACATTATTGACTACTGTGGGACACCCCAAAAATCCGGAAACGGCCGGGAAAGGGGGTTTCAATTTCGGATACCCCTTTTTACCTTCGAGCGAGGAAATAAGACCCGTTTCTTCGCCGCAGATATAAGCCCCAGCTCCTCGGTGAAGAACTAAATCAAGATCGTGCCCACTACCTAAAATATTTTTCCCCAAATACCCTTTGGCGTAGGCCTCTTCGATGGCTTTCTCTACAACCTTTGCCGCATAAGTGTACTCGCCTCGCACATAGATATAACTTTTGTGACAACGAGTCGCAAAACTTGAGACGATAATGCCTTCAATAAGACTGTGAGGATTTTTTTCCAAAATCACGCGGTCTTTAAAAGTTCCAGGTTCCGATTCGTCTGCATTGCAGAGAAGATAAATCGGTTTTCCCAAATTGTAGGGCACAAAACCCCATTTGTTCCCAGTGGGGAAACCGGCTCCTCCGCGGCCTCGAAGACCACTCTTCTTAACTTCGTCGATGATCTGGTCGGGCTTCATTCCAAAAGCTTTTTTAAGTGAGGAATACCCCCCAGTGGCTTCGTAAACTGACAAAGAGTTTAGGTTCTCTTTTTGAATGTACTTAAAAAGAACCTTCTTATCGTCGGAGAGAACAACTGAGGTCGTATTTACTGGCATGACAGACCCGGCCTTTCCGAGACTTTTCCCGCTCTAAGTCGCTGTATGAGTTCTTTAAATTTCTCAGGATTTAAATTTTCACAATACTCTTCATTCACTTGGACCACAGGTGCCGTATCACAAGAGCCTAAACACTGCACGGGAACAAGACTGAACATTTTATCTTCGGTGACTTCATTAAAATTGATGTGCAACTCGTCTTTAGCCACTTGGATTAGCTTTTCGGATCCCATCATGGAGCAAGTGATGTTATTGCAAATTTGTAAGCAATACTTGCCCATGTCTTTACGCTTAAACATCACATAGAAAGTAACAGCTTCATACACATGGGCAGGGGCCATGTCTAAAAGCCCTGCTACATAATCCATCACTTCATTACTCAAAAAGCCGAATTGCTCCTGGGCGAGCCATAAAGTAGGCAACAACGCCGAAGCTTTAGTTTCATACTTCGAAATAATCTTTTCGAAGCGAGATTGATTGTCTGGAGTAAAACTTACACTCATCGATCTAACTCTCCTGCCACAATATTCAAGCTTCCCAGGGTCGCTACAGCGTCACTCACCGTTTGTCCTATGCACATTTCGGGAAACGCTTGATAGATAGCGAAGCATGGGGGCCTTACCCTGACTCTGTAAGGTCTACCTTGGTTGTCTGAAGAGATAAAAAATCCTAACTCACCATTGGCCGCTTCAGAGCAGGCATAGACCTCTCCCGAAGGTGGCCGAATGCCGTGCATGATCAGTTTAAAGTGAGCCATAAGCCCTTCGATACTATTGTAAACTTGATCTTTAGGAGGCAATACCACAGCCCAATCGTCGATATTAACCGAACCCTCCGGCATATCATCGAGAGCTTGATGAATAATTTTTAAACTCTCTCGCATCTCTCCCATTCGGACTAAATATCTAGCGTAGGTGTCACCTTCCGACTGGGTGATGACATTGAAAGCAAATTTATCGTAATCGTAGTAGGGCATCGCTTTTCGGATATCATACGGAATTCCGGTGGCCCTCAAACAGGGGCCGGTAAAGCCGTATTCCAGAGCGTTTTCCTTGGAAATAACCCCTACCCCTTTGGTTCTATCGATCCAAATTCGGTTGTTCGTCAGAAGAGCATCGACATCATCGAGTGTTCTGGGAATATTATTTACGACTCTACGAACCCAATCAAACCAACCTTCAGGAACTTCTTTGTACATCCCGCCAACCCGAGTTGCACTCGTAGTTAACCTTGCCCCACAAAGAGCCTCAAAAAGGTCATAAACATTTTCCCGTTCTCTAAAGAAATACCAAAAACAGGTAAGAGCTCCCAAGTCGACTGCATTAGCTCCGATACAAACCAAATGGTCGATAATTCGTGATAGCTCACAAAGAATCACCCGAACCCGCTGACACCGCTTGGTGGGTTCAACACCTAGGAGTTTTTCTACGGCCATCACGTAACCGACGTTATTCATCATGGCCGAAACATAATTTAAACGATCAGTGAACGGAATCACTTGGTTCCAAGTATGGGTCTCGGCCATCTTTTCAAAACAACGATGGAGATAGCCAATCTCAAGCTTCATGTCTCTAATAATTTCACCTTCAAGCTCGACGAAGACGCGCAAAGTTCCGTGGGTTGCAGGATGAGAAGGCCCCAGGTTCAAACGCATGTACTTAGAGGATTCTGGCGGAGTCAGTGTCGTATGCATTAGAGACCTTCCGATGGCATTGCATTTTTAAGCCGTTGATATTTGTCCGAGGGGTAATCTTTCCTAAGGGGATGCCCTTCAAAGTCGGAGTGACAAAGAATACGAGTTAAATTGGGGTGACCGTTAAACTTGATCCCGTAAAGATCAAAAGCTTCTCGTTCAAACCAATTGGCCGCTTTATAAAGATCGTGAATGGAATCCACTGAGGGGTCCTCTTCAGAGAGGAAAACTTTAAGCCTCAATCGGCGAGTCTGTAGCAGAGAGACCAGATAATAAACCACAGCAAACCGTTCAGTTTGTGGAGTTACATGTTTCATGTAATCCATAGCAAACAGATCCATCATCACATCGAACCGAAAAGAGGGGTCATTTTTCAAAAACTCTACAACTCTTCGAATACTCTCTTTGCGAATCGAGAGGGTCGTTTCGCCGCGAAACTCTTCCACACTCAAAATTTCGCTCTGAATATTTTCAGGCAAATTGGGAAGAATATTAGCGAGCAATTTTATGTCGGTCTCTTGCACGAACAATCCCTCCCTTGGTAATTTTTTCCTGTAATTTCAGCATCCCATAAATGATTCCCTCAGGAGTCGGAGGACATCCGGGGACATAAACATCCACTGGAATGATATTGTCGATCCCTTGCATGACATGATAGGCGCGGTAAAACCCACCACTAGAAGCACAAACGCCTACAGCGATTACCCATTTAGGCTCAAGCATCTGATCATAAATCTGTTTTAAAATAGGCCCCATCTTTTCAACGACGGTTCCTAAGACAAGTAAGCAGTCGGCCTGACGAGGGCTAAATCTAACCACTTCGGCACCGAATCGAGAAATGTCGTAGTGGCTACCCACGGTCGCCATGTACTCAATAGCGCAGCAAGCGGTTCCAAAAGGTAAAGGCCAAAGGGAATTTTTTCGCCCCCAATTAACGAAATCTTCTAGGCGAGTAGTGAAGGCAACATTGTTCAAATCGGCTTCAGCACTAGAGACTGTAAGTGAGTGTTCTGACATAGAAAAAGTTCACCTTTATCCTTATATAACGCGTTACTTTCGTCCGTTATTTTAAGTCAGTCAACCTTAAGATGGGAAGTTTTTTGATTTATGGCTGAAGTGGGAGGGTGGGAGTGCCTTTGGCCTCATTTTTTAGGGCTATGGAACTTTCATAGAATACCCAGGTTTATTACCAAAAGTTAGCTGTCTCTCAACCGAAGGCTGTCCGTGAGTCAGCGCAAAGACATAAATATTTTTTCCTCTGTCTGTAGGTAAAAATACAGAATTGGGAATGGAAAACCTATGATTGCCTCGGTACTGTTTAGCGGCAGGAACAACAGTTGAACAGGTATTGATGACGCCCGGATCGTCGGGATTATTAGCCAAATAAGTCCCGACTAGCCGTTTAGTTGCTAATGTAGCTCCCACATAGACTTTAACATTCAAAGAATTGTGTAAATCGGTCTGACATGCCCAGCCCCCAAACTTCCCTGCTTTTACTCCATCAAAATAACCGCGAGGGTTTGCCCCGATTGTCTGCCCTGCCTCTCTTTCAGGAGCGGCAGTCGGCCCGGGGGGCAAGCACATCCCACCCTGAGGGTAATAGCCAGGGTTACAGCTTAAGACTGTCGTGGTCGTAGTGGTCACAACCACTGGAGGCAGCGTCGTAGTCGTCGGAGCTACTGGAGGCTGAGTGGTAGTCGTCGGAGCCACTGGGGGCAGAGTAGTTGTCGTAACTGGAATCGTGGTGGTTGTAATCGCGACAGTACTCGTGGTTGGAGGAATCGTGCTCGTAGTCGTAGTTGAAGCAATCGTAGTTGTAGTTGTACTAGTCCGAATCGTAGTCGTGGTCGGGGGAACAGTAGTCGTAGTCAGCCGAATAGTAGTTGTGGTCGTAGCCAACATGTTAGGGATCTTTAAAATCCCCGAATTCTCTAACTTAATTAACTGCCCAGGGGACTTAAGAGACTTAGCGTAAACATAGACATTAGCTCCAGCTCTAGGTTGCAAAACCGAAAAAGGGATCGAAAAACTATAAACGGTTCCTACAGAGGCACACTGAGCGATAAAAATTGCGTCCGATGTATCACTCGTGAGGATCGCTTTCGTCTCTTGGAGAAGTATTCCGTTCGCTGCCGCTTCATTACCTGTATAAATTTGAAGATTCACACCCCCATTGGCATTGAGCTGACAGACCAAACCCTCCAAATTACCATTGGAATCAAATCTCGTAATTTTCCCTAATGCTTCGCCGTTGCTTTGAGGAGAGGCAACAGGTTCTGAATAGCCACTCAAGCGATTCCCCCCACAGCCCACAAGGACTAAAATTACAAACAAAACAACTAAACCACTTCGTATCGCATGAATCAGTTTCATATGTCTTCTTGCGACTGCATAAGCGGTACCAATCGCTGCACAAGATGAATTCAAGCGAAGACTCACTGAACAGTTGTGGATTTTTTTGACATGAGAACGGGCAACTTCTAACAACTTATTAGAAAAATTGGTAATTCTTCGTCTAAATTCTCTACATAAAGTTTTACAGGTGTTTTTATAGTGATCTAATTAGCTGAAATTAATACTAAACGACCGTTCTTAATTTCGTTTGTTTGCATGATTTGGAAGTAACGCCAACGGATCGGTAGGATAACTTCGGTTTCTTACTTCGAAATGTAAATGGGGCCCCGTCGCTCTTCCTGTCGCCCCAACTCTCCCAATCTTTTGTCCCCGCGATACAAACTGCCCTTTATTAACCAAGATTTTAGAAAGATGCGCATAAACCGTAGCGTAGGAATCTGGATGGCGAACAATCACCATATTTCCGTAACCAGAAATTTTATTTCCACTATAGATCACATGCCCCGAGCGGGATGCGAAAACTTGAGTTCCTTTAGGTGCTGCAATATCGATCCCATCGTGGTTTTCCCCTCGTCTTCGCCCAAACTTTGAGCTCAGAGAACCGTAAACAGGCCAGTTAAACCTCGGGCTTAAACTTGAAAGTTCTCTTGATGTGCCTTTTCCGTTTTTAGCCACTTGAGAAGAAGAAACAGAAGCATCCAGCTCTTCATCCCCGTCGTTCCAACCAGGAATAGTTTCAAAGGGAATATAAACTTTATCTCCAACTCGAATTCCTTTTTCGATCCCCCGATTATACTTTTCCAATTCACTCAATGCGACACCATACCTAGAAGCGATTTTTTCTTTAGTATCTCCATTGTGAACTTGATGATAGCGCTGCTGTACCCCCACACAACCATTCAGAAAAATTAAAAGCGCCAATAGGCAGAGAAACTCCTTCTGCGTGTGTTTTAAAACAACACAACTCTTCATGTCTCTCGCCCCCTAGTTACAAGTTAACTTCAGGTAAAACTTCAAAACAGTAACGGTGATTTAAGGATTTTTTAAGACAACCTGCGACTCATCAAATGAGTTCTAAAGGGTTAGTTTATCACAACTGGGATAATTATTTCTTCAAGCTCTTCTCGATAGTCGTATAAAATTGATTATGGGTACAATCAATATTAACAGGAACTATAGAGACGTAAGATTCCTCAATAGCGTGGCAATCGGATAAAGCATCTTCTTCAAATCCCTCATAGGCCCCACCGATCCAATAATAGTCTCTGCCTCGCGGATCGGTTCGTTTTGTGACTTCATCTTTGTAATATCGAATTCCCTGCCGAGCGACTTTCATTCCTTTTATTTTGCCAGGATCCATATTCGGGACATTGACATTGAGAAGCGAATGGGAGGGAAATGGAACTTGGATAGTGGCTTCGATCACTTTTTTCGCCATTTGAGCCGCCATCTCGTATCGCATAGGTTCACGAGGAGTATTCGGAATGGTTGTTGCCAGATCAACCAACGAGAAGGCATAGCTTCTAATGTTCATCATAGCCCCTTCACGAGCCGCAGCTACTGTCCCCGAGTAGTAAAGATCCGTTCCCAAATTAGCTCCACGATTGATTCCAGAAAGAATCACATCGGGCTTTCCTTTTACAATCTCTCTGATTCCTAAGTAGACACAATCGGCAGGAGTGCCGGAAGTAGAAAAGTAGTTATTTCCCAAAGATTGAATTCTTAAAGGTTTGTGGAGAGTCAAGGAGTGACCAGCCGTGCTTCGCTCTCGGTGCGGGGCAACGACATAAACCTCGCCGAGGTCTTTGACAGCTTCTGCTAACGCCTTTATTCCCGGGGAATCTATACCGTCATCATTCGAAATTAAAATTTTCATTTGGCACCTTTATTTAAAAGATAATACTCGATGAAGGGCTGAAGTTTTCCTTCTAAAACCGTTAGAACGTCGCCCACTTCAAAATCGGTACGATGATCTTTGCACAGTCGATAAGGAGCCAATACATAGGAACGAATCTGACTTCCCCAAGCGATATCCATCTTAGAATCTTCGACAGCCTTTTTTTCTTGATTTCTTTTTTCCAATTCACGATCAAATAGACGAGCCTTTAGAATCTTCATCGCCATGGCCCGATTTTGATGCTGGGATCTTTCATTTTGAGAAGAAACCACAATGCCTGAGGGGATATGAGTGAGCCTTACTGCAGAATCGGTTTTGTTGACGTGCTGTCCTCCCGCTCCACCCGCTCTAAAGGTGTCGACTCTTAAATCCTTGTCTAAAACTTCAATTTCGATATCTTTTTCAATATCAGGATAAACGAAAACTGAGGCAAAAGAGGTGTGTCTTCGTTTATTGGCATCAAAAGGAGAAATTCTGACTAATCGATGAACTCCATTTTCGGCCCCTAGCAATCCAAAAGCATAAGGTCCTTGAACTAAAAAAGTAACCGACTTAATCCCAGCTTCCTCACCGGGCAGCTGATCAACCAGACTAACTTTAAAGCCTTGGTCCTCGGAATATCGAACGTACATTCGCATCAACATCTGAGCCCAATCTTGAGCTTCAGTTCCCCCGGCTCCTGCATTGATAGAGACAAAAGCATCTGCCGAGTCATTGGGTCCGGAGAGCATTTGAGCCAGCTCCATGGCACGGATTTGCTTCTCTAGATAATCTGCCTCTTGAGCTACTTCTCTTACATTTTCTTGAGTGGGTTCGAGTTCGACCAATTCTATTAACGCAAAAGTATCATCTAGCTTTTGTTTAGCTTGATTTACTTTATCGACACTTCCCTGCAGAATTGCTTTTTCTTTGAGAATATTTTGTGCGTTTTTCTGATCAACCCAGAAGGATTCTTGGGCTTCTTGATTTTCTATTTCAGAAATACGAAGGCGTTTGTGATCAACGTCAAAGCCGCCCCCTAAGCGTTTCAAATCGATCGTTCAGGGATTTGGTTTTACGCTTTAACTCTTCAAAATTATAATGTTGTAGATCGCTCATTCGGCATAAGCTACCAGCTAATGGGCTTAAAAACAACGCCTGCCGCGAGAACAGGATCGTGAACAACGGCGAACGCAACGTCGGCAACGTCTTCCAAGCAGTGGCCGCCCGCCTACAAAACCGGGCCCTCCAAAACCACCGATACTGAGGCTCATTCCAAAAGAACTATAGCGAGGATACCCACCGTAAGGATAAGGATACTGATTGGGATATGGGTAAGGACTCGGATAAACAGGCTGTAAAGCATGGCTGCCATTCGGGACAGCAACCGTTTGAGAAACTCGACCGACAGGAACAAGCACCTCGGCTTTGGCCCTGACGGCACCTAAGAACAAAAAGGAACACAGAATTAATAAATAATTCAACTTCATCTTCAACCTCAACTTACATCACAACATCAGCGTCAACATTAAACTCAAACAACTTTTGAGTCGGATAACTCCCATCAATGGGGTAATTACCCATCCCACGAAGAGAGCAACGACTATGCCACCGAGAGTAAATACCGATTACCTGCTTAGAAACTAATTGATTGAACCCAAAGTAACAAAAAGAGGCACTACAAGTGTCATGTATTCTAGACGAGATACAGGACGGTGAGCGATTCTTTGTGATGGATAGTGATTTCCTTTTAGATTGTTTTCTTGGGGGGCCGTTTGAAGGTAAATTAAACCTATCAAAGGTTGGCTCCCGTGGATGACTTAAATTCTGAGCGCGTGGTCCTC
>Ga0136644_10001266_pt1 | contig 20176 bp, 18 predicted proteins | sample C_130820_EF_Meta_FD_94780 | JGI IMG/M metagenome (GOLD analysis project Ga0136644, IMG submission 94780) | Freshwater microbial communities from Lake Croche, Canada to study carbon cycling - C_130820_EF_MetaG (v2) (version 2) | ecosystem: Environmental > Aquatic > Freshwater > Lake | place... | reverse complement strand
CGCGTGATACTGTGGCGATGGAAGCCAAGCGCGCCGGCGTGCCTTTTGTGGATCAGCGTTGGCTCGGCGGCATGTTGACCAATTTCAAGACGGTGAAAACCTCGATTAAACGTCTCAAGGACATGAAAATTGAACAGGAAGCCGGTCTAGATGCGATGAGCAAGAAAGAGCAGCTTATGTTTGCCCGCGAGTTGGCCAAACTGGAGAAAGACATTGGCGGCATTCAAGATATGGCTACTTTGCCAGACGCCATTTTTGTGATCGACGTGGGTTACCACAAGATTGCAATTGCAGAAGCGCGCAAACTGGGTATTCCGCTGATTGGCGTGGTGGACTCCAACCACTCTCCTGAGGGCATTGATTACGTGATTCCTGGTAACGATGACTCCTCCAAGGCCGTCACCTTGTACGCCCGCGGCATTGCCGATGCGGTGCTCGAAGGCCGCGCCAATGCAGTCGATGACTTGGTCAAGGCCGTGGTGGCCGAGGGCGAGGATGAGTTTGTCGAGGTTGATGAGGCTGCTTAAGCGCGCCCGCATCCCTTAAAAGGGGGCTTGCTAGCCCCTTTTTTTTAGCAAAGAAACCGATTAATTTGTTTACGGAGTAAAGAAATGGCAGCAATTACTGCAAGTATGGTCGCCGAACTGCGCGGCAAAACCGATGCCCCCATGATGGAATGCAAAAAGGCGCTGACTGAGGCTGAAGGTGACATGGTCAAGGCGGAAGAATTATTGCGTGTGAAATTGGGTAGCAAAGCTGGCAAAGCGGCGGCCCGTGTCACTGCGGAGGGTGTGGTTGCGATCGCGAGCCAGGCGCAGGCCAGCGCCATGATTGAGGTCAATTGCGAGACCGATTTCGTAACCAAGAATGACAGCTTCCTGGCCTTGGCCAATGCTGCGGCCCATTTGGTGGCCGAGCACAATCCGGCAGACTTAGCCGCGTTGGCGGGCTTGCCCTTTAGCCAGGACGGCTTTGGCCCGACCCTGGAAGATGTGCGTAAAGGCCTGATCGGAAAAATCGGAGAGAACATGACTTTCCGGCGGTTCAAGCATTTTGCAGCAAGTTCGAAAGTGGCCACCTATTTGCACGGCACTCGTATCGGTGTGGTGGTGGAGTTCGATGGCGACGCAGTGGCCGCAAAGGATGTGGCAATGCACGTGGCCGCTATGAAGCCTGTCTCCTTGTCCAGTGCGGACGTTCCTGCTGAATTGGTGGAACGCGAGCGCTCTGTCGCTGCCGCCAAAGCGGCCGAAGATGCGGCCGTAGCGACGGCGGCGGGCAAACCCGTGCAGTCGGCGGAAATTGTGGCCAAACGGATTGAAGGCGGTGTGCAGAAATACCTCAAAGAGGTGTCGCTGCTGAACCAGACCTTTGTGAAGAATGACAAGCAGACGGTGGAACAAATGCTCAAAGTCTGCGCTACGACGGTCCACGGATTTACGCTTTATGTCGTGGGTGAGGGCATTGAGAAGCGGGTAGACGATTTCGCTGCCGAAGTGGCCGCCCAGGTTGCCGCAGCTAAACAAGGCGCCTAAACTTCAAGAAGCCGACATGCCCGCGTTGAGAACAGATTCAATCGACGCGTGGCAGCGTCAAAATACCTATTAACCTTGCGCACCCGGATGCTGATATGACCCAGATGAAGCCCGCCTACAGTCGAATTTTGTTGAAACTGTCCGGCGAGGCCTTGATGGGCGATGACCAGTTTGGCATCAACCGCGACACCATTGTCCGGATGGTGGACGAAATCGCGGATGTCACCCGTCTGGGGGTTCAGCTTGCTGTGGTGATTGGCGGGGGTAATATTTTCCGCGGTGTGGCTGGCGGGTCGGTGGGTATGGACCGCGCGACCGCCGATTACATGGGCATGCTGGCCACGGTTATGAACGCCTTGGCACTGGGCGACACCATGAACAAAGCCGGTCTGACCGCGCGTGTGATGTCCGCCATTGGTATTGAGCAAGTGGTTGAGCCCTATGTTCGCCCCAAAGCGCTGCAATACCTGGAAGAAGGCAAGGTAGTTATCTTTGCTGCGGGTACGGGCAATCCTTTTTTCACTACGGATACAGCGGCGGCCTTGCGGGGCGCGGAAATCGGAGCGCAAATTGTGCTCAAAGCCACCAAGGTGGACGGTGTTTACGATGCCGATCCGAAAAAAGTGCCTACTGCCAAGCGTTACGCGAGCCTGACTTTTGATAGCGCGATGCAGCAAAACTTAGGCATCATGGATGCGGCCGCTTTTGCCCTGTGCCGTGATCAGAAATTGCCGATCAAGGTCTTCTCGATTTTCAAGCACGGCGCGCTCAAGCGTGTGGTGATGGGCGAGGACGAGGGCACACTGGTGCATGTTTGAAATTTTGGAGTGACGAGTATGACGATCGCAGACATCCGGGGCCATATGGAAGGCAAGATGGACCAGTCCATCGCCAATTTCAAAAATACCTTGACCAAGGTACGCACTGGGCGTGCCAACCCGGCATTACTTGATACCGTTCAGGTGGAGTACTACGGCTCCATGGTGCCCCTGAGCCAGGTGGCCAACCTGAATTTGATCGATGCCCGCACGATTGGCATCCAACCCTGGGAAAAGGGTATGGGTGCGAAGATAGAAAAAGCGATTCGCGAGAGTGATCTGGGCTTGAACCCCGCTTCTATGGGTGACTTGATCCGAGTACCCATGCCGATGATGACCGAGGAGCGCCGCAAAGAATTGACGAAGGTGGTGCGAAGCGAAGGCGAAAATGCCAAGGTTGCCATCCGCAATTTGCGCCGCGAAGCCAATGATGCCGTCAAAAAATTGGAAAAAGACAAAGAGGTTTCTGAAGATGACCAAAAACGCTCCGAGGCGGACATCCAAAAATTGACGGACCGCTACATTGCAGACGTCGACAAGTTGGTTGCAGCCAAAGAGCAAGAGATCATGGCCGTTTAGGCGCTGTGATGATGGCCACCAACGCGCTTACCGGTCAAGCCTGCAAAGCGCAAAGCCAGTTTGCCAGGACGGTCAGTGCCTCTTCGTACCCTGCCTGCCCATGTTGAAGCAGCGCGTCATCACTGCCCTGTTGTTGTTGGCGGTATTGATTCCAGCGGTTTGGGCGGATGACCCTCTGGCCTTTGTCCTATTTACCGCCTTGATGATGGGCGCTGCTGGCTGGGAATGGGCGCGACTATGTGCTTTGTCCCGCTGGCCTGCGCGCGCTAGCGGTGTGGCCTGCACCTTGCTGTGTTTGATTTTCTGGCGCGAGGGCGGTACCGCGCAGGCTTGGCCTTGGTTGTGGTGGGCCGTCGGTTCTGCCTGGGTTCTGTTGGCGGGTGGTCTTTTGCGTGGTGGGGTGGATACGTGGCTGCGCGTGCCCGTGGCGCTGCGCTGGGGTGCGGGTATGGTGGCCTTATTTTCCGCCTGGCTGGCCCTGGTGCAAGCGCGCGCCATTGGCGTTAATTTTTTGTTTTCCGTGTTGGTGCTGGTATGGGGTGCCGACGTTGCCGCGTATTTTTGCGGTCGACTGTGGGGTGGTCGCTGGATTGCACGCAAACTGGCAGCGGCTATCAGTCCCGGCAAGACCTGGGAAGGCGCTTTGGGCGGCTTGGTGCTGGTGATGGCTTTGGCATGCCTATGGCGCCAATGGGAAACACTTAGCCAATGGGGCGCTTTAAGTCTTTATGGGCGACTCGGAGAGAGTGGCCCTTTTTTCATGGTGGTAGCGGTCGCGTTTTTAACGACCATGAGTGTCGCCGGAGATTTGTTGGAATCGCTCTTCAAGCGTGCAGCAGGGGTTAAAGATAGCAGCCAATTATTGCCAGGACACGGTGGCGTGCTCGACCGCATCGATGCCTTGCTGCCGGTGCTGCCGCTGGCAATGTTGCTGTGTGTCCGCTAAGGGGGTCTTGCGCATGGAGCCAGTGATGCAAACCGTCAGTATTTTGGGCTCTACGGGCTCCATTGGCGTCAATACGCTCGATGTGATTGCACGTCAGGAGGAGCGCTACCGGATTTTTGCGCTGAGTGCCCATAGTAGGGTGGACATCATGACCGCCCAATGCGTGCAATATAGGCCCCGCTACGCCGTGATGGTCAGCGAGCCGCATGCCCGCGAGCTGAGGCGTACCTTGGCTGATCTGGGTTTGACAACCGAAGTGCTTTCGGGTCCCCAAGCTTTGGAATGGGTGGCTGCCCACGATGAGGTCACCACCGTGATGGCGGCTATCGTTGGTGCTGCAGGCTTGGCTTCTTGCATTGCGGCCGCTTTGGCCGGGAAACGCCTGCTTTTGGCTAACAAAGAGGCATTGGTCGTGGGCGGAGCATTCTTTATGGATGCCGTCCAGCGCGGCGGTTCCACGCTTTTGCCCATTGACAGCGAGCACTCGGCCATTTTTCAGTCATTGCCGGAAAACCCGCAGGTTTGGCCGTCGGTGATCGACAAAATCATTTTGACCGCTTCGGGCGGGCCGTTTCGCACGCGCGATCCGGCTACCTTACGTCATGTGACCCCGCAGGAGGCTTGCGCGCACCCCAACTGGGTGATGGGTCGCAAGATTTCGGTGGACTCGGCCACCATGATGAACAAGGCACTGGAGGTGATCGAGGCTAAGTTTTTGTTTGGCGTGGTGCCTTCAACGATTGAGGTCATCATTCATCCCCAAAGCGTGATTCACTCCATGGTGCAATTTGTGGACCATTCGGTCGTAGCCCAGTTGGGTACCCCGGATATGCGCGGGCCCATCGCCTATGGCCTGGCTTGGCCGGGCCGCCATGTTTCGGGTGCCAATGCGATCGACTTTTCTGCCCTTTCCGCATTGACCTTTGAAACCTTTTCCCAACCGGGCCACCAGCAGCGCTTTCCCGGATTGCAACTGGCTTGGGAGGCTCTAGACGCAGTGCCCGGCACGACGGCAGTTCTCAATGCCGCCAATGAGGTAGCCGTCGCAGCCTTCTTAGACGGGCAAATCCGCTTTGACCAGATCCATGCGGTGAACCTGGAGACCATGGCGCGTTTTGTCCCCGCGGCCCCAGTTTCTCTGCAAGACCTTTTAGCCATCGACCAGGAGGCCCGTTCGCAAGCAAGCTCCCTGGTTCACCTCTTCCAGGCCGCATCCTGAGCCCGTTATGATGGCGCTTGATGTCATTTGCCGCTGAGGCCTATTTTGGGTTCTTCGAAGCGCATCCCACGTTTTGTCACTATGCAACACCCATTCGCGCACTTTTTACGTACTTTCACTTTACTGTTCTTGGCCTTGTCCACCCAATTGGCGATGGCGCTCACACCATTTGTCATCAAAGACATACGGGTTGAAGGTTTGCAGCGGGTTGAGGCGGGGACGGTATTTGCCTCCCTGCCGGTGCGCGTGGGTGACAGCTATTCTGATGAGATGGCATCTAGCTCCATCAAGGCCTTATACGCATTGGGTTTGTTCAACGATGTGCGCATCAACGTTGATGGTGCGGTGTTGATGGTGATTGTTGCAGAGCGTCCGATTGTCGGATCGGTCACTTTTTCCGGAACCAAAGAATTCGACAAAGATGTATTGGTGAAGGCGCTCAAAGACATCGGGCTGACCGAGGGACGTCCCTTTGACAAGGCCCTTGCGGACAAAGCAGAGCAGGAACTCAAGCGGCAGTACATCAACCGCAGCATGTATGCCGCCGAAATAGTGACCACGGTGACCCCCGTCGAAGGCAACCGGGTCAATTTGAGCTTCGCCGTCAGCGAAGGCGATACGGCCAAGATCCAATCGATCAAGATCATCGGCAACCAGACCTTCTCCGAAAGCACCTTACTGGGTTTATTCGATTCGGATACCGGCGGATGGTTGAGCTGGTACACGAAGTCTGATCGCTACGCGCGCCCGAAGCTCAATGCAGACATCGAGGCGCTGCGTTCCTATTACCTATCGCGCGGCTATTTGGAGTTCACGGTGGACTCGACTCAAGTCACCATGGCGCCAAACAAACAGGACATTGGCATCACCATCAACATCACCGAGGGCGAACGCTATGTGGTGTCCAAAGTCAGTTTGGCCGGTAATTTCCTAGAAAAAGAGGCGCAATTCAAAGCGTTGGTTGCCATTCGTCCCGGTGAACCGTACAACGTGAATGAAGTGACGCAGACCACCAAAGACTTCACCGATTTTTACGCCAACTTCGGATATGCGTTTGCGCAAGTGGAGGCGCAAACTAAGATTGACCGCAGCACCAACCGGGTGGAGATCACGCTCAGGGCAGATCCCTCGCGCCGTGTGTATGTGCGGCGCATCAATATCGCAGGCAACGACACGACCCGTGACGAAGTCGTTCGACGAGAATTCCGTCAAATGGAGTCGGCTTGGTACGACGGTGAAAAAATCCGCGCCTCTCGTAACCGGGTAGACCGTTTGGGCTACTTTAAGGAGGTGAGTCTCGATACATTTGAGGTACCGGGCTTTCCCGACCAGGCAGATTTGCTCGTCACTGTCGTCGAAAAACCCACCGGCAGTCTTCAGTTGGGTGCAGGGTATTCCAGCGCCGACGGCCTCGGTTTGAACTTTGGTTTCAAGCAGGACAATGCTTTCGGATCTGGAAGCTCCGTGGGCATTGAAGTCAATACCAGCAAGCTCAATACCACCTATGTGTTCAGCAACACCGATCCGTATTTCACACAGGATGGTGTTTCGCGCAGCATCGATCTCTATTACCGAACCACTCGGCCCTATGCTGCTGTCGATAGCTACGCTTTACAGAACGTCGGTGCCAGCCTTCGCTTTGGCGTGCCGTTCTCTGAGACGGATACGGTGTATTTTGGTGCGGGCTATGACGTGACGACCATTGAAGAGGGTGTTTTGATGCCTCTGGCTTATACCGACTTTATCGCCACCTTCGGTAAAACCGCTGTTGGAGTGCCCCTGACTGTTGGTTGGGGCCGCGACACCCGCGATAGCGGAATAGTTCCCAGTACCGGTCGTTTGGTCAAAGCCAATGCGGAATGGAGCGTGGCGGGAGATTTAACTTATTTGCGCGGCACCACCCAGATGCAACAGTTCTTCCCGCTGAGCAAGCGCGTGACACTGGCTTTCAATGGAGAGTTGTCGCTGGGCGCGTCCACCAATGGTCAGTCATATCCCTTGTTTAAAAATTACTATTCGGGAGGCATCGGGTCCGTTCGGGGCTTTGAGCCAGGGAGTCTGACTACCGGCGGGCAACGGGCGCTGGGAGTGGCGGCTACGGGTGGAACCAAAAAGTTAACTTTCAATGCCGAAGTCTTGTCCCCACTTCCCGGCGGCGGCAGCGACCGAACCTTGCGCATCTATGCGTTTTACGATGCAGGCGGGCTCTACGGACCTGAAGAAGGTATTGCCCTGGGGGATTTGCGATCCTCAGTGGGGGTGGGGATTAGCTGGGTATCGCCGGTCGGTCCTCTACGCCTTGCCTATGCCAAACCCCTCACCCAGTTCGATAGCGATAAAATCCAGTCTCTTCAATTCACAATTGGAACCACATTCTGATGAAACTACTCTTTCAAATACCTGTCGTTGCGCTTTCCGCGCTGTTTATGTCCTCTTCGTTTGCGCAGGAATCGCGTATTGCCTATATCAATACCCAGCGCATTACCACGGAGTCTGCGATTGCTAAGGCGGCGCAGTCTAAATTGGAGCAAGAGTTCTCCAAACGCGGCAAGGAATTGGCCGATTTGCAGACAGCCTTGAAAAGCTTTGGCGAAAAGTTTGACCGTGACGCGCCAACCTTAACTGAGTCGCAGCGCGGGACACGCCAAAAAGAAGGCGCGGAACTAAACCGCGATTTGCAGCGCAAGCAGCGTGAGTACCAAGAGGACCTCAATGGCCGGCGCAATGAAGAATTACAGCAAGTGCTGGAGAAAGCCAACAAAGCGGTGCGCAAAGTCGCGGATGACGAAAAATACGATTTAGTAGTGCAGGAAGTCGTCTACAGCAATGGGCGCCATGACATTACAGATAAGGTTCTCAAGCTCTTGAATACCTCGGGCGCCAAGTAAGCTGGACCCGCGACCTGCGTGCCTGACATCCTCCTGCACGACATCGTTGCAGCACTCGGTGGTGAGCTGCACGGGGATGGCAACACCCGGATCGATTCCCTGGCACCCTTAGATAGCGCTGGGCCAAGCGCGCTAAGCTTTGTCAGTCACCCCAAGTACCGGCAAGGACTGGCCATCTGCAAGGCTGCGTGCGTTATCGTCCCACCCGATTTGAAAGACACGGCCCTAGCGCGTGGCGCCTGTATCGTCTCCGACGCTCCCTACCTGTACTTTGCGCGCCTGACCCAATGGTGGCGCAAGGCAATGGATGCGCAACGCGCTCCGCGAAGTTGGCAGGGTGGTGTGCACCCCACTGCGGTGGTGGATGTGACGGCCCAAGTGCATCCCAGCGCCACGGTAGGCCCTTTGTGTGTCATCGAGCGGGGCGCTCGCATTGGCGCGCTCAGCCAATTACGAGCCCGGGTCACGGTGGGCGAAGATTGCACGATAGGCCAACGTTGCCTTTTGCATTCGGGCGTGGTGATCGGTGCGGATGGATTCGGCTTTGCACCGGATGGCGACCGCTGGGAAAAAATTGAGCAATTGGGTGCGGTGTCTATCGGCGACGATGTAGAAATTGGTGCCAATACCTGTATTGACCGCGGTGCTTTGCAAGACACGGTGATAGAAGACGGCGTAAAGCTGGACAACCTGATACAGGTGGGGCACAACGTGCGCATTGGGCGTAACACCGCCATTGCGGGCTGCGCTGGCATCGCCGGAAGTGCCGTCATCGGTCCGCAATGCACGATTGGCGGCGGCGCGATTGTGCTGGGCCACTTGGAGATTGCAGCCCATGTGCACATTTCTGCTGGCACCCTGGTGAGCAAGTCGATTGGCAAGCCGGGCCATTACACCGGCATTTTCCCGCTCGATGACAATGCGAACTGGGAGCGTAATGCCGCCTCGCTCAAACAACTACATCGCTTGCGCGAGCGCATAAAACAACTCGAAAGTGATGCCAAAAAATGATGGATATCCACCAGATACTCAAGCAACTGCCGCACCGCTATCCATTCTTGATGGTAGATAGGGTATTGGAAATTGACAAAGGCAAGACCATCAAGGCCTTGAAGAATGTCACTATCAACGAGCCTTTCTTCGAGGGGCATTTTCCGCACCGACCCGTCATGCCTGGCGTCTTGATGCTTGAAGCTTTGGCCCAGGCAGCGGCCTTATTGGCCTTTGACGCGCTGGACGCGTCGCCAGATGATCAATCGGTGTATTACTTTGCCGGTATTGACGCAGCGCGCTTTAAGCGCCCCGTCGAGCCCGGTGATCAATTGGTGTTAGAGGTGGAATTGCTGCGCATGAAAGCCGGTATTTTCAAGTTCAAAACACGTGCCAGCGTGGCTGGCGAGACGGCCGTGGAAGCGGAACTCACCTGCGCGATGCGCAGCATCGCGCCCAAGGATTGATATGAGTTCCATTCATCCCACCGCGCTGGTGGCTGCCGGCGCGCAACTCGATGCGGGCGTTACTGTGGGCCCTTATACAGTGATCGGCCCGCATGTGCGCATCGGCGCAGGCACCACCGTCGGAGCGCATTGCGTGATCGAAGGCCATACCACCATCGGGCGTGATAACCGGATATTTCAATTCAACTCGCTAGGGGCCATCCCCCAGGATAAAAAGTATGGCGGCGAGCCCTGCGAATTGGTGATCGGTGACCGCAACACCATCCGCGAGTTTTGCACCTTCAATATCGGCTCGCCAGGTGATGTGGGCGTCACCCGTGTCGGTGACGACAACTGGATCATGGCCTATGTGCACCTGGCGCACGACTGCCAGGTTGGCAGTAACACCATATTTGCCAACAACGCCCAACTGGCCGGCCATGTGCATGTCGGCGATTGGGTGATTTTGGGTGGTTTTACGGTTGTGCACCAGTTTGTCCGCATCGGTGCGCACAGCATGACGGCCATGTGTTCGCTCTTGTTTGCCGATCTGCCGCCTTTTGTGATGTGCCAAGGCCAGCCAGCGGCAGCGCGCTCCATGAATTACGAAGGCTTACGCAGGCGCGGTTTTTCGCCGGAGCGTATTGCCGGCGTCAAAGCGATGCACAAAGCTTTGTACCGCCAGGACTTGAGCCTGGAGGCAGCGCAAGCGCAGATTGCAAGCATTAGCCAGACGCAAGCGCAATGCGAGCCGGACGTGCGCATGATGACCGATTTCCTAAAACAGACCAGTGCCCAGCGCGGCATCGTTCGTTGAACGTGAGCCGCCCCGGCGCTGCGCTCAGTTCACTGGCCATGGTGGCGGGCGAAGCCTCTGGTGACCTGCTGGCCGCTTTGCTATTGCAGTCGATACACCAGCGCTGGCCTCGTGTGACGGCATTTGGCATCGGCGGCCCGCAAATGGCCGCGCAAGGCTTTGAGGCCTGGTGGCCGCATCACAAGCTGGCGGTACATGGCCTAAGTTGGGATGTTTTACTACGCTACCGCGAGATCGTCGCAATTCGTAAGCAGTTATTCGCACGCTTAGTTGACAAGCCCCCATCGCTGTTTATCGGCGTAGATGCGCCCGATTTCAACCTGGATCTCGAAGCCATGCTGCGGGCGCGCGGCGTTAAGACCGTGCACTTTGTCTGCCCCTCGGTTTGGGCTTGGCGCGCCGAGCGCTTACTCACTATGCGGCGCAGCGTAGACCATGTGCTGTGCCTCTTCCCTTTTGAGCCTGCCTTGTTAGCGCAGCATGGCATAGCGGCCACCTATGTGGGCCACCCGCTGGCCCAAGTGATCCCCATGCAGGTGGACCGCTTAGCGGCGCGCGAGCGATTGGGTTTACGGCAAGAAGATGATGTACTCGCTTTGCTGCCGGGCAGCCGCCGCTCGGAAATCCAGCACCTAGCCCCCGTTTTTTTCCAGGCGGCTGCCCACATTGCCAAAGCCAGGCCGCAGGTCAAGTTTCTGCTTCCTGCAGTTCCCGGACTGGAGGCATTGATAAACCGGGTAGCACAAGACAACGCTATGGCCGGCAAGGTGCAAATGGTGTCTGGGCAATCGCACACCGTGTTGGCTGCCTGCGATGCCACCTTGATCGCCAGCGGTACCGCTACCTTGGAGGCCGCATTATTCAAGCGTCCCATGGTGATTGCCTACCGCATGGGCGCATTGAGCTGGCAGTGGATGCGGCGTAAACGTTTGCAACCCTGGGTGGGTTTGCCCAATATTTTGAGCGGCGAATTTGTGGTTCCTGAGTTTTTGCAAGACCAGGCGACCCCCCAGGCGCTGGCGCAGGCTTCATTGCATTGGCTCGATTGCAAAGTCTCACGTCCCGATGAATTGCATCGGCTCGCAATGCGCTTTGATGCTTTGCACCAGAACCTGCGGCAGGACACCGGTGCGCTGGCCGCCCAAGCCATCGACAATATGCTCCATGCCTAAGCTGACCGGTCCCGTTCAAACCGCCCTCCAATGGGAGGCCGGTGGCTTGGTGGCCGGCGTGGACGAAGCAGGCCGGGGGCCATTAGCCGGGCCGGTCATGGCCGCCGCCGTCATTCTCGACGAGCAGTATCCGATCCCTTACCTCGCAGACTCCAAAACGCTCACGCCCAAGCGGCGTGACTGGTTGTTTGATGCAATCCGCGCCAAGGCCTTGTGCTTTTCTGTGGCCCAGGCATCGGCACAAGAAATTGACGAACTCAATATCCTGCAAGCTACCTTGCTTGCCATGCGCCGTGCAGTGCAGGGCTTGCGTTTGCCACCCAAGCTGGTGCTGGTCGACGGCAACCGCCTTCCGATTTTGGATATCCGCGCTGAGGCTATAGTCAAAGGCGACAGCAAAATAGCGGCGATATCGGCGGCCTCAATTTTGGCCAAAGTCAGCCGAGACCGCTGGTGCGCCCAGTACCACCAGGAATTTCCGCAATACGGTTTCGACGCCCACAAAGGCTACCCCACGGTGGCGCATTTGGCTGCACTGCGCGCCCACGGGCCCTGCCCAGAGCACCGCAAATCCTTCGGTCCAGTAGCGGCGCTCTTGGCATGACGGCGCCGCAATTCATCACCTCGCGCGATAACCCGCAGTTGCGCGCTTTGCGCAAACTCGCGGGTGACAACACCGGCTACCGTACATCGGGAAAGATATGGGTGGAGGGTGAACATCTGTGCAGCGCTGCTTTGTTGCGCGGAGTGCGCCCGGCCCTTGCGGTTGTTGCAGCAAGCCAGTGGGGTGATGGCAAGTCGTCTTGGTCTGGTGTAGCGCCAAACACTTTGGTGCTTTCCGATGCCCTATTTCAAAGTATCAGCGCGCTCGAATCGCCCTCCGCCATAGGATTTTTGCTTGACTTACCCCCTGCGTTTTCTTTGAACGCGTCGGTGGCTACGGTGGTGCTAGACCGGGTGCAGGACGCGGGTAATGTTGGCTCTATTTTGCGTAGCGCCGCTGCCTTTGGCTTCCAACAGGTGATCGCTTTGCGCGAAACGGCCGCGCTATGGTCGCCCAAGGTATTGCGTGCGGGAATGGGTGCGCATTTTGGTTTGATCCTGTTGGAAGGCGTAGATGCAGATGCGGTCGCAAGCTTGCAGGTTCCCTTGGTGGTCACCAGCTCGCACGAAGGCGCCTTGGTTCAAGACGTGCGCTTGCCCTTTCCTTGCGCTTGGGTGCTCGGGCATGAAGGGCAGGGTGTGTCGCCTGCCCTGGTAGCCCGTGCCGCCTTGCAGGTACGCATAGGCCAGCCCGGCGGGGAGGAGTCGCTCAACGTCGCAGCCGCTGCGGCTATCTGTTTGCATGCCAGCGCCGCTGGGCAAAGCGCTGGCTAAACCCTGGGTCCTGCCATGCTAAGGGCTCGAAAAAAGCCCTCGGTTACAATGGGCGGCTTTTTCGGAACTCGGCGTCTCCCAAGCGCTTCCAAAGCACCATCCCCTACGAATATCAGCTGCCAGAGGCTTCCTCTGGGCGCTTGGGCGCACCCGTAAACGACTCGGAGAAGCCCGTGCTTTTGTCTCTTAAGGGAAATGCCCCTCTCGCCATTTTGGCGCTCGCTGATGGCACCGTATATACCGGCCAATCGATAGGCGCAACCGGCTCCACATTGGGTGAGGTGGTTTTCAATACCTCGATGACCGGTTACCAGGAAATACTGACCGACCCGAGCTATTGCCAGCAAATAGTCACATTGACTTACCCGCATATCGGGAACTACGGTACCAACGGGGAAGATGTCGAATCTAGTCGCGTACATGCTGCCGGTTTGGTGATCAAAGACTTGCCCTTGCTCGCGTCCAACTTTCGCAGCACGCGTGATCTAAGCGCTTATCTGCGCGAGAACGGTACCGTGGCCATTGCCAATATCGATACGCGTGCGCTGACCCGCCATTTGCGGGAACACGGCGCACAAAACGGCTGCATTCTGGCGCTGGAAGTGGGCCAAGTGCCGGACGCAGACTCGGTCGCGCACGCAGTACAAGCGGCCCGCAGCGCACCTTCCATGGCCGGCTTGGATTTGGCCCAAAAGGTGTCCACGCAAGAGGCTTACACCTGGTCGCAGGGCGAATGGTCTCTGGGCGCGGGCTATGCGCAAGCCGATTCGGCTCGCTTCCATGTGGTGGCCTATGACTTTGGCGTCAGGAGCAATATTTTGCGTATGCTGGCTGCGCGAGGCTGCAAATTGACGGTGGTACCTGCGCAAACGTCCGCCCAAGCGGTGCAAGCTTTGCAGCCAGACGGCATTTTTCTGAGCAATGGCCCGGGTGATCCACAACCCTGCGATTACGCAATTGCTGCGTCCGCCCAGTTGATCGAATCGGGCCTGCCGACTTTTGGCATTTGTCTGGGCCACCAGATCATGGCGCTGGCCTCGGGAGCCAAGACTTTTAAGATGAAGTTCGGGCACCACGGCGCCAACCATCCGGTCAAAGAGCTGTCCACTGGCCGCGTCAGCATCACCAGCCAGAACCATGGTTTTGCCGTGGACCCGGCTTCACTACCCGCCAATTTGCGCGCCACCCACATCAGCCTGTTTGACAACACCATCCAAGGCTTGGAGCGTACCGATAAACCGGCGTTTTGTTTCCAAGGCCACCCCGAGGCCTCGCCTGGGCCGCATGACATTGCTTATTTGTTTGACCGCTTCATCCGGGAGATGGAGGCGCGCGGCTGAGGGCCTGCGCTGCGACGCTGGCAGGCGCCTTTGGGGCTGCTAAGGACTGATTGAAATGCGCCTGCCCCAGCGGCCGCGCGAAAGAAGAATGAGAAAGAGCTGAAACAACATGCCAAAACGTAACGACATCCAAAGCATCCTGATCATTGGAGCGGGGCCCATCATCATCGGCCAAGCCTGTGAGTTTGATTACTCTGGCGTCCAGGCCTGTAAGGCATTGCGCGAGGAGGGCTACAAAGTCATTCTCATCAACAGCAATCCGGCCACCATCATGACCGATCCGGACACGGCCGATGTCACTTACATCGAGCCCATTACTTGGGAAACCGTAGAAAAAATTATTGCTAAAGAGCGCCCTGATGCAATATTGCCGACCATGGGTGGACAAACGGCGCTCAATTGCGCGTTGGACTTATGGCGCCAGGGTGTGCTGGAAAAATATGCGGTGGAGCTGATCGGCGCCACACCGGAGGCGATCGACAAAGCCGAAGACCGGCTGAAATTTAAAGATGCGATGACAAAAATCGGATTGGGCTCCGCGCGCTCTGGCATCGCGCACAGTATGGATGAGGCCTGGGCGGTGCAAAAGACTCTGGGCTTTCCCACGGTGATTCGGCCTAGCTTTACCCTTGGCGGCACCGGTGGCGGCATTGCCTATAACGCCGAAGAGTTCGAGACCATTTGCAAGCGTGGCTTGGAAGCCTCGCCCACCAAAGAGTTGCTGATTGAAGAGTCCTTGCTAGGGTGGAAAGAGTATGAAATGGAGGTCGTGCGGGACAAGGCCGACAACTGCATCATCGTGTGCTCGATTGAAAACCTCGATCCCATGGGTGTGCACACCGGTGACTCGATCACCGTCGCGCCAGCCCAGACCTTGACGGACAAGGAATATCAAATATTGCGCAATGCCAGTCTGGCAGTATTACGCGAAATCGGTGTCGATACCGGTGGCTCAAACGTGCAGTTCGCCATCAATCCGGACGACGGGCGTATGGTGGTCATTGAGATGAACCCGCGCGTGTCACGCTCTTCAGCTTTGGCCTCCAAGGCCACCGGTTTTCCGATTGCCAAAGTAGCCGCCAAATTGGCCGTGGGTTTTACGCTTGACGAATTGCGCAACGATATTACCGGCGGTGCCACCCCGGCCAGTTTTGAGCCCAGCATTGACTATGTGGTCACCAAAATTCCACGTTTTGCGTTTGAAAAGTTTCCCGCAGCCGATAGCCGCCTTACGACCCAAATGAAATCCGTAGGCGAGGTGATGGCCATGGGGCGCACCTTCCAAGAATCCTTTCAGAAAGCCTTGCGCGGCCTGGAAGTGGGCGTGGACGGCATGAATGAAAAAACCCAGGACCGCGAAGTGCTGGAGCGTGAACTAGGCGCCCCTGGTCCCGAACGCATCTGGTACGTGGGCGATGCCTTTGCCCAGGGTATGACGGTCGAGGAAGTGTTCGCCCTGACACGTATAGACCGCTGGTTTCTGGTGCAAATCGAGCAAATTGTGCAGATTGAATTAGAGTTGGAGCGCCTGCCCCAACCGGCAAGCGGCGCGGTGCTGGACAGCTTGGATGCGCAGACCTTGCGCGCGCTCAAGCAAAAAGGTTTTTCCGACCGGCGCCTGGCCCGCCAACTGCGCACCAGTGACGCGGCTGTGCGTCAGCGCCGCCAGGAGCTGGGCGTGCGCCCGGTCTATAAGCGGGTGGATACCTGTGCCGCCGAGTTCAGCACGAACACGGCCTATATGTATTCCACCTACGAAGCGCAGGGCGCAGAGTGTGAGTCGCAGCCCACGGATCGAAAAAAAATTATGGTGCTGGGCGGTGGACCCAACCGTATTGGCCAGGGCATTGAGTTTGACTACTGCTGCGTGCACGCCGCCCTGGCCCTGCGCGAGGATGGCTATGAAACCATCATGGTCAACTGCAACCCCGAGACGGTATCTACCGACTATGACACCAGCGACCGCCTCTATTTCGAGCCACTGACTTTGGAAGATGTGCTTGAAATTGTGGAAAAGGAAAAACCCTTAGGCGTGATCGTGCAATACGGCGGGCAGACGCCATTGAAGCTCGCGCTTGGGCTCGAAGCCCACGGTGTTCCCATCATTGGCACCAGCCCAGACATGATCGATGCGGCCGAAGACCGGGAGCGCTTTCAAAAATTGCTGCATGCCTTGCAACTGCGCCAACCGCCCAATGCCACCGCGCGCACCGAGGCCGAGGCGCTGGAAAAAGCCAGCGCCCTTGGCTACCCCCTGGTAGTGCGGCCGAGCTATGTGCTGGGGGGGCGTGCGATGGAGATCGTCCACGAGCAGCGTGATCTGGAGCGCTATATGCGTGAGGCCGTCAAAGTCAGCCACGACTCGCCGGTACTGCTGGATCGGTTCCTCAATGACGCGATTGAGTGCGACGTGGATTGCATTCGCGACGCCACCGGTGCCACCCTGATCGGTGGGGTGATGGAGCATATCGAACAGGCGGGCGTGCACAGTGGTGACTCCGCCTGCTCTTTGCCCCCCTACAGCTTAGGCGCAGCCACGGTGGCGGAAATCAAACGCCAGACCGCGGCCATGGCGGCGGGCTTGCAGGTGGTCGGGCTGATGAATGTGCAGTTTGCCATCCAATCGGTAGAGGGCAAAGACGTGATTTATGTGCTGGAAGTGAACCCGCGTGCCTCGCGCACCGTGCCCTTTGTCAGCAAAGCCACCGGCATTCAGTTGGCCAAGGTGGCCGCCCGCTGTATGGTGGGCCAGAGCCTGGCGTCGCAAGGCGTCACCCAAGAAGTGTCGCCACCTTATTTCAGCGTGAAAGAGGCGGTGTTCCCCTTCGTCAAGTTCCCCGGCGTGGACACCATCCTCGGCCCGGAGATGAAATCCACCGGCGAAGTGATGGGCGTTGGCAAAACCTTTGGCGAGGCCTTTGTGAAGTCGCAGCTGGGTGCGGGTACCCGTTTGCCGCGCGGCGGGCGGGCGTTCATCTCGGTTAAGCAAAGCGACAAGCCCCGCGCCGTCGAGGTGGCCCGCAGCCTGGCGGCGATGGGATTTGAGCTGCTGGCGACCAAAGGAACGGCGCTTGCCTTCAAAGAAGCGGGGCTGGAGTGCCGCGCCGTCAACAAAGTGGCCGAAGGCCGTCCCAATATTGTGGACATGATTAAAAACGAGGAAGTGGCTTTGGTCATCAACTCGGTGGAAGAGCGGCGCAACGCCATTGCCGATTCGCGTTACATTCGCACCTCAGCCCTGCTGAGCCGGGTCACCACTTTCACCACCATCGCCGCCGCCGAGGCTGCCGTCGAAGGCATGAAATACCTGGACCAGCTAGGCGTCATTTCGGTACAAGAGATGCACGCTCAACTCTTGGCATAATCCGCGATCGACCCGATGGACAGCAGCGCGCTTTGGAGCGCTGCTGTCCATCGTCATTTATAAACCCCCGTTGTACGAGTTTTCCGATGGCCACTATTCCAATTACTAAACGCGGCGCCGAAATCCTGAAAGCCGAGTTACACCGGCTTAAAACGGTGGACCGCCCCGCCGTGATCAGCGCGATCTCTGAAGCCCGCGCCCAAGGCGATTTGAGTGAAAACGCAGAATACGACGCGGCCAAAGACCGGCAGGGTTTTATCGAAGGCCGGATTCAAGAGGTCGAGGGTAAATTATCCGTGGCCCAGGTCATAGACCCTGCTGCTCTGGACGCCGGCGGACGCGTGGTATTCGGTACCACGGTGGACTTGGAAGAGGAAGAGACCGGCGATCGGGTGACCTACCAAATCGTGGGTGAAGACGAGGCGGATCTCAAACTTGGCTTGGTCAATATCAGCTCCCCCATTGCCCGAGCGCTCATCGGCAAGGAAGTGGGCGATACGGCCATTGTGATGGCCCCTGGCGGCCAGAAAGCCTACGAAATCGTGGCGGTGCGCTACATCTAAAGCTTGCGCAGACGCTTTACTAGCGGGCCCGCACACCGGCTTCTAAGTTAAGGCGTTCAGGAACCCTGGCTGCGTTTTTTCAGGCTAATTTTGGGTTTGGGTTTGGCCCGCTTGACATTGCCGCCCGGTGTCAGTCTTTGATTCCCGAGCACCCGAAGCGTTTTGACTTCAGGCCGCTGCCCGGCGCGCTTGCTGTACTTGAGTACCTTGAAATCGCGTGGCCCCGCTTTGCGGTCTTCATCGACTACTTTTTCCTTCTCCGGCATCGGACGCCACAGCACCAGAAGTTTGCCGATGTGTTGAATCGGCGCGGCATGGAGCTCCTCTGCCAGGGTCTGGAACATAGCTTCGCGGGCTGCACGGTCGTCTGAAAACACCCGCACTTTGATTAAGCCGTGCGCATTGAGGGCAGCGTCGGTTTCTTTTTTGACATTGGGCGTCAGGCCGTCGCCGCCGACCATGACCACTGGATCAAGGTGATGGGCCAGGGCCCGCTGCGCTTTGCGCTCGCTAGGACTAAGTTGGATAAGAGGCATGGGGCTATTATCGACGCAATGAAAAAGCCTTCTGTCTCTTCGCCTGCGGCGCCACTTCCGTCCAAAGCGGCGCGCGGCGGCAAGGTCAACAAGGCCTGGCTGCACGACCATATCAACGACCCTTACGTCAAGCTGGCGGCACGCGAAGGCTACCGGGCGCGGGCGGCCTACAAACTCAAGGAAATAGACGAAGTCTTCGGCCTGGTCAAGCCCGGCCAAGTGTTGGTCGATTTGGGATGCACGCCCGGCGCTTGGAGCCAGTATTTGCGGCGGCGCCTGGCGCCGCAGGGCGCAGCAGCAGGGGCCTTGGACGGAAAAATCATCAGCCTGGACTTGCTGCCGATGGAGGCTATCGAGGGCGTGACCTTCATCCAAGGCGATTTTCGCGAGGCGGATACTTTGCAGCAACTGGAGCTGGCCTTGGCGGGCGCCCAGGCGGACCTGGTCGTATCGGATATGGCACCTAATCTTTCGGGTATCTCCTCGGCCGATGCGGCCCGCATCGAATACTTAGTGGAATTGGCCATTGAATTCGCCCAAAACCATATGAAAAAGCAGGGGGCTTTGGTGGCCAAAGTTTTCCACGGCGGCAGCTATAACGCGGTAGTGGCGCGCTTTCGCGAGGCTTTTCAAACCGTCAAACCCTATAAGCCTAAAGCCTCGCGTGACCGGTCGTCGGAGACTTTTTTAGTCGGTATCGGCCTGCGTTAGGCTAAGCGCCATGGTGAAACTAGGCGATGGCCTTGTTCGATTTACGGCCACTACACGCAAATACCGTTGAAAGTCCGCTTGAAAAGCCTAAAATGAAGCGCATGTGACAAGGGTATTTCCCGGCTCACGCCTCAACCGGAGCTTCGCTTGAACAATCAGTGGTTTTCCAAAATTGCAGTATGGCTGGTCATCGGCCTGGTACTTTTTACCGTTTTTAAGCAATTTGACTCGCACAACGGCGGCGGCGCCGTGACGTTGGGCTATTCCGATTTCCTGGAAGAAGTGCGTAACAAGCACATCAAGAGCGCCGTCATCCAAGAAGGCCAGGGCGGAACTACAGAAATCGTCGCACTGACCGCGGACGAGCGGCGCGTCAGAACTACGGCGACCTATTTGGATCGGGGCTTGGTGGGCGATCTGATTGCCAACGGCGTCAAGTTTGATGTCAAACCGCGCGAAGAAGGCTCTTTGCTGATGACTTTGTTGGTTAGCTGGGGCCCGATGCTGCTGCTTATCGGCGTCTGGATATATTTCATGCGCCAAATGCAGGGTGGCGGCAAAGGTGGCGCTTTTAGTTTTGGCAAAAGCAAAGCGCGCTTGCTTGATGAAAACACCAACACCGTGACCTTTGCCGACGTAGCCGGTTGCGACGAAGCCAAAGAAGAAGTCAAGGAGGTCGTGGACTTCCTCAAAGATCCCAGTAAATTCCAAAAACTCGGTGGCCGTATTCCGCGTGGTTTGCTGCTGGTTGGCCCTCCTGGCACGGGTAAAACCCTGCTGGCTAAGTCGATTGCCGGCGAAGCCAAAGTGCCGTTTTTCAGTATCTCTGGCTCAGACTTTGTAGAAATGTTTGTCGGCGTGGGTGCTTCACGTGT
>Ga0136644_10001265_pt1 | contig 20193 bp, 13 predicted proteins | sample C_130820_EF_Meta_FD_94780 | JGI IMG/M metagenome (GOLD analysis project Ga0136644, IMG submission 94780) | Freshwater microbial communities from Lake Croche, Canada to study carbon cycling - C_130820_EF_MetaG (v2) (version 2) | ecosystem: Environmental > Aquatic > Freshwater > Lake | place... | reverse complement strand
GACGCCCCGCCGATCGCCTGCTGCGGCGACGCCTTCGGCGGCCCGCGGGTGGAGGGGGCGACGGTGAGCGGCCTGGCCGCCGGCCGCTGGGTGGACGGCAAGCTCACGGCCGCACGAGGCTGATGCGGCCGGCGGCGCGCCGTTCAGCGGGCTGGCGACGAGCCCCCGGGGTTTTCAGCCGTGGAAAGAGTCTGGAGGCCTTTTTTCACGGGCAGTCAGCGGCGAGGTTTCTGCGTCGGGGCATCGTTCTCCGGCCAGTCGTCGGTGCGGAACGGCGAGGCGGGCAGGCCGGCGGCGTTGACGAGGTCGCACTTGGGATTCGCCGCCCACCCATACCGCACCGCCGCCGGCGTCGCGACCCCGGCCGCCGACACGACGACGCTCGTGCCGTCGATCCTCGCCCGCGCCGGCTGCCACTGCCGGTCGGCCCCCGCGATCACGAAGCCGTCGACGTCGCCGTCGTCGCGGTCCGCGAGGCCGTCGGCCTCCGTGAACCGGCAGACGACCTCGCCGCCGCGGATCTCGCTGCCGGCCGGCAGCGGGCCGCTCCGCGCCGGCACCTGCCGGCCGTAGACGTCGGCGAGCGCCCAGGCCGCGAGCCGCCGGCCCACGTCCTGCTTGTTCCGCGGATGGATGTCGCCCGGATCGCCGACGTCGATCGTGATCGCCATGCCTGTCTTCGGCACGGAGAGCGACGCGAGCATCGCCTCGCGGACGAGCATCCAGCCGTCGCCCCCGCGGTCGAAGTTCGGCAGCTGCACCCAGGCGAAGGGAAAGTCGTCGCCCCAGCGTTGCCGCCAGTCCGCGATGAGGAGCGGCAACTGGTGCCGGTAGAGGAGGCCGTCGCCGGGCTTCGTGTTGGCCTCCCCCTGATACCAGACGACGCCGCGGATCGCGAAGGGGATGAGCGGCGCGATCTTGCCGTTGAAGAGGCCGCCGTGACGGCGGTTGGCCCGCTGCGCCCGCGGATCCCGCGGCTTCTGCGGCGGCTTCGTGCCCGCCTTCCGGGCGGCGGCCACCCGTTCCTTCCAGGTCTCGACCGCCCGCTCGTGCGCTTCCCGGGCCTGCGTCTCGTCGAGCGCCGCGTCGAGCGTGCGGTCCGCGGCCGCCGTGGTCACAAGCGCCGGCGTGGCGGCCTGTGCGTCGGCGTCGATCCAGGCCTCGATCGGCGTGCCCCCCACCGACGAGTTGACGAGGCCCACCGGCACGCCGAGCGCCCGGTGCAGCTCGCGGCCGAAGAACCAGAGCGTGGCCGAGAAGCCGCCGACCGTGTCGGGCGTGCTCACCGTCCACACGCCCTTGCCGAACGCCTGCGGCGTCTTCGCGCCCTCCGACGCCTCGCGGAACATCCGCACCTGCGGCAGGTCGGCCGCGGCCCGCTCGACGTCGAAGTCGCGGGCGCGGGACACGCTCATCGCCATGTTCGACTGGCCCGAGCCGAGCCAGACCTCCCCCACGAGCACGTCGGCGACGGCGACCGGCGCGACGTCCGCGGCCGCCGACCGCACCGTGAGCGTGCGCGGGGTGGCGTCGGCGGTGAGCGGGGCGAGCCGCACCATCCACGCGCCGTCATCGCCCGCGACGCCCTCCTGCGCCTGCCCCGCGAACTCCACCCGCACGCGATCGCCCGGCCGGGACCGCCCCCACACCGGCAGGGGCTTGTCACGCTGCAGCACCATGTGGTCGGCGAAGGGTGTCGCCAGCACGAGGTCGCCGCCGCGGCACGGCGCCGCGGCGCACGGCAGCAGGGCGACGGACAGTCCGGCGAGCAGCCGCGACACGAGCGGGCGGCGGTCGGTGCGGTGGCAGGGGGGCATGGCGTGACTCCCGGGGCTGGTGCCGGCGCCGGGGCGGCGGCCGCCGGCGCGGATCACGGATCGGGGGTGAAGCGTACGTCGTGGACGGCGGCCTCCGCCAGCGGCACGTTGAACGTGCGGCTCGAGGTGCCCGACCGGGGATCGTGGTCGGTCTGCCAGAAGTCGCCGCCGTGCACCGACTGGTCGACGCCCGCACCGTCGACGAGCAGCCGTCCGCCGCGGTGGGAGGCGAGGCCGGTGACGGTGACGGGCACGTGGCCGAGGCCGCCGGCGATCGTGAAGGCCGCGCCGCCGTCGCGCGCCTCCACCCGCACGTCGGGATACAGATGCACGAGCCGGCCCTGCCGCATCTCCACCCGCCGGTCGTCGCCGCGGGCCTCGCGGTGGATCATCCGCCAGGTGTCGGCCATCTCCCCGAGCGCCGCCCGAAGCGCGGCATTCGGGCCGTAGTAGTCGGCGGCCGCCTGCGGCACGACCACGATCTCGAACGTGGCGTCCAAGGCGTCGCCCGGCAGGAGCCGGTCCACGCCCGGCGGCGGCACGACGTCGATCGTCGACGTCGCCGTGCCCCGGGCGACGACGCCGTGCTCCGCGAGCCACGGCCGCGCGTCGCGGCCCCCGAGCCGGGCGGTCCACGAGCGGATCACGAGGCCGCGGTCGGCCCGCGGGCCCGCGCCGTCCTGCGGCCGCGGCGCCGCCTCGTGGAGCGACGCCCAGGGCACGCGGCCGCGGCACTCGACCGGCTCGGTGCGGTAGGCGTCGCCCCCCCACTGCGTGGCCCACTCACGGTGCATGCCGGTCTCGTCGCCGACGGCCATCTTCCGCTCGCCCGTGTAGCTGTAGGTGTCGGCGCCGATCTGGAAGAGCACGAGCCGGGAGAACTCGACGGGCTCGCGGACCTGCATCCGCACGCGGCAGGTGGCGCGGACGACGTCGTCGCCGCGGGCGAGGCTCGTCGTCGCGGCGTGCTCGATGGCCGCGCCGATCCGGCCGGCGTAGGTGACCTCCGTGAGGCAGGGGCCGTGCCGCTCGTAGGCCGTCTTCATGCGGGCGTGCGGGAGCCGCCGGCCCGCGGGATCGAACACGCGGAGGAAGTCGCCCCCGCCGACGTTGTGCGTCCAGCCCCACGGCCGGCCCTCGCGCATCGACGCGACCAGCAGCGGCCGCACGTCGAGGATCGAGCACTCCCCCTGCACCTGGTCGGGCTCGAAGCAGATCGTCTCTCCCCAGGCGCCGATCGCGGCTTCGTCCCACTGCTGGTTCGACCCCCAGCCGAGCAGCGAGAGCTGCGCGTGCGACGCCGCCGGCAGCCCGCCCCAGTGCCCGTAGGCGATCGCGAGCTCGAGCTCCACCGTCGACCGAGGCGGCAGCCGCACGAGCGTGAAGCCGTGGAGCCACGTGCCCGCGTGGGGCGCGCCCTCCGGCCGACCGTGCCAGTTCTTCGAGAGTTGCACCGGGATGCCGGTCGGGTGGCCGTCGCGGTCGCGGAGCACCGCCGTGATGCCGGTGACGGGCGACCCCACCCCCTGCCGCATGCCGGCGGCCGACTTGGCGAAGAGCAGCCGGGCCACCGTCGCGGCGTCGCCGGGATTCCTGAGCTCGAGCCGCACGCGCTCGAGGAGGTCGTTCCGCGGATCGACGACGGCCGCCGGCCCGCCGGCCGGCGATGCGGGCCGTTTCTCGGGCGGTTGTGCGGGCGGCTGTGCGGGCGGCTGTGCGGGCGGTTGTGCGGGCGGCTGTACGACGGGAGGCACGGTCTGCGGCACGGTGTCGAGATCGATCCGCATCCAGCCACGGACGGCGTCGACCGCGACGGGCAGAGGGGCGAGGTCGGGGAGCGCGAGCGCCCGCACGCTCGGCTCTGGCGCAGGGGGCGGTTCGTCCCGGGGGGCGGCGGCGGGATCGAACGCCACGCCCACCTCCTGCCAGGCCGCAGGCTGTGCGGCCGACGTCGTGACCGCGATCCGGCGTTCGAGCACGCGGCCGCCCGTCGCGAGCCGGATCGTGGCCGTGGCGTCACGCCAGGCGGCGTCGGGCCGCACCGCGAGCACGATGGCGAGCCGGTCGGGCCAGCAGGTCGTCTCGAGCCTGGCCTCCGCCTCGAGCCGGCGGCCGTCGTCCGCCGCGAAGGCGAGCCCGGTGACGTCGGCCCGCGCGAGAAACCTGCCCGCCTCGACGAGCCGCGGGCCGGCGTGCTCGCTCCAGGCGCCGCCGGAGGTGCAGCGGTAGGTGACGCCTCCTTCGCTGATCGTGAGCACGAGTTCCGCCGGCGGCAGGCCGAGGATCGCCTCGTTGCCGGCGCGGGCGGTGGCGAGGTAGTCGGGCGGGCCGTCTTGCGCCGCGGCGGCGAGCGGGCCGAGGTGGGGGATGCGCATGGCCGCCGTGTCGAGCACGAAGCCATAGCGTCCGGTCTGCACGCACCGCTGCCACGGAACGCCCGCCACCCGCGCGGGAAATCCGTCGCGCCACCAGGTGACCGTGTGATCGGCCGCGGTCGGCCGGATCGCCGGGTCGATGACCGCAACGCCGACCGCGGCGCCGACCGGGTCGGCGCCGAGCCCGGCCGGCGTCACGAGGGCGAGCGTGGTGATGGTCAGTGTGGTGAGCGCCAGTGTGGTGAGGGCCAGCGTCGCCGCCCGCGCGGCGGTGGTGGCACGACGCATGGACTGCTCTCCGGATGGGAAGGGGGCGGGCCCGCGGCGCGGGCCGCCGTTCGTCAACCGACGCGGAGCCGGACGGTTTCGATCGCCGCGTGCCCGGACTTCTGAAACGGGTTCGGCAGCGGCTGGCCGATGCCGCGGCCGTCGACCGTGCGGCTGCGCAGCGCGTAGTCGCCCGCCGGGAGCCCTGGCAGCAGGATCGCCCAGTGCACCATCGCCAGCCGCATCGGCCACGTGAGCGGCATGCCCTCCCGGTCGAAGCCGCGCGTCCGGCGGAGGATGCCCGGATCGGCGAGGTGGGCGGTCCAGTCACGCGGCGGCGGGAGCAGGTCGGCATCGACCCACGGGGCCCGGGTGAAGAAGGGATCGTCGGCGGGCCACCCTTCGTCCGCTGGTGCGATCCACACCTGCACGCGGGAGACGCCCGCCATCCCCACCTGCGCGTAGCCGGTCACCGGGATCGGCTTCCCGGCCGCCGTGGTCTTGGGGACGGAGAGCGTGGCGGCGAACGACTTGAGCGGGCTGTCGAGGTCGTTGTTGCCGGCGGCGTACGTGTCGTTGGCGTGGGGGATGTTGGAGAGGAACACGTGGGAGAGCCACTTCACCGACTTGAAGCCGTAGGCCTCCGGCACCACCATCCGCACCGGCCCGCCGCGCTCGCTGTCGAGCCACTCGCCATTGAGCTTGTAGCAGAGGATCACCGGGGGGAGGTCGTGCCAGTCGTCGAGGACGCGGCTCAGGGGGAGCGAGCTGCGAAACACCTGGGCCGGGTCATCGTTGTGGTAGCCGTGGTAGAAGACCCGGCGAATATTTTCCTTCGGGCCGGTCAGCCAGACCGCCTCCCGCAGCGGCACGCCCTCCCAGATGCCCATGCCGAGCGGGCAGCCGATGTTGAGGCAGGTCATCACCTTGGCAAACCTGACGGCGTGCCGCTCGGCCATCCGCAAGAGGTCGTCGAACCGCAGCGCCGTGCCGTCGGCCGCCGTCAGCGGCCGGGTCAGCCGCGCCGGATGCTCGGGATCGGCGACGACCTCGAGCGTCCACGTGTCGCGGGTGAGCCCCACCTCGCGTTTCCGCGCCTCGGGCAGCGTGTGGGGCAGCGGCTTTCCCCGCGAGACGTCGCGGAAGTCGCCCGCCGGCGTGAAATAGGGGGCGAGTCTCGCGATCGCCTCCTCGAGCGGCCCGGCCGCAGGCGGCCCGCCGTCCGCCGACGGCTCCGCACCGGGGAGCCGTCCGGGTGCCAGCCCGTGCACCATTCCGGTGGCCAGCCCGGCTCCCGCGGCCGCGCGGAAGAGGCCGCGGCGGGTCACCCGCTCGTGTTCGGCGAGGAAGGGGTCGATGTCGGACATGGCGGCGTGCTCCCGGTGTGCGTCGCGCGACGGCACGACCTCCCCGCGAGCCCGGGATTTTCGCCGCCGCCTGCCGTGGCCGCAAGTCGATCGCGGTCTCCGTCCGCGGGCGACGCGCCGCGATGAGGCCGCGATCACGCCATGATCACATCACCGTGGTCAGCTCCCAGCCCCGCCGGTATTCGCGGCCGAGAAACCGCTCCGCCTCGGGGGCGTTGGGAATCTTCAACGCCGCCGCGTCCCATTCGAGCCGGCGGCCCGCCCGGTAGGCGACGTTGCCGAGATGATTGGCCTCGGTGAGCGGGCCTGAGTAGCTGAAGGGGCAGGTGGTCGGCGTGCCGTTCTTCGCGGCCGCGATCCACTCCGCGTGGTGGCCCGGCGACGGCGGGAGCGTGGCGTCGGGGCGGTGGAAGTCGCGCACGTCGGGGCCGAGGAGCAGGAGGTGGCGGCCGTAGTCGGCGAGCAATTGCCCCTGGCCGCCCACGAAGAGGCAGCCGGAATCCCACCGTGGAATCTGGCCTTCGGTCCAGGCCTTGGGCCTGTGGCTCCCCTGGTACCAGGCGAGCGAGATGGGGCCGCGGCTCCCGCGTGCGGCGTATTCGTAGTGCACGTGCATCGAGGCGGGCGCCAGCTCAGGGTGGGGCGGAGGTCCGAACGCCTCGATCGTCCCGGGCGCGTCGAGATCGAGAGCCCAGAAGGGGAGATCGATCCAGTGGCTGCCGAGATCCGACATCGTGCCGCTGCCGAAGTCCCACCAGCGATACCACTTCGGCCCCGGGAAGTAGACGTCGTGGTAGGGCCGCTCGGGGGCCGGGCCGAGCCAGAGATTCCAGTCGAGCTGCGGGGGCACCGGCGTCGATCCGGCCGGCCGCTCCTGCACGGAGACGATGTCCTTGTTCTGGGCCGCCTCCTCGGGCGACTGCAGCCCCCAGGCGCGGCCCACCCACACATGCACCTCGCGGACGGGGCCGATCGCGCCCGCCTGCACGAGTTCCACGACGCGCCGGTAGTTGGCCCCGGCGTGGATCTGGGTGCCCATCTGCGTGGCCACGCCCGCCTTCCGCGCCGCCTCGGTGACGAGCCGGGCCTCGCGGACGTTGTGCGCGAGCGGCTTCTCGCAGTACACGTGCTTCTTCGCGGCGAGCGCCGGCAGCGTGGCGAAGGCGTGGGTGTGCTCGGTGGTGCTCACGACCACGGCGTCGTATTCCGACGGCTTGAGATCGTCGTAGAGCCGGCGGAAGTCGGCGTAGCGCCGGGCGGCGGGCGCCTTCGCCGCCGCCGCGTCGAGGGCCTTGGAGTTCACGTCGCACAGCGCCACCACCTCCTCGCCGGCGACGGCGTCGAGGTTGCCGGCGCCGCGGCCGCCGCAGCCGATGACCGCCACGCGGAGCTTGTCACCCCGGCTCTCGGCCCGCAGGATCGCCGGCGCCGCGAAGGCGGCCGCACCGCCCGCGAGCGAGCCGGCGAGGAACGACCGGCGGCCGGCGGCTCGGGGCCGGGGGGCGGCGACGGAAGCGGCCACGGGACCGCACGCGAGCGGATCGGCAACGCGAGACACGGCGACACTCGTTTCGAAGAGGGAACGCGCGGGGGCGGTCGGTCGCGGCGGCGACACGGGAGCGTAGCCACCGGCGCGGGCGACTGTCCAGGAAATCCGGCGTGGCGGCGGGCCGCCGTGCCGCCCCGGCCGTTGGCGTCCGGGCCCGCTCCACTTGCACGGGCGGGCGTGGCAGCGGCAAGATGATGTCGGGTCGTCCGTCCTTCTCTCTCTCGTGGAGCGCAATCCCCATGGCCACCGCCGCCCCGTCCACCGGTCTCCTTCCCGACGTGGAGAAGTTCCTGGCCACCGCCCCGCTCAAGGGCGTCGTCGGCGGCAAGGACGTGGCCGGATCGACCGGCGAGACGATGGCCACGCTCGATCCGGGCTCGGGCGAGCCGATCGCCGAGTTTCACTGCCTCTCGCCCGCCGACGTCGACCGCGCCGTCGAGGCGGCCGCCCACGCCTTCCGCACGTCGGGCTGGGCCACCATGCCCCCCAACGTCCGCGGCGCCCACCTCCACCGGCTCGCCGACGCCGTCGAGAAGCACAAGGCCGTGATCGGCCAGATCGAGGCGCTCGACGCCGGCAAGATCCTCGCCCACGCCCACGGCGACGTGCAGAACCTCGTCGACACGCTCCGCTACTTCACCGACATGGCCCAGCACGTGCAGCGGCGGAACGTGCTCGCGGTGGCGGGCCACGAGGCCTGGACGGTCCGCCATCCCTGGGGGCCGTGCGGCTTCATCTTTCCCTGGAACTTCCCCTTCCTGCTCATCGGCTGGGGCGTGTCTCCGGCGCTCGCCGCGGGCAACACGGTGGTGATCAAGCCCGCCGAGGACACGCCGCTGTCGGCGATCTACCTGGCGCGGCTGGCCCGCGAGGTGGGCATTCCCGACGGCGTCATCAACGTCATCCCCGGCACGGGGGCCGTCGCCGGGGCGGCGCTCTCCGCCCACCCGGGCATCAAGCGGATGAGCTTCACCGGATCGCCCGAGGTGGGGCGGCTCGTGGCCGAGGCCTGCGGCCGCAATCTCGTGCCGGTCAAGCTCGAGCTCGGCGGCAAGGGGGCGGCGGTCGTGTTCGACGACGTCGACGTGGCCGCCACGGCCGAGAAGCTCGTGGGCGCGATCACCTTCCACACCGGACAGGTCTGCTGCGACGCCACCCGCTGGCTCGTGGACGCGAAGATCTACGACCGGTTCGTCGACGAATGCCGCACGCGGCTCCAGGCGGTGAAGATCGGCCACCAGCTCGCCAACGGCTCGCAGATGGGGCCGGTGGTCAACGCCAAGCAGCGGCAGCGGGTGCTCTCCTACCTCGAGAAGGGCACGAAGCAGGGGGCCCAGCAGCTCGTCGCCGGCGGGCCGGCCGAGGTGACGGGCCACCACGGCTTCTACGTGAAGCCGGCGCTGCTCGCCGGCTCGCTCGACAACGTCGCCGCCCGCGAGGAGATCTTCGGCCCTGTCGCCTACCTGGCGAAGTTCACGAGCGAGGACGAGGCGGTCGCCATGGCCAACGACACCGACTACGGCCTCGCCAACAGCGTCTGGACGACCGACCTGGGCCGCGCGGCCCGCGTGGCGGAATCGATGGTGGCCGGCAACAGCTGGATCAACGCCCACAACGTGTTTCCGCGGGGCGTGCCCTACGGCGGCGTCAACAAGAGCGGCACCGGCGGCGGCGTGAACTCCATCGAGACGCTCTTCGACTACTGGCGGAGCCAGTCGGTCGTGCGGCCGCTGTGAGCGGGGCCGCGCGTCGGCCCCGAGGCCGGCGGAGCGCGGCACGGGTGATGGCCGGGACGCGGCCGACGACACCGTAGGGACGCGGGACGACCGACACCGTGGCGACGCAGGACCATGACGTGATCGTCGTCGGGGCGGGGCTTTCGGGCCTCGCCTGCGCCGGCACGCTCGCGCACGCGGGCCGGCGCGTGCTCGTCGTCGAGGCCGCGGACCGGGTGGGCGGCCGCGTGGCCACCGACGACGTCGACGGCTTCCGCGTCGATCGCGGCTTCCAGGTCTACCTCGACGCCTATCCCGAGGGGCGTCGGCAGCTCGACCTCGCGGCACTCGCGCTGGGCCGGTTCGAGCCGGGGGCGCTCGTGGCCGAAGGGGGCAGGCTCCGCGGCGTCAGCGATCCGTGGCGGCGGCCCGTGGCCGCGATCGGCTCGGTGCTCTCGGGAAGCGTCGGCATCGCCGACGGGCTGCGCACGGCGCGGCTGCGGGCCGACTGCGTGCGGGCGTTCCGGCGCGGCGCGGCCGATCCGTCCGCCGCGGGGGCCGCCGCCGGCGAACGCGAGCGGACCACCCGCGAGGAGCTCCGCGACCGCGGCTTCTCCGCCGCGTTCATCCGCCGGTTCTTCGAGCCGTTCTTCGGCGGCGTGTTTCTCGAACGGCGGCTCGACACGTCGGCCGCGATCTTCCGCTTCACCTTCGCGATGTTCGCGCTCGGCCGGGCCTGTCTGCCCCGGGGCGGCATGGCCGCCATTCCCGCCCAGCTCGCGGCCGGCCTGCCGACGGGAGCGATCCTGCTGGGGCAGCGGGTCAGCCGCGTCGAGCAGGGGTGCGTCACGCTCGCCGACGGCCGCACGCTGCCCGCCGCCGCCGTCGTCGTGGCGGTGGAAGGGCCGGCGGTCGCGGAACTGCTTCCGCCCCCGCTCGCGGCGCCGCTGCGGGAGGGGCTCGCGGCGCGGCGTTGGAAGTCGACGCGGCTGGTGGCCTTCGCGGCGTCGCGGTCGCCGCTCGGATCGCCCACCCTCGTCGTCAGCGCCGAGGAGACCGGTCCGATCGACAATCTCACGGTACCTTCCGACGTGGTCGGGGGCTACGCGCCCCCCGGGGCGAGCCTCGTCTGCGCGTCGATCCGGCAGGACTGGCCGGAGTCCGACGCGACGCTCGCGGATGCGGTGCGGCGGCAGGCGGCCGGCTGGTTCGGCGGCGGCACGGCCGACTGGCGGCACCTGCGGACGGTGCGGGTGGATCACGCGCTGCCCGACGAGTCGCCCGCCGCGCGGCGGCTGCGGCCGACGGGCTTCACGCTGGCCGACGGGCTCTTCCTCTGCGGCGACCACTGCACGTCGGCCTCGATCAACGGCGCGCTGGCCGGCGGACGGCGGTGCGCCGAGGCGGTGCTCGCCGCGAACGCGATGCCATGACGCTGATCCCGCCTGCCTTGACGGCGCCGCGGCGCACGCGGCGGCCGGCGCATCCCTGCGGCCCAGCGAGCGGCACGACATGAGCGAAATCATCGGCGCGACGCTGATCTTCATCGGCCTGCTGGCGGTCGTGGCCGGCCTGAGCTGGCTCGTCGTGCGCGGGCTCTCCCTCGTCTTCGGCCGCGTGGCCGCGCGGCGGCTGCTCGCGCCCCTCGCGCTCGTCGCGGCCGGGCTCGTCGTGGGGGCGGCGCCCTTCGCCTACCAGCACCTCTACATGGCGATCGTGGGCCTCGGCGAGCGGGAGCGGGTGATCGACGGCGTTCGGGCCCTGAATCTCACCGGCTGGGACCGCGGCGACTACTCCATCCTCGTGCGGAAGCCCGACGTGGCGATCCTCGAGATGGGCAACGCCGACGTCACCGACGAGACGCTCGCGCTGTTGGCAGGGCTGCCGAACCTGCGCGAGCTCACGCTCAACGACTCCGCCGTGACCGACGCGGGCCTGGCCACGCTGGGCCGGCTGGGGAGCCTCGAGTCGCTGCGGATCGCCCGCACGCGGATCACGCCCGAGGGGGTGAGGGCCTTCCTGGCCGCGCCGCCGCCGCGGCTGCGGCAGATCGACGTGTCGGGCAACCGCATCCCCGCCGCCATGCTCCGCGAATGGCGGAACGCCGGCGCCACCGAGGATCCCCAGGGAGAACGACGCTATGTCAATTGACCTCACGCTCCGCGAGGACGACCGGGGCGACGCCGCCAACGCGGCCTTCCTCTGCGAGGCCAGCGAACTGGCCTACCTGCCCGAGCTGGAGGGCATCCGCGGATTCGCCGAGACGCTCGGCCTGTCGGCCCGCTTCTTCAGCAAGGGCAACACGCAGGCCTGGCTCGCCGTCAACGACGACGCGATCGTCGTCGCCTTCCGGGGCACCGAGTCGCCGACGAGCATCGACGGCCTCAAGGACATCCTCATCACCGACGCGATGAACCTGCTGGTGGTGCCGGAGGGGCGGCTGGGGCACGACCTCTCGGCCGCCGGCGTCGGGGCCCGCTTCCACAAGGGGTTCGTCGACGCCATCGCCGACATCTGGCCGGCGCTCGGCCCCGCGATCGAGGCGGAGTGGAAGCGTCGCGACCGCCCCATCTGGCTCACCGGCCACAGCCTCGGCGGGGCGCTCGCGCTCTTGGCGGCCTGGCTGCTCAAGCGCCGGTTCGTGCCGGTGCACGAGGTCTGCACGTTCGGCGCGCCGATGATCGGCAACCGCACGGCCTGCGAGGCGTTCAACCGCGAGTTCGCCGGCGGCATCTTCCGCTATGTCAACGGCCGCGACCCGGTGCCGAAGCTGCCCGCCCTGTCGCTGGCCGCCAACGAGTTTCTCCACGTGGATTCGCAGCGGCTTCTCGGCAGCCATCCGGTGACCGGCCTCTCCGAACTCGTCGGCACGGTGGCGTCGAAGGCGGTGGGGGGCCTGCTCTCGGGCGCGCTCGTCGACGAGGCCTGGCGGCACATCGGCGAGGAGGTGGGGGCCCACTTCCTCGGGGTCTACAAGGACCTCCTGCGGAAGTAGGCTCGGCATGTGACGCGAGGCCGCAGTGTCCTTTGCGGGGGGCTGCCGCTGCCGGCTGCCGGTCTCTTCGCCACCGGGGCGTGAGGATGTCGTTAAGCCGCCTTTGCCCGTGCGGTTCCCTCTCATACAATCGATTCAAACACCTGTTTGAGCTTCCTGGATTCTCCCCGTGGCCCCCCATATCGCCGCCGCCGATGCCGATGCCGCGGCGGAGTCCCGCGATCCTCGGGTGAGGATTCTGCTGGCTGCCGGCCGGGAGTTCGCCGAACGGGGTTACGAGGCCGCCACCGTCCGCGACATCTGCACGGCCGCCGGAGTGAACGTGGCGGCGGTCAACTACTACTTCGGTGACAAGCGGCGGCTCTACGTCGAGAGCGTCAGGCGGGCCCACGAGGAACGTGTCGGCCGGGAGCCGTTGCCGGAGTGGGTGACGGGCACGCCCGCCGAACGCCGGCTCGGCGACGTCGTCGACCACCTGCTGCGGCGCACGCCCGGGCTCGGTGGGGCGTCGTGGCAGGCGCGGCTCCTGCTTCGCGAACTCGTGCAGCCGACCGATGCCTGCCGAGGAGTGGTCGAGGATCACGTGCGGCCGCGGTTCGCGGCGATCCTGTCGATCCTCGAGGAGTTGTCGGCGGGCTGCCTTCCACAGTCGGAGCTGAAATGGCTGGCGATCTCGATCATCGGGCAGTGCCTCCTCCACGGTGCCGCCGGTGAGTTCGTCGGCATGTTCCTGCCCCCCGACGAAATCGACGCCCTGCAATCGCCCGCGCCGCTGGCCGCGCGGATCACCCGGCACGCGCTGGCCGTGGTCGCCGCCGGCGTCGATCATGGGCCGCGTGGGGAACGCGTCGGACGCAGGGAGGAGGCACGCCCATGTCGGAGCTGAGCCGGGAGCCGTCGGTTCGCCGGACCGGACTCGCCCGCAGCATCGCGGGCTGGGTCGCCCCCGCGCTGATCCTCGCCGCCGCGATCGCCGGCTTCCTCGCCCTCGGCAGCCAGCCGCCGCCGGCCCGCAAGCCCGTCGAGGCGCCCGCCGCGACGCCCGTCCGCAGCGTGCCGGTGCAGCGGGTGGACGGCAACATCGAGATCGACGCCGACGGCGTCGTCGTGCCGCTCCGCGAACTGACGCTCGCCGCCGAGGTGGCCGGCCGCGTGCTGCGGAAGGCCGAGTCGTGCCGGGCCGGGCAGTTCGTGCGGGCGGGCGCCGTCCTGTTCGAGATCGATCCGCGGGATTACGAACTGGCCGTGCAGCGGCTCGAGGGCGAGCTGCGGCAGGCGGCGCTCACCATCGAGGAGATCGACGAGGAGCTGGCGCAGAACGCCACCTCCGCCGATCTCGCCCGGCGTCAGGTGGCGCTGTCGCGCCGGGAGGTCGAGCGGCTGGAAGGCCTCAAGGCCAACCGCATCGTCACCGAGACGGAGCACGAGCGGGCGTTGCGGGAGGAGCTTTCGAGCGCCAACGCGCTGAGCTCCCTCGAGGGGCAGAAGCGGGTGCTCACGAAGCGGCGCAGCCGGCTCGAGGAGGCGCAGACGCTCGCCGCGACGATGCTCGAGCAGGCCCGGCTCGACCTTTCCCGCACCCGGGTGATCGCGCCCGTCGACGGCCTGATCGTCGACGACAAGGTGGAACAGGATTCGTTCGTCACCAAGGGCGCCCCACTCGTCACGCTCGAGGACACGAGCGCCGCCGAGGTGAAGACGAGCCTGCGGATGGACGAGCTGGCACAGGTGTGGGGCGGCCGCGCGGCCGGGGGTGGCGACGCCCACGACGTGCCCGACACGCCGGTGAAGGTCTCGTTCGTGATGAGTGACAAAACCTACGAATGGGACGGCGTGCTCAACCGTCAGGAGGGCAGGGGCATCGACGAGAAGACCCGCACGCTCCCCTGCCGCGTGCTCGTGCGGGAGCCCGGGCGGGTGACGGCGGTCGACCGGTACGGCGCGACGCTCGCAACGCCGCCGCCGGAGGCGCCGCGGTCGCTCATGCGGGGCATGTTCGTCGACGTGCGGGTGAAAGTGGACGTGCCGGAGCCGCTCCTGGCCGTGCCCCAGGATGCGGTGCGGCCCTCGGGCGAGCTGTTCCTCATGCGCGAGGGGCGGCTCGCGATCGTGAAGCCGCGGGCCTTCCACGTGGGCGGCGGCTCCTTCGTGATCCGGGAGGGGGAGGGGCTCGTGCTCCCCTCCGACCGCGTCGTGACGAGCCAGCTGTCCCTGCCGCGGGCCGGCATGGAGATCGTGGAGGCCGTGCCATGAGGTCGATCATCGCCTGGACCGTCCGCAACACGCCGGCCATGAACGTGCTGGTGTTCGCGGTCATGATCATCGGCTGGATCAGCTTCTCATCGATGCGGCGCGAGGTGTTTCCGGAGTTCGAACTGGAGATCGCGCTGGTCACCGTTCCCTATCCCGGCGCCACGCCGGAGGAGGTCGAGGAGGGGATCTGCCAGAAGGTCGAGGAGGCCTGCCGCAGCGTCGTCGGCATCAAGAAGATCACGAGCATCGCCCGCGAGGGGCTGGGTTACTGCGTCTTCGAGATGGCCGACGGCGTCAAGGATCCCCAGCGGGTCGTGGGCGAGATCCGCTCCGAGGTCGAGCGCATCCCGAGCCTGCCCGAGCTCTCGGAGGATCCCAAGGTGGAGCAGGTGACCCTCCGCGAGCCCGCCATCAAGGTGGGCATCGTGGGGCCGCCCGACGTCGCCGGCGACGAGCGGGACGAACTCCAACTGCGGAACGTGGCCGAACGGGTTCGCGACGACCTGCTGGCCCTGCCGACGGTATCGGCGGCGAACATCGCGTCCGCCAAGGATTACGAGATCACGATCGAGATGTCCGAGGACACGCTGCGGAAGCACGGGCTGACGCTCAAGTCGGTGGCCGACATCGTCCGCCGCGAGAACCTCGAGCTCCCCGGGGGCACGATCCGCAGCGAGCGCGGCGAGGTGCTGCTGCGGGGCAAGAACAAGCAGTATCTCGGGGACGACATCGCCCGGCTGCCACTGGTGACGCGGCCCGACGGCCTCGTTCTCACCGTCGGCGATCTGGGCCGCGTGCGGGACGGGTTCGTCGACGTCGCGGGCCACGGCCGCATCAACGGCCGGCCGGGCCTGGTCGTCTCGGTCGACAGGAGCTCCGGCGAGGACCTCCTGGCGATGGTCGCGGCGGTGAAACGGTACGTCACCGCGACGCGGCTGCCTGACGGGTACGAGATGGTGACCTGGGCCGACGCCTCGGTCGACGTCCGCGAACGGCTCGACATGCTGCTCTCCAACGGCACGCAGGGGCTGGCGATCGTCTTCGTGCTCTTGGCGATGTTCTTCGACCTCAAGATCGGGTTCTGGGTGGCGATGGGCGTGCCGGTGTCGATGCTCGGGACCGGGGCGCTGATGTACGCCGGCGACCAGACGCTCAACATGCTCTCGATGTTCGCCTTCCTCATGGCGGTGGGCATCGACGTGGACGACGCGATCGTCGTCAGCGACAACGTCGAGCGGCATCGGCGCATGGGCAAGGGGCCGATCCAGGCCGCCATCGACGGGACGGCGGAGGTGGTGCCGTCGGTCGTCTCCGGCGTGATGACGACGGTGATCACGTTCCTCCCGCTGTGCTTCGTGTCGGGGGTGATGGGGAAGTTCATCGCCGTGATGCCCTTCGCCTTCATCGCCTGCCTGCTCGTGTCGCTGGCCGAAGCGATCTTCATCCTGCCGGGGCACCTCGCCCACGACGACAGCGGCATCCTCCGCTTCTTCCAGTTCGTCACGAGCCCCCTGCGGCCGCTGCTGCCGGTGCTCCGGGCGGTGCAGCGGTCGTGCGACGAGGGTCTCAAGTGGTTCGTGAAGCGGGTTTACGCCCCCGCGCTCGAAATGGCCATCGACAACCGCTGGGCGGTGCTGGCGTTCGCGGCGGGCATCCTCATCCTCGCCGTCGGGCTGATCCGCAGCGGCACCACCCCCTTCAAGATCTTCCCCAAGATCGACGCCAAGCGGATCCAGGCGCGGGTCGTGTTTCCCGACGGCACTCCGGCGAGCGTCACCGAGGACGCCGTTGCGCGGATCGAGCGGGCACTCGACGAGACGTCTTCACGGCTCGGCGCGGGCGGCCGGCCGCTGGTGACGTTCGTCCACAGTTCGGTGGGGTCGGCGGAGTCCCGCGGCCGCCCCGGTGTCGAGGCGAAGCTCGGCGGCAGCCACATCGGGGCGGTGAGCGTGGAACTCGAGGATGCCCTCCACCGCAGCGTGTCCAGCGACCAGTTCCTCAGCGAGTGGCGGCGGGCGACCGGCGCGGTGCCCGGGGCCGACAGCGTCGTGTTCACCTCGGAGAACATCGGGCCGGCCGGGAAGGCGATCGAGTTCAAGCTGCTCGCCGCTTCCGACCGGGAGTCGGTGCGGCAGCTCGAGGCGGCCGTCGAGACGACCAAGGACTGGCTCGCCGAGTACCCGGGCGTGATCGACATCGACGACGATTCGCGGCCCGGGAAGTGGGAATACCGCCTCAAGGTGAAGCCGCGGGCCGAGGCGCTCGGGGTGTCGCTTTCCGACATCGCCTCGACGGTGCGGGCGAGCTTCTACGGTGAGGAGGTCATGCGGCTGCAGCGCGGCCGGCACGAGGTGAAGCTCATGGTGGCCTACCCGCGGGAGGAGCGGCGGTCGTTCACGGCGCTCGACGAGGTGCGTGTGCGGAGCAGCGACGGCGTGGCGCGGCCGCTTGGGGAACTGGCCGAGACGACGGTCGCCCGGGGCTATTCGGAGATCAACCGGCTGGGCCAGAAGCGGTCGATCACGGTGACCGGCGACATCGACGCCACCTCCTCGCTCACCTCCGGGCAGATCACCGCCGACCTGGAGCGACGGCTGCTGCCGCGGCTCCAGGAGGATTACCCCGACGTGCGGGTGCGCTGGGAGGGGGAGCAGGAGCAGACGAACGAGTCCCTGCGGAGCCTCGGGCTGGGCTTCACCGTCTCGTTGTTCGCCATGTTCGTGCTGCTGACGATCGAGTTTCGCTCCTACCTGCAGCCGCTCCTGATCCTCACGGCGATCCCCTTCGGCGCCGCCGGGGCCGTGTTCGGCCATGCGCTGCTCGGCTTGCCGCTGTCGCTGTTCACCATGTTCGGCGTGGTGGCGCTCTCGGGCATCGTCGTCAACGACTCGATCGTGCTCATCGACTTCATCAACGCCCGCGTCCGGGAAGGGCGGCCCCTCCACCTGGCGATCCGCGAGGCGGGCTGCGTGCGGTTCCGGCCGGTGTTCCTCACGAGCATCACGACCGTGGGCGGTCTGCTGCCGCTGCTCTTCGACCGCAGCTTCCAGGCGCAGTTCCTCATCCCCATGGCGGCGGCGATGACCTTCGGGGAGATGGTCACCACCGTGCTGATCCTCGTGATGATTCCGGTGGCCTACACGTTCATCGGCGGCGCCACGCCCGACCCCCATGAGGAGGCCGAGGCCGACGCGGCGGCCGGAGCCGCGGGGGCCGACGAGGGGGACGACGACTGGCTGCCGGAGCACCTGCGGGAGTCCGGGCAACCGACGAAGTCGCTGCCGGACTGAGCGGCGCGGATGCGGCCAGGTGCCGTGCGGGCCGAGCCTCGCGGCGGGCCGCACGGACGCTCGGTCACCGGTTGAAGAGGAAGTGGCAGACGTCGCCGTCGCGCATGACGTAGTCCTTCCCCTCCACCCGCAGCTTCCCGGCGCCGCGGATCTCCTTCTCGGAGCCGTGCGCCTCGAGGTCCTCCACCGAGTAGATCTCGGCGCGGATGAAGCCCTTCTCGAAGTCGGTGTGGATCACGCCGGCTGCCTGCGGCGCCGTCGCCCCCACGGGAACCGTCCAGGCCCGCACCTCCTTCTCGCCGGCCGTGAAGTAGCTCTGCAGGCCGAGCGTGCGGTAGGCCGCGCGGGCCAGCGGGGCGAGCGCCGGCTCCGTGAGGCCCGCCCCCGCGAGCATCTCCGCCCGGTCGGCCTCGTCGAGTTCCGCGATCTCCGCCTCGAGCTTGGCGCACACCGGCACCACCTCCGCGCCGGCCGCCGCGGCTGCCCGGCGGACGTCCTGCACGAGCGGGCCCGCGCCGGCGAGGTCGCCCTCGTCGACATTGGCCACGTAGAGGATCGGCTTGGCGGACAGGAGGCCGAACTCCCGCACCGCGGCCCGCTCGGCCTCGTCGAGCGCGAGCGTGCGCAGCGGCTTCTGCCCGCCGAGGTGGGTGAGGCACTTCCGCATCACGTCCACCTTGAGCTTCGCGTCCTTGTCGGGGCCGCGGGCCGCCCGCTCCGCCTTGGGCAGCAGGTTCTCGAGGTGCTGGATGTCGGCGAGCAGGAGTTCGATCTCGATCGTCTCCATGTCGGAGACGGGATCGACCTTGCCGGCCACGTGGATCACGTCTGGATCCGCGAAGCAGCGGACCACCTGCAGGATCGCGTCGACCTCGCGGATGTGGGAGAGGAACTTGTTGCCGAGGCCCTGCCCCTCGCTCGCGCCCTTCACGATGCCCGCGATGTCGACGAGCTTGAGGGCGGCCGGGATCACCTTCTGGGGCGGAATGAGCTTCGTGATCCTGCCGAGCCTGTCGTCCGGCACACTCACCATGCCCTCGTTGGGCTCGATCGTGCAGAAGGGGTAGTTCGCGCTCTGCGCCGCCTTCGACATCGTCAGGGCGTTGAACAGCGTGCTCTTGCCGACGTTGGGGAGTCCGACGATGCCTGCTTCCATGGGGAAGAAAACGCTCCGGGTGCGAGGGATGCCGGCACGGACGGCCGGCGGGGTGGCTGGTGGATCGGTCCGGTGGCCGGTCCGGTGGCCGGTCCGGCTGGGCGGCAGGTTCGGTATGATGCCCGAAGCGACCCGTTCATGATAGGGAACTCCGCTCGCGTCATGGCCGCCCGCTCCGCACCGCTCCTTCCCGCCGCCTTCTTCGACCGGCCGGCCGACCGCGTGGCCCGCGACCTGCTCGGCGCGTGGCTCGTCGTGCGGGCCGCCGACGGCCGGCTCGAGCGGCACCACGTCTTCGAGACGGAGGCCTACCTCGGGGCGCACGACCTGGCCTGTCACGGCTCCCGCGGCCGCACCCGGAGAAACGCCACGATGTTCGGCCCGGCCGGCCGCTGGTACGTCTACCTCTGCTACGGAATGCACTGGATGCTCAACATCGTGACCGGTGCGGAGGGGGTGCCGGCGGCCGTGCTCATCCGCGGCGCCGGGGAGCAGGTCGGGCCGGGCCGCGTGACGAGGGCCCTGGGCATCGACCGGTCGTTCGACGGCCGGCGGGCCGACCGGCGGGGCGGGCTGTGGTTCGAGGACGCCGGTATCACGCTGCCGCGGCGGGCCGTCGCCCGGACGCCGCGGATCGGCGTGGGGTACGCCGGGGAGTGGGCCGACAAGCCGCTGCGGTTCGTCGTCGATCCGGCGGAGTGCGCTCCCCCGCCGGCGCCGCGCGCGTCTACAATTTCTCCGGTGTCGGGGCGGTCGCTGCCGTCCGGCCGCGGCCCCCGGAGCGCCAGATCATGAGTGCACGCACGTTCGCGGTCCTTTTCTTCGCCGGAGTGATCACCATCATGGGCAGCACACGCGAGGGCCTCGGGGCCGACGACGGGAAGGCCGGGCTCGCGAAGGCCACGTTCGCGGGGGGCTGCTTCTGGTGCACGGAGGCCGTCTACGCCGAACTCAAGGGAGTGAAGGGCGTGACGAGCGGCTACACGAACGGCAAGGTTCCCAACCCGACCTACAAGGACGTCTGCACCGGCCTCACGGGGCATGCCGAGGCGATCGAGATCGAGTACGACCCGGCCGTGGTGTCGTTCGAGAAGCTGCTCGAGGTGTTTTTCGCCACGCACGATCCGACGACGCTCAACCGGCAGGGTGCCGACGTGGGCACGCAATACCGCTCGGGCGTCTACTACCACGACGACGAGCAGAAGCGCATCGCCGAGCAGGTGATCGCGAAGCTCGATGCGGCCCGCGTGTTTCCCGGGAAGATCGTCACCGAGGTCGTGAAGGCCGAGACGTTCTATCCGGCGGAGGATTACCACCAGGACTACTTCGCCCGGAACCCGGCCCAGCCCTACTGCCGGGCGGTGGCCGCGCCGAAGGTGGAGAAGGTGCGGAAGGTCTTCAAGGACCTG
>Ga0136644_10001264_pt1 | contig 20209 bp, 15 predicted proteins | sample C_130820_EF_Meta_FD_94780 | JGI IMG/M metagenome (GOLD analysis project Ga0136644, IMG submission 94780) | Freshwater microbial communities from Lake Croche, Canada to study carbon cycling - C_130820_EF_MetaG (v2) (version 2) | ecosystem: Environmental > Aquatic > Freshwater > Lake | place... | reverse complement strand
GCATCCGCGCGATGATTCTATCAGTTTTGATGAACCAACGCACACTTACACTGTGAATGGAACCTACAAGGGGTGGACGAGCTGTACCGGATTTATTCACAAGTTTTTCCCCCACTTTGATGCTGATGCCGTCATCAAGAAGATGATGTCATCACCAAAGTGGCCGACAAACAAGTACTTCGGAAAGACAGCGAAGAAAATCAAGGCGGAGTGGGATGCAAATGGAAAGTCTGCATCTGAGGCCGGCACAGCAATGCATCTCGCCATCGAGCAGTTTCTCCACGGTCATCCAGAGATTATTGCCGCTCCAGTATTTTCTACGAAGGAATGGAAGTATTTCATGAACTTCTGGAATGATGTGAGCGGTGATCTCGTACCCTATCGGAGTGAGTGGGAGGTCTGGAGCGAGGAGTACAAGTTGGCCGGCTCCATTGATATGGTTTTCTACAGAAAGTCCGATGATTCCTATGTAATCTACGACTGGAAGCGCTCAAAGGATATTAAGATGGAAAACAGCTGGGAGAACGGGTACGCCCCTCTCGATCATCTTCCTAATGCAAATTACTGGCATTATACCCTACAGCTGAATACATATCGCTGGTTTTTGGAGACCTACTATGGTCTGAAAATCTCCGATATGTATTTAATTATCCTGCACCCTGATAATGCAAACTATCAGCGTTTTCAGCTAAATCGCCTGACTACTGAAATTCAGGATATGCTAGATGACCGCAAGGCGGCTATTTAGAGACTATAAATACTGTTTTAGTTATATTTTTATCTGAAAACAGTCTTTTTATTTCCGCCGTCAAGTCCCCACTTTGTATGAGCGCCGGCGCCTCAGGATCTGTAACAATTATCGCAGGAGTCCCATCCTCCTGAATAATAAAAATCGCATACTTCTGATATCTGTCACGAGGAGGGCGGATTCCTATTATACGCTTGGCTGGATCGGTCTCCTGCAGATTGATCTGCAAAATAGGAATGAGCGACTTTTTAACAAGTGCAGACATGGACTTTTCATCTAGTTTCATTCCAGTAAGTCCAATTTCAGATACATTCACCTGTAAAAGGGCAAGTAGGGGCCCAATGCTATTTGGTGATGGATACAGGCGCAGTCTATTAAAGATCGGATCGACCCCAGAGGGGTTTATTATCTTAGCCACAGCATCTGGAATCTTACTCAATTCACTAGCTGGCGCAACAGTGGCGGCTTGGTCCAGACCCTCTTCAGTCGTCATTTCTTCGACGAAGACCGGTGAATCTGCGCTGACCTTCGTCCAATCATTCCGCAGCATCTCCGTCCATGTGTATGATCTCTCAGGTATGATGTACTGATTTTTTTCGCGAACAGCCCCTGTAAGCGCCGCAATTTCAGAGACGCGCTTCTCAAAAATCTGCTTGCGCCGCTCACCAAACCGTATAAGTTCATCAATAAGTCGAAGAAGAAGAATAAAACCGCCAGAGCCGTTCTCAGGCTTTGATACATGAATTAAACATTTTCCAGTCTCTTGCTTCCAGGAACAGAGTCCATTGCAGTCCTTTTCAGCAAGTAGAGTACAATCTTTTCTTAGAATACTAATCTGTCTGGCACGATCCTCATCCTTCTCTGCGATCCAATTCTCGATAATTGGAGCAATCTTAATTTGGAGACGCCGCCGTTTTTCGTAGAGTGGAAATTCCTTCGAAAAAATTACATCCTCTAATTCTCTTCTGAAGAGTCCGCCATTTTCATGAGAGTTCAGCCAATTTGAAAATGTAATTCTAAGATATTCGAAACTCTCATTAAACTCTTTCACTTTCAACTGACTCATGCTATCAATCTGATCTGCAGAGCCCGTTGACTCTACAACAATCTTTTTATTAATAGACCACTCCATTTCATCAATCTTTTGAATTGGCTCGGGTAAAATTATATTCGCTGGAACATCCTGTGTAACAGCCACTGGAATATAGAGACCATTCGAGAGTTGAACTGATTCAATGCGCTGCGTTGAGTTGGTACGAACAGCACTCTTTATTGTATAGAGTGTTGGAAAGATCGGTTCCACATACTTTCTATAGAAAGATACAACCTGTGCGATTGTCGCCGGTTCATAATCATCCCAGTCCATAATAAGTTTATACTCCAAGTCAATGAAACTGAGGCCATCATCGATGACTGGTACCGCAATTAATCCTGTCGGCTCAATCCGATAAACAAGAGCTGCAATATGATTATAGGCATCGCGTATAAAACCATAGAGTTGATTGGCAGATAACATCTTTTTCACAACAGACAGAGGTGCGATCTTCGTTGATTTGATACCAGCAGAACTTGTATAAATACCGAGTCCACCAGTTCTAGAGGAGCACTGTGATCTGAACTCATCAAGTCGTTTGCGAATGATGGGAGGAAACTTATCAGTCATTAAATCACCCTCTCTGAGTCCTGAAAAGGTGAGATACGACTGATTCAAATCGCCATTGAGAAGTGCCTTATTATCATAGTAAAACACGGGTTCCCATATACCATAATAGTGGTGAAAGAGGAATCCGACATCCGAAGTCGCAAGTACCTCATTTTGCATCGCATATGGCGGGCATCTCACCTTTAATTCACCAGACTCTAGAATATCAAGCACAATAAAAACGATTCCAGGTCGGCGATACTCTGCTACCTTTGATGAATCAAGTGCATAAGAGCGTTTTCCAATATTCATTAAACCTGGCAGCGAGAGAAAATGGGCGAAATGCCGATATTCCTTACGGGTCTTGGTTGATGTAAGCCACCAGCGGAATCTATCGTATGAAAGATAAGCACGCTTTACCAGGTCCTCATTTTTAGCGGTGAGTTTCTTAATTCTTAAATGATCGTACGCCCAATTCTTAATTTGCTCGCGAGTGGGAGCGAGTCCCTTTGGATTTTCTACAATTGTACGGGGCACCCACATTGGATTGTACATTTCAAGTGCAAAATTGCCATAATTCATCGATAAAAATACACGCGGTTGTATAACATCTATTAACATGTTCTTAATCTCTTCGACCGTATCCATCTTATAAAAATAGATCGCAATAGCTGCGAGGAAAGAATCATTACGATATCTAACGGAGTTCTGTACTCCTATACGTAAGAAGCCTCTAGACCCTGGTGTCAATTTCTGCGGATTAAAGGTGCGTGAAACAAGATCACTCGGAACCTGCGCGAAATATTCATTTAGCTTGGGTGGAAGAATTCCAATTTGAGGCTGTGTAATTTCAGGGGCCACGGCGCGACCTGACTCCTCCTCAATATCAATTCTGCGACCAGTTGTCTTATCATAACGAAGCACCTTCTTAATCTTTTTAAGAGCGGGATCGAGAGGGAGTTTCTCACTACCAACAATTGATGCAGTTCGTACAGTTAGAAGAGTCGTTTCATAGGGTACACTTATTGCCTCCAGAAGAGTTGTCTCATCGGTTACGGCAAATGTCTCATCAACCGGTGCATCTGGTGCAACTGTTGCACTCTGTATAATCTGCTCCGTGTCTGGAAAGGCCGCATGTTCGCCTATTCTTATTGGCTGATCTTCCTTGAAACAACAGGGGAGGTGGAATCCCTCTGGATGAGTGATAACCTTTAAGAAACCGATCTGGAATTTTGGCTTACCCTGTGTTGGTTTGCGTTCAATAATGACCTCATTTATTCCAGGAAAACGCTTGTTTTTCACTACAAGACCCTCGCAAAAGGGACAGGTTCCAGGCTCCTTTGTTGTGCGTAAACTTCCATCGGCCTGTTTTACTGGGCGTCTTAGTACTGTTCCAATTAGCTCCTTTTCGCGAACCATGATTACATCACGAACACAAAAATATTTGCAGCATATATAATAATTCTGTGTACGAGGAGATGAACCATAACGCATTATTGTGTAGTATTCCTTCTTCGGATCAGGATTGTAAGGATTAGCCTTCTTATCCTTATTAAGAGGAAACTGGAAAAATGTGATCTCGCCACTATCGATTGCATCCTTATACTCATCCTTCATACGTTGAAACTGCATTTCATTCAGAACTGCCGGCTGTCTTGCGACATTTGACCCGCATTGAACTGTATACTTCTCACTGTTTAACTTTGTTGGAAACTCGAATAATCTACGATCGGCGGACTTTAATTTTTCTGAGAAATATGTTTCGAGGCCCTCCTCGCGGCGGCCAGTCTGCACTGTTTCATTTATCAGCGCCAAGGATGCTGGGGGCGCCGAGGGTTCCTCTATCTTTACCTTTTTCACTGTGAATTTTGCGGGTTCAACCTTTGCGGCAACAGTTTCAACAACACCCTCGACGATTTCAGCCTTTGCAGCCTCTTCAGCCGCATGTTCCTGTTCTAATGTTATCTCATCATCGGCAAAGTTAAGAAGATAATCAGGAACATCATCTGCTGGAGCCTCTACAACAGATTCTGCAGCAGCCTCTTCACCGTCATTCATATCTTCAAATACTGCTTCTTCTGCAACAGGAGCCTCTGCAGCTGCAACAGGGGCCTCCTGTTCCTCTTCTTCCTTTTCCTCTTCCTCCTCTATCTCTGCAGATTTGTATTCAGCAACATGTTCCTCAGGAACATGAAACTCCTTCTCTGGCCGACTAATTAATAGAGAAACAAAGGTAATCAAGCGTTGCATATTTATATACGAATTTACATTGTATATCTTGAACTTATAGTGCGGATGCTCGTTCGTAAAAATAGCAATATCAATACCCGTATTATTATTTAATGAGTATTCCTTCGTCTCTGGATTAACCATAATGATATCACTCGCAGTCTGTATATTTTTCTCTACATAATGCCGCGCTCTATCCTTTGATATCTGGAATTCTTCTGCAACAAGATCTGGGATATCTGCAATTGTAACCTCACCTCTCAGAGCCTTTCTACCACGAAGCATTGTGATAAAGGCCTCAATTACATCCTCTCTAAAAAAGTTACTTACCAATTTATAACGCAATACAATTTCGGCATTATCTTCTGGAATTCCGCGAATCTCCTGGAAGATGGCGGAAAAAATTGGAAGTTTCGCACGAATTTCAGCCGCACCCAATTTAGATTTTATAACATCTCTCAAATTAATATCAAATGAAAAAATACCATTTGTAAGCTGAGGAGCCCGTGTCAGATATGAAAATCCACCTATAGCATTTGTGACAGCCTTGGGGAAATTCTCCAATTCAGGCTCCGTATTTAAGGAAAGAATACCCCTTCTCGGCTCCAGAGTGAGATCAGCAGTGCCATCATCATAGAGACGCATTGTTGAATAGAGAGGTGACGCCCCTCTGTTTATCGCGATCTTCACGAGAACAAAATCGCGATCAGGCGTAGGATTTCTCTCCTGAGACCACTGGCGTAAAAAATCGGGACTCTCGACATCTGGAATATCTCCAACCATATGGATCTTTGAAATAGCATCACCCTCAACAGGTAAAAGGCGCATATATGGCATAAGATTTGACACAGGTACCGTATAAAAAACACTCTCAATACCTGGAATCTTCTCAGGTGTTTTAAAGGTTAGTACCATGGATGAAACCGACTTCAGAGTGATATAATAGACTGGATCACCGCCATTTAAAATATTCTCAAGTCTTGTGAAAAACTGCCGCTTTCTTATAAAGGCACGCGTAAGAGTACGCGCTGTTTGACGCTGTAAATCAGTCGGCTTATCATTTAATAGAGGAATCGCTGGAAAATAGGGATAAATACGACCATTCCATTCATACTCACTCATAGGGCGAATACCAGGAATCGATTTATCTACTGCAGAATACAAGTAGGCATGAATGACAGGTACACCAGTCGAGTATTTCTCCTCTAATAGAACACGATCAGTCTGAGTACGAGCATTATTGATTCTCGTACCTGAGGACTCCACAAAACGCGGATCAGGTTCTATAAGAGAAAAGGGCGAATAAAGTGATATTGGCTCAGTCGGTGCAGCTGAAAGCGACCAGTTAAACTCAACTGGTGTTATTTTCTTACCCTTTAAAACAATCGTTTTCGCTAGGAAAACAAAGTCAGGGAGTGCCCTGTCATCCATTTTAAGCCTATCATAAATCGCAAGCTTCAAATCGAGTATCGTCATGAATGGGTATATAGACTTGAAATGAAGCTCCTTCGGCTCTTCGGTTGGAGAGTCATATAATAGGACTTTCAGTTCGGATAAACTTTCAAAAACATCAATCGGCTTTGGATCTAAAATAGATTCAATATACGATTGAACTTCATCGGCCGTTGCCATCTATTTGGTAGGTAGTCTTGAATTATGCGAGTCGCGCACATCAGTTCGCTGTCCCTATTGACATATCAGTGCCATCCTTTGATGGATCATAGGTCGGCTCATCAGTTATCTTCATTCCACAATATGAGACGGGATGTGCTGCAAAATTCTCCTTCTTATATATTCCAATGGTCTCAGATTCTTGTAGAAGCCATGCAAAATTGTTCCAGAAATCCGGTCCATGCCCTATAGTCTTTGTTATAATATGACCCATTTCATGTATTGCCACAAAGGTAATAATATTTTCATTGACGATAGATTCATTCGAACCCTCACGCTGTCGGAGGCAGAAATGGACGGATTCACCCTTATTGACACTGAAACTCGTAAATTCATCTTCAGGAGTGGCCTCTCCTAGACGATGTGCCTCTGCATTAAAGTTTCTAGTAAGCTGTTGTACCTGTGGCTTATCAGGAAACTTCGACTCGAGGTGAATCTTGAGTTTCTTCATCTTAAGACGAATGCGAGCCATCATATCTGCTGCATCCTGCTTATCAGGCATATCACGCACATTATAACTATAGCCATCAACACTGCTTTTTACACTTACCATTGGATACTTGCCTCCAGTAAAAAACCGTTTTGTTTGATCTAAGGCATTCTGTAATGATGACACGAGATCGGCCATTACGCTCTCTGAGAAGAGCGAAGGAAAGAGGAATTCATGATTTATAACGGCTAGTAACGGCTAGTACTGAAGTTAAGTACTCTCCCCATGGATAAGGCCACCTTGTAGCCTTATGTCATTGGAGTTAATTTAGTTTCTCGTTCTATCCATTTAAGAAATCTCGAGCGAGCGGCGGTTGACGTCAGGTTCGATCGTAGGAACATTAAAGACCGTGACAGGGACCTGGGGGTTGGCAGGCTCTGAGCGGAGCTGGTAGTTCGCATTCCGGAGACTCTGGCCGACCGTGTTAACGCCAATAAGAGCGCCAGCCGAGAGGAAGTTCTTTCCCTTGAGCGAGCCCGTACCCATGGGGTTCTGCTGGGCCCAGGTGCTGTTAGGATCCTTGGGGAGGAGCTCACTGGGCGTGAGCTGGTCGCGAGGGTAGCAGCCAGAGGGCGCCTCGGCGCTGCCAAAGTCGGCAGGGCCAGATGACGGTACGGGCATTACCTCGGGGGCATTCTTGACGGCGGCCTCACGCTGGGCGCCGCCCGTAGCCACGCCGCCAGCGGGGGCAGAGTAAGTCGACGCGGCCGAAAGTGTCGACTGGAATCCGTCACGCTGACTGAATAGTGATGGCTTTAAATACGCTACAGCAACAACAGCCGCGACGAGGGCGGCTAAAACGAGCATTGGCTGGAGACCTTTCGTGTAAGATGGGGCCATCGGTGCTTCTGTAATAGTGCTACACACTATTTTTATTCAGAACCGTCAGAAGATAAAACTGAATTTGAATCAAGCTCCTCCAGATTTCCATACTTCTCATAGTACCGCACGGTTAATGCATCAGCGCGGGCCTTAGAAACAGCGGATACTAACCGAGCCTGACGAACCTTATGAAGTGCTCTTGATCGGAGAGTTGTCTGGAGCAGAATTGTATTATCCGTAGAGTCAAGTGGTATCTCTTCTGAGGCAAATTCGATAGGTCCGGAAGAAGAGTTTCTCTGTGGAGTCTTATAAAGAACCTCGATCAGTTTCCAGTGAATTGTGAAACTCTGAATACTGACTAAAAGTTGTTCCGGGTACCAAACCTGATAAACATTGATTGAATCATTAATCGTTTTGAAATTACCCCGATATGGCTCATGCGCTCCATTATCCCATTTATGCATAAGCTTGGATAGAAAAATAGTAGGTACAATGGATCGTGTAAACCACTTTTTAGAATACGACTCATACATCATTGCAATTTCACCCAGATACTTCTTAAAATCCGGAGAATCATAGGAAGGCGTTGTATGTCTATTTGATTCCGTAGATACATACTCAATCTTTAGAGGTGTTTGGGTTTGAATTGTTATTTTAACAGTGCCATTTGGTTCCTTCACTGGACTTGAAAAGTCCATCTATGCGTTTAAGTATTTATGACTTTAGGCAAAGAATAATATAGGATGAAACCGGCAGGTTTAGATATAAATAGCTGGGCGCAAACAATTATGCAAAAATCGGTTTCTTTTTTTGAAAAGGACACCGTACAGCACACAGTAAAGTCTAGAGTATTAGATCCAATACTAAATCACATACTAAAAAAGATTTTCCCGTATATAATACTCATATGTGTAATGTTTGTACTTCTTCTTTTAGCTGTATTGATTACTCTCGGTGTGATTATATTTCAAACGCGCTCAGGCCAAATTGATATAAAGACATATGCTAATATAGGAGGATGAGTGCAGCGATCGCACTAAATATGGAAGATCTAGGAAAACTTGTTAGACATTGGGTGCATTTTGACACTTTGATCTCGAATTTTAATAAACAGATTCAAGCTGCTCGAAAAGAGCGGGATGCATATGAGAATACAATTCTTGTTAAATTACGACAGGCAAATTACGAGAAGGCTATTATCCAAATTGACGGAGGAAGATTGACTGTAAATGAGGAAAAGCATCATCAGGCTCTTACTTTCAAGTCGCTAGAGGAGCTACTTCATCTGTATTATAGAGCAAACACAGGTCGAAAGGATGAGACTGCCGAAATTATCAAATTCATAAGAGAAAATAGGACATTCGAGATAACAAAGGCCCTTAAGAAGACGGCAAAATGAGAGCGGTCTAAAGTTTAGACAATATTCATAATATAGAATATTACGGATATTGGCTGAGAGATGAAGTTCGAGCAGTGGCTAAATAACCCAGTAAGAATCGGGGAATGCGGGATTCAGCCTCGAAAGATATGGCTTCGTGATTTTATAAAAAAGGGTCTCTATCCATGGATCATATCAAAGGGATACACCTGGGGAATTACAGAATCACATTTGAGGAACTGTATCGCAACTGGGCTCTATGAAAACAGGAAGAGACATATGTTGGCAAGTAAATGGGATTATTCGTTTGTTAATGAATTCGAAAATGAAGATCACAAAATGCACTTTTATCATATTATTGGAACAGACCAATGGGAAAGCTTCTGGAATCTGTGGGGCAATATGTCAGATCTATCAGATGATTCGCCACGGGGCCAGGATCGCCGAATCGATATTCAGGAGTTTATTTGGGGACAACTTGATTTGTCAAGGTCTCCTCAAACAGATATTGTAAATGAGCTGCTCGATGACATGCTGGAAGATGAGATCGATGATAGGCGTTCGAACCGTATTGATATTTATCTACAGGAGTCACACGACTAAGTAGACTCCCACTTATCATTATTGAAGGGAAGAATGCCTAGCTTACTGGCATTCGCCTTATATTCCTCAATCTTCTTATTTACCTTTAATGCATCTGCGGTTTTTGGTATAGAACCGTTCTTCATTAGAACACGCTCATCATTTGAAGACTGGTCTGGCTTCTTGCCATAGCAGTTGACGCCGAAACGCATTTCGGGATTATCAAAATATCCACCATTTACACCAGGCGTTCCACAGGCATCGCGCTCATCCTCGGGACCTGTTTGAACCTTTTCCCAGGTTGATTTCTGTGTCGGATAGACGGCCACCTGCCCCTTCACCCAACCATAGTTGCACCAGTCGGCGCCATTTTCCCAGGCATTCTTCACCTGATCGTATGTGGCTAGCTCGGCTCCTAGAGCCTTGCATAGAGGTTCGGCGTCATAGTAGTTGTAATCATTGCTACTTACATTAAATACCTCATCTGTACCAAAGGGTAGAACCTTCTCAACGATACTCTTTGAGGCGGTAGCCTTATTATATGTCGTATCAGCTGGAGTCTCTACTGGAGTTATTGCAGCCGGTAAGGGGGGCTGTGTAACATCTGTCGTACTCATGCCGAAGGCCTTACGAAGTGATACGACCATATTTTTATAGGCGACAGCGATCTGATCCTTGAATACAACAATAACTGCCGTAATAATGGCGACTAGAACAAAAAAGACCATTACTGGAAAGAACCAGCCTGAGGCTGCTGACGATGTGGAATTCTTACTAACATTTGAAGATGTCATATTTGAAAAAACATTTGCATTCTTGTTCGCGGAAACATTCTTGTTCTTGTTTGCAGAGTTTGTTGAAAATGGCATAAGGCTGTTCGCAATAGGGGCCACCGAGCTAAGCGTTGTTGTTGCAGCAGAGTTCGCAAAACTTGAGACAGAGTTAAGAGCGCTTGTTGCAGCGGCAGGAACCGTTTCTGTGGCGAAATCTGAAACAGAGTTGAGGGCGCTCACAGCCGCACTAGGGACTGTCTCAGTCGCAAAATCTGAAACGGAGTTGAGGGCATCAGGAACTGTACTAGTGGCAAAAACAGATAATGAATTTAGCGCCGAGTTTTTTGAATTATTTTTCTTCATAAGACTTGACACTGTGTTCATACTCGAACTATCTAAGTATTCATAAGAATACTTGTAACAGCTATTACATAGCGGAAGATAGAGCCTGCGTGATATGTTCTATAAATGATGTTATACCAACATCAAAGTGAATTCCATCCGGGGCCTGACTCGGATGTGATATTCCAAATCCCCATGCATTGGGACAATCGGATATTTTACCACTTGTTGCAGAATAAGAGATTAAGGATCTCTTGACTCCAGCAACTTCAAGTTCAATTGTATTACGAGGTTCAAATCCGATGGCGTATATCGCCCAGGTTGCAGAGTGGCTTTCACGAATTACAGTTGATATGAGGGTTGCTGGTATAAGTTTAAGAGTTGAATACTTGCCACTTGTTATATCATCAGCATAAGTAGCAGCATCACCTTTTATACCGTCATATTCACCATCACGCGCATACATGAATGGTTTAGATGTACGATATATAGCAGTCGTCTCGATAGAAAGATCGGCTAGATTCTTTAAAATGAGAGCACCACTATGCGCTGTACCGAATAGAATCACTCGATCAGTTGATCGAACATATTGTCGGAGACGGGAGGCATCGAGTGCGATATCAAGTGGAATCGATGGAATAGAAAGATCGAGTGCCTTTTGTTCTGCGCCGACTGTAAAATAGATATTTGTAAATTCGATAGTGACGACCTCCTTTTCACGCAATATATCTACAGACCAGTAATTCGTGTAAGAGGCCCGTTTTACAGTGCCTTGAATTATGTTAGAGTGACGGAGAACTGGTAGAGCAACTTCGTGGATTAGGGAAATAATTTGCGAGAGGGGTGTGAGTTGATCGAGAGGGATTGCAGAAGCCCAGGTAGGCATCGTACGAGATGGAAATGCACTTTTTACAGTTTCATATGTTTTCGACCAGGGCGTATTAGATATGACCTGTCCCCATTTTCTACGAAGATCACCACCATCAAAGTAAGGATCTATTATTATAATCGTCTGTAAGTCGACACCCTTTTCAGCAAGATGAAGCAGGGTTAGGAGACCAGTTGCCCCTGCCCCAATAATGCAATGCGAGTACATGCGCGTCTTTACTAACATCCTCTTTTTTTGGATGGGAACCTTTTTTAACATAGCTAAGTACTTAAATTAAGTACTTAGCTGTATTAAAAATCTAGATTCTGAGTTTTTTGCTGAAAAACGCTCTTAAGGCGCATCCGTCGGCGCCGTCTGGTTGCCACCACGACCAGCAAGGTACTCGCGCTGCTGGGGAGTCGTGCAGACGCAGCCGCCGCCGCACGAGAAGCTCGCACCACAGCACTCAGGCTTGCACTGGTTATTCTTAAATAGGAAAAGGCTGTCAGGGCCAGGAACAAACTCATCACCAAGGAGCTTCTCATTTGGTGATGTATAGCGCCAGGTCGAAGTCGTGTTTCCAGTCTTTAGCTGCACACCATCGTAGGCACCCATAGGCTGGTAGTTATCCTTCGCGCCAGCACCAGACTCGAGAAGGTAGGATGAGAATCCCTCCTTTACCGAGGCCATGGGGCCCGCCATATTCATAGGAGCATTCGGGCCATAGGCAGGAACATTTGGGCCATAGGCAGGGGCAGACATCGGACCAGGGGCGGGCATCGAGCCAGGGGGAGGCATCATACCCGCCGGTGTGGCCGCATCTACCGCACCCATCACACCCATCGCATTCTGGAATCCCTCGCCAAAACCTGTCACATCAGCGAACTGTAGAAACATTAAAAGATTAGCAATAACAAGAAGTACAAGTGCTGATACAACGAAGGTATACTTCATATTCTTCTCATAATAAATACTATTTTTTAGAATCTGTAAATGCCTTTAAAGGGCCGAATTTGGAGTTCACCCAGTTTCTATCAGATTTAAATATACGCGAAGCCTCTGGGATCGTTGTCTTACTGAGTTTCGTCACTGCATCAAGCTTTCTGTAAACCCCTAGAGGCCCAAACTCTTCCACAGCTTGCCGTAGAGCTTTATGGCGTGTATCCTCGCCAACTCTAAATGAATAGCCAAACTTCGACAGTTCACCCTTGCGGAGAGTTCCGATCCGCTGCTTCGGAGTCTTTCCATGCTTCGCTCTGTCTTTTACGCAAACCGACTTTACAGTCGTTCCCTGCGACTTCGGAATAACCTTGTAGACTTTTCCGGAAGTTCTACGAACAATGTAGCCCTTTTGCTTAATATTGTTTGAAAACTTACGAGTATATGAACGGCGCTCAATCATACCGGGAGGACACGCCTTTCGCGCAAGACTCTTCACAGATGGTATATAGATATTGGACCGCTTACGCTTTGTGGTATTCTTATAAACTGTGGTAGAACGAACGCATCTGGCGGGGACAACTTCACCCTTTGAACTCTTATACGCCTCTCTCTTGCGGTAACCCGTCTTACACCCTATTTTTTCATTATAGGGCAGCGACTTTTCAAAATTATGATTTGAAGACGACATTCTATTCTGTATTTTGTTTTTATTGTCTATCAAACATTAAAATATTCAAATCATTGTTAATAAAATGTAAACAGTCTTCCCGAGTTGTCTCATCAAGTTCATCGACATTAAAACGCCGCTTTTCAAAAACTTTTAAGACTGCCTCAATATCATCCAAATCATTCACATAATCTAAATTATTTGATTCTGATAAAAGCTCAGTGAGAATATTTGACAGTTTCTTAAGACGCATAATTGCTGCATCCACAATTCTCATATCCTGTCCCTCTTCAGGCTCTACATCAGGATCTTCTGGTGATAAAGAATCTAGGATAGCACATTTAAATTCATTTATAATTTTGCGAAGAAGTAGAACCCTCTCTGAAAGAGGAGGAGCCTCATGTGATATTTCAAGAACATCTGCAAATTCACTACTACGCCCTCCCTCCATTCTTTTCAACTCTCGTCTTTTTTACAAGAAGTAAATCCGTAGTAAACCTAGATGCCTATTTCCGGAAACAAACTCGATCGCGAAAGTTATGAAAGTGCGGCGCGTGTAGCGTCACAGACTCGGCATGAGTTCAACGCAAAAGAGAGGGGGGTGTATATACGCTCAATGGTAACGACTACACAGGACTTGCTTCGCCAGAGAAGATCAGTTGACGAGATAAAGGAGCTTCTTCCAGAGTTTGCCCGTGACTATAAGCACCTATTTGAAATGATTACGGATCCTGCAGGATACGATGCAAGTAATCTACAGGTTATGCTTGCTATGTTAGATCATATGGATTCGGGTAATCTAACACAGCACGATGCTTCTGTAATTGTTGGAAAGCGACTTTATTCTAAGTTTGGAAATAGCAAATAGTTGACAGAAGTCAGAAGTAAGCTGCAAATCGGCTACGAGTTGTTGAAATATGCGAGTTCTCAGTAATATATGAAACCTTAAACATTTCACACCAGGACAAGGACTTCTTCAAACATTTCATATACCACAACTTCCACCACTCGTCCTGATTCTTAATCAAGGATATTGCAAGTTTGATCGCCCCTATTTGCAAACTTGTTGTTGACTCAATGTGTCTTTCGAGAAACTTTATCTCAGAAAGAAGCTCAGGCTTGAGAACTGGATATTTGCCATTTGCACTCTGTTGTTGAATCTCTAGAAGAGATTTAACAATCGGGTCGGCACTATTGCCACGAAAGTCTCGCCCAATGAAATATCGTTCAGAATTGCACGGGCGTGTCATCGCCGGTTTATAAAGAGTCCAGTCGCCAAAACATCTCGAAAGAATCAGAACTAGGCTTTTTGTATTTGGTGAAGTACAGTCAAATAGTTTAAGAACAAACTGGCCGCCCTTGATAAGAGAGCGTAGACCGACTGTAATAGAACAGATAAGTAAATGAAAAACACGCTGCTCCTGTAGTGAATAATCAATACTGAAATCGAATCCACCATCGGCTGTGAAAATGTGAGCCTTGGGGCTCGAAAAATGAATAAAGGATTCCTGATTCTCGCAACTATATATATCACCTGTACCATCGACGCCATAATGAATTTTCACCTGCTTGTACTTTTGCAGAAACTGCGTGGCCTTCTTCCAGCCAGGTACATGTGGATTTGTCGGCTTCAGAGTCATTGCAAAGGAGTTTGCAACAGTTTTCCCCTTTACCTCGGCGCGATTATGAAGCGCCTGTATGAATCCGCCTGGACCCTCTGCAACATGAACTGATCGGATATTATTGAAATTCTTTCCGAAGGAATCAAAAAAGTTCGATACATTCAGAATTTCAATCATCTTAAAAAAAGATCTAGATAGCGGATATTCGAGACTGAGAGACGGAGGCAGACGATCATCGTCGTGCGTATAAACAAGTTCATAAGGATTTACCATTTTTTTGGCGAGTTCCCATTTATGCTCCTTGTCAAGCTCACGAATCTCCTCCTTGATTTTTACGGCGCTCTCATTTGGATCCGAAATCCACTCAACATATTCGATTTCTGGAAGTGTGGCCCAGTATGAACTTTTGATCCATTCTACACACTTCCAGGGTGGTTTTTCCTGAATATATGCTTCCATGTATTATTATAGGGACTGGGGTTTAGACTAACCAGGGCCTCACACTTAATCCTCATCTCTTGAATCAATCACATCAATCTCCACATCAGGCTCCTCAAGGATCTTATTGCCATTCGGCATGGCAATATTCATCCGCAGGTGCGCCGACGAACAGAGATCATTCTCATCCTCATAGAGCGCCTCATCAATCTGCTCCTGTGATGGACCCTCGCCTTCCTCATCCTCGTCACCCTCTGTAGGTGGTAGGCCCTCCTGTAGGCGTAGGAAGGCACCCTCATCAAGTAGCACATTGAAGAAGCTCGTACCACCACGAATGGGCTGACCTGTCATGATATTAGCCGATACACCGGTGACAGGATCCATCTCACCGAATAGCGCGGCATTTAGGAGGATCTTCTCAGTCTCCTCGAATGACGCCTTTGCCAGGGGACCAATATCGGTCTTATTAATACCATGGCGGTCGGCTGACATGAGTCGACCAGCACGCGTCATCACATCACATAGAAGGCCAAGATGGCGATTATTCACGCCTGCCTCCTCGAAGAGTGTTGTGATCTCATTGAGAAGAAGCTGGCGCGTAGCCTCAATACCTAGAACATCATAGATATCATGAACATGCGATGAGATTAGTCTCGATGAATCGACATAGGGGTGATTCATGACTTCCAGATAGTTACTGCCATCCGTATCAAGAACATACTGCGTAACCTGCTTGTAGGCTCCGTCGACAAGTTCCAGCATATCCTTGTCCTCGCGGAAAGTGATTGACTTGATACCAGGAACACCACGGAATACGATTCCGTTTAGAATGCGGTTCTGGAACTTCTTCAGACTCATCATATCGTCTAGACTACCCTTCATCTCATCAGGTAGACGCATACGCATAATGAGCTTATTGCTGTTGTAATCGCTATAGATTAGATTTAGAGCCTCACCAAACTTCGTACGAAGAACATAGGCCACATCATCCATACTGATGTTCTTGCGGAACATACGCTCGCGGTCCATCTCGAACCGAAGAAGCCAGGCACTCCACTTCGTCGCAGTGCTCTCCTGACCCTCCTCACCATTCTCAGGCTCACTCTCAAAGAGCTTGAAGAACTTGATAAGATCCGCATCATCGCCAATAACGGTAGACTCGTCACTTGGATCATAGTAGACTGCCGTCTTTACTGTGATATCCTTGAGTAGAGTGAGCTCAAGATCCTGCGCCACCTGGCGGGCCTTATCCTTTGAGGAGCGGAACTCGGGCTTCAGGTAAATCGTGAGTGAGGTCGCCTTCGGATTCTGGGTGACCTTCAGGAGCTCCTTCAGACGCGGCACACCACGAGTAACATTCGACTTTGACGCCACACCAGCTAAGTGGAAAGTGTTAAGTGTCATCTGCGTTGAAGGCTCACCAATGCTCTGTGCTGAAATGATACCAACCTGCTCGCCAGGTACCACCCAGCTCTGCATGTTCTTCACGATAATCATCTCACAGAGCGTATCGAACGCCTTCTTCGTAAAGCGCTCCTTGATAATAAGCTTGTGAGGGGCAAGCATGAAACGGAGCAGGGCCGCCCAGAGCTTGTGATAGGCCTGCGTCCGCTGAATAAGGCGCTCAATGCCCTGTAGCACATAGAGCGGAGTGAGATCCGTCTTTGTATCCTGGCCGAGTCTGAAACTGATCACCACATTTGAAACAACGCGCTCAAGATTGACTGAGGCGAAGATGGGGGCATCCTGCTTTGACCGCTGAATCCCCTCGACGAGCATTCGCTGGTCCTCGAGAACCTGCTTGGCGAAGATCTCAAGTGCCTCGGTATCCTCACCGCGCATTGCAGTTGGCTCAAGAATACCAGCGACATCAGCAGTCTTCATGCTATACTGCTGTAGAATCTCATCATGAGAGAGCTTCGTAAGGCCGAGGCTGGCCGACTCAATCTTTGTAGCATTGATACCGTCCTCACCATAATAGAACTGGACGATATTCATACGGCTGTCGCGAACCGTACCATCATACTGGACGACGAGGTCCTCCATGGCCTTGACGAGCTGGCGCTGGATATAGCCTGTGTCGGCCGTTTTTACAGCTGTATCAATCAGACCCTCACGACCTGACATGGCGTGAAAGAAGAACTCCTGGGGTGTGAGACCTTCAATGAAACTGCTCTCGACAAAACCACGCGCCTCAGCGCCATCATCATACTTCTTATAGTGGGGCAGAGTGCGATCCGTGAAACCATATGGAATGCGCTTGCCCTCTGGAGCCTGCTGACCTACACAGGCCATCATCTGTGCGATATTGATTGTGGAACCCTTCGAACCAGCGCGAACCATCGCTACAAGACGGTTCTCATCTGAAAGAGATCCGAGACCGATCTTACCCGCCTCCTCCGTGGCCTTGTTGAGCTCAGTGAAGACTTTGTCCTCGAACTCCTGGCGATTCGACTTGCCAGTGTTATTGTCGAAGAGATCCATATGAATCTGTAGAAGGATATCTTCGATCGCCGCCTTGCGCTTCTTAATGACCTCCTCCATATCCTTTCGCGTGTCCTCATCAGCAATCAAGTCTGAAATGCCAACTGAGAAACCATTATAGACGAGAAACTGCTCGACGGTGTTCTGCATAGAATCGATGAAGTTTACAGTGTCAGTGGGACCATAGTCCTTAAAGGTCACATGAATAATACCCTTTGATGGCTTTGAGAATACATCCTTATCGAAGATGCCCTGCTCGATAACACCCTCACGGATCTTGATAAAGTTCTCAGGCTTCTTATCATCCTTATACATGCCGTTACCCATATCGAGATTGATGGGAGGAAGCAGCTGACTGAGAATCTGCTGACCCGAATAACGGAAATGACCGCCAATCTCCTTCGCCGGCTTTGGCACGACGCCCTCAAACCGGCGGTTCCACATCATCATATTCATGAACTCACGACGATTGAAGGCGACATGAGGGCGAGTAATACGATAGGAGCCCACAAGAGTATCCTGAACGATACCGATCACCGGCTTTGCATGGCGCGGCGTTACAATCTGGTGAGGAACTGCTGCAATCTCAGCGAGCTCCGTGGCAGCCTCGTAGCTCTGCGGAATGTGAGCGTTCATCTCATCACCGTCAAAGTCGGCATTGTAGGGTGCAGTGACGGAAACATTAAGGCGAAAGGTATTATAGGGTAGTACACGCACACGGTGTCCCATCATTGACATTCTGTGAAGCGTCGGCTGACGGTTGAAGAGGACAATATCGCCATCAGAAAGGTGGCGATTGATTACATCACCAACACGAAGAACAATCTCCTTCGTATTGATATGCTTTAGACTAATCATACGCCCATCCTCGCGGACGATCGTCTTCGCGCCAGGATACTTGTCTGCACCATTCTGTACGAGCTTATACATTAGTTGCATGTTGTAAGGCGTAACCTTCTCGGGAAAGGTGAGGTTCATCGCAATCTTCATAGGAACACCGAGCTCACCGATAGAGATGTTCGGATCTGGTGTGATGACAGAACGCGCGGAGAACTCCACACGCTTGCCCTGAATATTGTAGCGAATACGACCTTCCTTTGAGCCGAGGCGCTGCTGAACTGACTTGAGAGGACGGCCAGAGCGCTGGGCTGAAGGGGCGACACCAGGAATCTGGTTATCAACGAGTGTGGCTACATGGTACTGTAGGACTACATGCTCGTCCTCGATTTGAGAGTTCGCGGAATTATTGTTAATCTTCTCCTGAAGGCGCTGATTCGTTGTGATGATCTCAAAGAGCTTGTGTGTGAGGTCATCCTCTGAGCGCTGGTTGTTATCCTGGATAACTGAGGGGCGCACCTGGGGAGGAGGGATCGGTAGAGTAGTACAGATCATCCAGTCAGGGCGGCACCAGTAGCGACTGAGCCCCATGAAATCGACATCCTCGTCTGTAATACGGCGAAAGAGACGAAGCACATACTCGACTTCCAAATACTGGGATACCTTGCCAGCCTTCTTTGAAGCATCGGCAATATCGGCAGCACCGGGGCCATCAATCGAATCCCACTCGGCCATAATACGGGCGATACCATCACGGACATAGCGATCAGGCTGGCGAGCACCACAGCCGTCCTCAGTCTCCTGGCCGCATCTGGAGATATTTGCAGACCGAGTTAGAACCGTGCGCCAACGCCCCTCGCCGCGGCGGCGCGTGACATCATTGTGGAGTGTCTTATCGATTAGAATACGGCTGCAGCGGACACAGATACACTTCATTACATCAAGGATCTTTGGAAAGAACTGGATGAAATAGACTGGGCGCGCCAGATTGAAATGACCGAAATGACCGGGGCAAGAGTGATTAGTCTGACCGCAGCTGCGACATGTCTTACCATTGTCTAGAACACCCATACGAGGGTCAAAGAGGCCGCCGATGCGGGGCTCATTGCCGTCATAGGTGCCCGAATTTGTGATTTCTACTACAGACCGACGCTGAATCTCGTCAGGGCTGAAGATTCCGAACTGAATCCCAACAATTGGCTCGATATCAGATACTGGACGATTAAGTCCAGGCGGCATTCTCCTTTTACCTTAGTTCGAATTTCTATAAGTAGGCGATCAGATTAGAGGTCTTCAATTTTCGGATGCGCGCTGCGCTTTTTATGAAAAAGCGCAGCGTGCCAAACAATTTAGTTTTTGCCGCGCTTTAGGTTTTTGTTGACGAAGCAGATATAGAACGACTAGATGTCTTAGCAGCACTTACAGATATGATCGCTGATGCCGATATCGAGGTAGTAGACGACCGTATAACTGTAGACGAAGAACTCTTAATTACAGATGTAGTAGATGACTGTATAACTGTAGACGAAGAACTCTTAATTACAGATGTACTCACAGATGCTGTATTTGAACCTATATTTGTTGCAGAGGGTGTTGGTAATAGAGATATTGAAACTGTTGTAAGAGGTGTCGAGGTACTCAGTCGTGTCACTGTTAGCACTGGAGAACCCGTTT
>Ga0136644_10001261_pt1 | contig 20221 bp, 9 predicted proteins | sample C_130820_EF_Meta_FD_94780 | JGI IMG/M metagenome (GOLD analysis project Ga0136644, IMG submission 94780) | Freshwater microbial communities from Lake Croche, Canada to study carbon cycling - C_130820_EF_MetaG (v2) (version 2) | ecosystem: Environmental > Aquatic > Freshwater > Lake | place: Lake... | reverse complement strand
GCTGATTTTGCTCCGGAAGGTGCAGTAGCTCCATCTGTTTTATTTCAATCTAAAGACACCTTAGAACAGGCGGAACCATTGGTTTTTAAACTCGCTTTTAAAAACATTAGTGATTATGACTTTGATAGTTTGATGAAATTTAAATTCATCATCACCGACCAAAATAATCAGCCGCACGAAATTGACATTCCCAATAGAAAAATATTGGTTTCAGGCGATACCTTGATTTTTCAATACAGTATTGATACCAAATTTTTTGTAGGAAACAACACAATTTTTGTTGAATTTAATCCGGATAATCATCAGCCGGAGCAATATCACTTCAACAATATCTTATTTAAAAACTTTTTTGTAAAATCGGACAAATTCAATCCATTGCTGGATGTAACTTTTGATGGCGTGCACATTCTCAACAAAGATATTGTATCAAGTAAGCCACAAATTTTAATAAAGCTAAAAGACGAAAGCAGATTTATGGAATTAAAAGATACTTCTTTAATCAAATTGCAGTTAAGGTATCCGGATCAATCGTTGCATTCGTTTTCTTTTGGCGATACGATGTTGTTTATACCAGCAGATATTAGTTCTGGAGTAAATGAGGCAAGCATTGAATTTAATCCTTATTTGCCTGAAGATGGAGAATACGAACTGGTTGTAACAGGAAAAGATGTGGTGGGTAATTCTGCCGGAAATCTGGAATATCGGGTGGTTTTCTCTGTGATAAACAAACAAATGATTTCGAATTTATTAACTTACCCCAATCCATTTACAACTTCTACCGCATTTGTATTCACACTAACCGGTAGCGAGGTGCCTCAAAATTTAAGGATCCAAATATTAACCATAACCGGGAAAATAGTAAAAGAGATAACAAAAGAAGAATTAGGCGACATTCATATTGGAAGAAATATTACTTCGTATAAATGGGATGGTTCTGATATGTACGGACAGCCCTTAGGAAACGGGGTTTATATTTATAGGGTTTTAACCAATTATCACAATAAGTCATTGGAAAAATACAAAGCTGCCGATGAAAACACCGATAGATTTTTCAATAAAGGTTATGGTAAGATTTATTTAATGCGTTAAGTTCAAATAATTAGATTATTTCTAATTCTTGGGTGTAAAAATTCATTAAGTTACCTAATTATTAATTTGTATTTTTAATCAATTAACTTAGCCCTCTTTTAAAAAAGCGAAAACTTTCCTAATTTTTATGCGCATATTTTTATTGAAAAAACAATAAAAACGATTAGATTTAAAAGGGAATCGCTTTTTGAAAAATAAAATTCTTATAGGTATGAATTAAGTAGCGTTTGGTTACTTTGAAAATGTATTTTAAAAATGGGCTTTGCTAGAATTTTTCTTCCATTATTTTTCTTCATTTTTTTATTAAATGAAACAGGCGGAGCTCAGTCCATACAAATATCAACTAATAATGCGACTTTTTGTAGTGATGGAAATGTTTCCATAAACTATTCCATATCAGGTTTATTCTCTACGGAAAATGTTTTTACAGCACAGTTAAGTGATTCGGGAGGGCTATTTAATTTGCCTACTATTATTGTAACTTCATTCGGAAATATATCTGGTTCAATGCAGGCACAATTGCCAAGCAATTTATTTCCATCTGGAAATTATAAAATCAGGGTTGTTTCAAATAATCCCAATATTGTTAGTGCAAATGTCATAAATGCACCAATTCAGAATACTATTTTGGACTCCTGGGTACAAAGAGCTGATGTGGGCACGATTCCTAAAAGTTATGGAACGGGTTTTGCCATTGAAAATAAATTATATTTTGGCACCGGTGCAAACGGAAGTTATACAACAAGTGATTTTTGGGAGTATAGTCCAACAAGCAATGTATGGACAAGGAAACAAAATTTACCTGTCGTAAAATCGGCATCAGTTGGTTTTAGTATAGGAAACAAAGGATATGTTTGTGGAGGAAATAGCCAAGCTGATTTATGGGAATACAATCCACAATTAAATACATGGTCGCAAAAAGCAAATCTTGGTGGTGTAGGAAGATCACTTGCCTCAGCCTTTGTTATTGACGGAATTGGATATGTTGGATTAGGAAAAGGTAATTCTGGAGAATTGTTAACTGATTTATGGGCATACGATCAAGGATCCAATACTTGGTCGCAAAAATCTAATTTTCCGGGTGTTGCAAGATATGCCGCTGTTGGTTTAACAATCAATAATAAAGGATATTTCGGTTTAGGTCTTTCAAGTTCTTCCTACAAAAAAGATTTTTGGGAATACAATCCACAATCAAACTCATGGACACAAAAATCCAATTTTATTGGTACGCCACGCCAATCTGCTACTGCATTTGCTATTCAAAATAAAGGGTATGTAGGACTTGGTTATCAAGCTTCAAACAAAGGAGATTTTTTTGAGTACAATCAACAAACAGACTCTTGGCAACAAATAAGCAATTTTGGAGGGTCAGCTCGTAGATCTTCAATTGCACTTTCAATAGGAAATAAAGCATTTGTCATTTCTGGTATCGCCAGCAGCGGAAGCACAAATGATCTCTGGGAGTATACAGTTTCAACACAGTTAATACAAATAGATTCTATTCAAAGGGTCAATTGCCAAGGAACGAGTTTTCAAATTCCATACAAAATCGGATGCAATAATTTTGGCAATGGCAATGCGTTTAATGTTCAACTCAGTGATACAACAGGAAGTTTTATAAATCCGCTAATTATTGGAACATTAAATAGTGTTGAAAGCGGAAATATTAGTGTTTCCATACCATCCAATGCTTTATTCAGCAATAGGTATATGGTTCGAATCGTTTCTTCAAATCCACAAGTAATTAGTGCTCCTTTTTCAATTTCTATTTTGCCACAAAATACGGTTCAATTAACTTCAGCAATTGGGTCTAATTTTCAAAATATTTGTACCGGTTCGTCAATTTTGCCCATTACATATTCAGTTTATGGTATTTCAAGCATTCAAACAGATTCATTGCCTATTGGTGTCTCGGCCAACTTAACAAACAACACCATAACCTTATCAGGAACAACTTCTTCAGTAAGAGACAATAATTATTCCATTAAATTATTGGGCGGATGTGTTGCTTCGACCGTAGTTGGATCAATCAATGTGAAACCATTAACTTCAATTGTTTCTCAACCTAGCAATAGCAGACAACAGATTTGTCAATTTTCTGTTGCAAATCCATTAAGTATAGTGGCTAATGGATTCAATCTTACCTATCAATGGTATGCTTCAAATGATTCAACATATCAAACCGGTACATCCATCTCTGGCGCAAATTCTAATGTATTATCACCTCCAACCAATTTGGTAAATACGCAATATTATTATTGTGTCGTTAATGGTAGCTGTGGATTGCCAATTGGGTCCAAAGTTTCGGGAAGACATAAAATAACAGAAGCTGGCTCATGGTTGGGCGTGAATCAAAATTGGAATGATAGTCAAAACTGGTGTGGTGGGGTTCCGCTTAACACTTCAAATGCAATCATTCCCTCAGGATCAACCAATTACCCTATAATTTCTAATGCAGAAGCCAGTTGCAATAATCTTGTCGTAAATACTGGTGCAACACTAGTGTTAAATAATCAAACCTTAAACATCTCGGGCACAATCAACAACTCCGGTACGATAAATGCCATAAACGGATCGATTAATTTAAATGGCACAAATGCCCAAACAATAACACCGAGTAAGTTTTTTAAAAATAAAATAAAAGATTTAAAAATTAGCAACAGCAATGGGGTATCTATAATTGGAGTAAATGATACATTGAAAATATTGGGGAATTTATCTTTTGGAAATAGCAATTGCACTTTACAAACCAATAATAACATCACTATAGTTTCTGATTCTTTAAAAACTGGAAACATTTCGGATATGACATCCGATGGTGTGAATTCTGGTGTTTACTCTGGGAATAAAATTATTGGCAATGTAACTGTGGAAAGATATGTGCCCAACCATTTTAAAGCATGGCAATTTTTATCAACACCAACATCAGGACAAACGATAAAAGCGGCTTGGCAAGAAGGAAATGCTACTTTGTTAAATGGAAAGCCCGGTTATGGTACTACGTTAGTAAGTAATTTGCCAAATGCATTATCGCCAAGTTTGGGATTTGATTTTTATTCGCCCAATGGGTCAACCATAAAAACGTATAACGCATCAACAAATACATGGGAAGGCGTTACGTCAACTTTTAATAGCATCAATAATCCAAAAGGATATGCATTGTATGTAAGAGGGGATCGTTCAGTAACTGCATATAATCAGCCAGCAACATCAACTACATTAAGAACTTCAGGCGCAATTTATCAACCAATAAATCCTCCGCCATTAGTTTCTGTAGCCGCTAATAAATTTGAATCCGTTGGTAATCCTTATGCTTCAGCGATAGATCTTAGTAAGTTAACTCGAACAGGAGGCGTGCAAGATGTTTATTATGTTTGGGACCCCAAATTAACACCAACATATTACGGCGGTGGCTACAGAACATTAGTAAGGGTAGGAGAAGGGTATATTGCTGTTCCCGCCGATCCAAATCCTTCAAGTTATTACAATGCATCGAATCAAAATATAAACATTCAATCTGGGCAGGCATTTTTTGTACGTGCGGACAGCGCTTTGGGCGACGGGACTTTATCTTTTAATGAAAATTGTAAAGTAAAAAATGATGCAATTGTTACCAGAACAACAGCCGAATCGGTAAAAAAGATTTTGGTCAATTTAAACCGAGAAACAACCAGTGGTCCCGTTTTAATAGACGGCGTTATTTCCTTGTTTGATGAGACGTATCAAAATGAATTAAACTATTCAGATGCATCAAAATTATTCATTGGCAGTTCCGAAGGCTTGGCGATAATACGAAATAATAAAACACTTGCTGCTGAAAAAAGAGCCTTGCCACAAGTCGTAGATACCATTTTTTATAAGCTAAATCAACTTAGAAATCTTCAGTATAATCTTTCAATAAAATTCGAAAATTTTGAAGACAGTATTTTGAAGCCTTTCCTAGTAGATAGATATACAGGCGTTGAACAAATGTTATTATTCAATTCATCAAATTTGATTCAGTTTGCTGTAACAAGTGATGCACTATCGGCAAACCCTAATCGCTTTTATTTGATGTTTAAGCCAATGCAAACAGTGCCGGTAAAATTTACTTCAATAACAGCTGAAAACGTTTCAAAAAACATCAATAAAATAAACTGGAAAGTTGAAAATGAAATCAATATCATCAGTTACAACATTGAAAAAAGTATAGATGGAAGGTCGTTTATGTCTATTGGAAATCAGGCTTCGATGTACAATAATGGTCAATCAGGAACATATCAATTTGTAGATTCATTTTTCAGTTCCGATGTTGCATTTTATCGTGTAAAATCAATTGATTTAGATGGATCTCATTCATATAGCAATATTGTAAGGCTTTCAGATTTGGGAAATAAAAATAAACTGTATGTTTCACCAAATCCGGTTGAAAACAAAATCATACATCTTTATTTTAAAAACCAACCGAAAGGAAAATATGTTGTAAGTATCGTGGATGCTAAAGGACAGCAAATTAAATCTACGCAATACATCTTAACAGAAACGGATAATATTATTAAGATGCCAGCAAAAGAAATGCTGCATACTGGCGCTTATTTTTTAAAGATTGATGGTCCCGACAATTCAAAATCTGTTATTCCTGTAGTAATTCAATAAGTTCATTTCTAATAAGCCTCATCAATCGGGTAATATTAATATCTTTACTCCTAAAAAATTCATGGCTAAAATAGGTATCAATCTGTCAACTGGAAGTTTACAGAAAGATGAAATAATTGTAGGAATAGATTTAGGTACGACCAATAGTTTGATTGCCATTGTGCATCCTGAAACAAAAAAGCCAATCGTTTTAAAAGAGTTTAATGGAAGTTCAATCGTTCCATCGGTTATTTATTTTGAAAAAAATGGGCAAATAACGGTAGGCGAATTGGCGAAATCGCAATTGGAATTAGATCCGGAGCGAACGGTTTTTTCTGTAAAAAGATTGATGGGCAAAAGTTATCAAGAAGCAACAGCATTACAAGATTTAATCAGTTATAAATATGTTGCAGATACAAACGAATCGGCAGTGGTAAAAATACAAATGGGCGATTTGTTTTACACACCCACCGAACTTTCTTCGCTAATTTTAAAATCGTTAAAAGAAAGAGCCGAACATATTTTGAAAACCCCTGTAAATAAAGCCGTAATTACGGTCCCTGCTTACTTTAACGATGAGCAAAGGCAGGCTACAAGAGATGCTGGGAAACTAGCTGGTCTAGAGGTGTTAAGGATTATAAATGAACCAACGGCAGCAAGTTTAGCCTACGGCATTGGCTTGCAAAGCTCTTCTCAAGGCAAAAGCGAAACTGTTGCTGTATATGATTTAGGCGGAGGCACATTTGACATTTCTATTTTATCCATTTCAGATGGCATTTTTGAAGTACTATCTACTAACGGAGATACGCATTTGGGTGGTGATGATATAGATTCTATGATTGTTCAACATTGGATTTCCCAATTGGGTGTTGATGAAAAAACATTAGAATCGGATAAAACAATAATGCAAGCATTTAGGTTGAAAGCTGAGGAGGCTAAAAAGCATCTATCCCATTCAGATTTATTTAATGGAGTGATTGACAAGTGGAATGTAAGTTTGTCGTTAATTGATTTTGAGCAGTTGATAACGCCAATGATTGAACGCACAATATCTTGTTGTAAACAAGCTTTGTTGGATGCGGGTTTGAAGAAATTTGACATCAACAATGTAGTAATGGTGGGCGGAAGTACAAGGGTACCACTGGTTAAAAAAATGGTGGGCGATTTTTTTGGGAAAGCAGTAAATGATTCTGTAAATCCGGATGAAGTGGTGGCACTTGGCGCTGCTTTACAAGCGGATGTGTTGGCTGGGAATACTAAAGATGTTTTACTACTTGATATTACACCATTGAGTTTAGGAATAGAAACAGCAGGAGGATTGATGGATGTGTTGATTCCAAGAAATGCGAAAATTCCTTCAAAAGCAGCAAGACAGTACACTACTCAAATAGATGGTCAGGGTTCAATGCGTATAAGTGTGTATCAAGGGGAAAGAGATTTAGTAAAAGATAATAGAAAGCTTGCCGAATTCAATTTAAAAAATATACCCGGAATGCCAGCAGGTTTGCCAAAAGTAGAAGTTGGGTTTTTAATTAATGCAGATGGCATTTTGGTGGTATCAGCAAAAGAATTAAGAAGTGGCGTATCCCAAACCATTGAAGTAAAGCCACGGTTGAATTTAGATGATGCTACCGTAGAACAAATGCTTTTAGATTCTATGGTACATGCAAAAGAAGATGTATTTCTTCGAGCACTTGCTGAAGCCAAAACAGAAGGGGAGCAGTTGTTGAAAACCACAGAACAGTTCTTACAAAAAAACAGCCAATTTCTAACACAAGCAGAGATGATTGATACTGCAAATGCAATGCAGGCATTACAATTGGCGATAACCATGGATGATAAAAATCTGATTCAAGAAAAAACAGAAGCATTAAATTCAACGTCAAGGCCTTATGCCGAAAGAATTATGGATATGGCAATTGCGGAAGCGATGAAAGGTAAAAGTATTTAATTTCAAATTGCATGGTCCAAATTTATTTTAATTGAGCCATACGACTTACATATTTTCCAATTAAATCAAATTCAATGTTTACAAGGCTTTCAACTTGTATGTGTTTGATATTGGTATGGTTGTATGTGTAAGGAATTATTCCCACTTTAAATGTATCGTTTGTAACCTTGAAGCAAGTTAAACTAATACCATTGATGGAAACGGATCCTTTTTCTATCACTAAATGTGCGAATCGCTTATCGAAATTGAATTGATATTCCCAGCTGCCGTTTTTTTCTGTAACAGAAATACAAGTTGCCGTACAATCTACATGACCTTGAACGATATGTCCATCTAGTCTGCCATTCATTAGCATACAGCGTTCTAAATTTATTTCAGTGCCCAAAATCCAGTGATTCAGATTTGTTTTTTGAAGGGTTTCTACAATAGCCGTTACTTGATATGTATTTTCTTGGATAGCTTCAACGGTCAGACAAACGCCATTGTGGGAAACGCTCTGGTCTACTTTTAATTCGGCCGAAAGCGAGGATTGAATCCAAAATGTTTTGTTGGTTCCGTTGGTAGAAATGTTTCTGATTATACCCGTATTTTCAATAATTCCTGTAAACATGCGCTAATTTCGGAAATTTCTTGAAAACTAATTTTTTATTTTCAATTATAATTCTATATTTGCGCTCCACAAAACAAGCATTAAAAAAAATAAAGGACATCAATTATGTTAATTATCGACTCAAAAGATTGTGAAAACATCGACAAAGCATTAAAAAAGTATAAGAAGAAATTCGAAAAAAGTCGTGTTTTATTGCATTTAAGAGAAAGACAATGTTTTACTAAGCCTTCAATCAAGCGTAGAACTGAAGTATTGAAAGCAGTATACAAGCAACAAATGGCAGCTGGAAAATTCGATTAATTTTCTACTCATTTAATATATTTTCCGATGGACATAGTTTTAATTAACTTCGTTCATCGGATTTTTTATGGATACAACGCCCCAACTATATATCAGTAATTTTTTAGATTATCTAAAATTTCAAAAGCGTTACGCGCAGCATACCATTACTTCTTACCATACTGATCTAACTGATTTTTTTGATTATTTACAACAGCAATTTAGTGAGCAGAATATCAAGTCCATAAAATCCGGACTTGTAAGGTCTTGGCTTGCTGAACTTAAAATAAATAACCAGAGTTCCAAAACAATCAATCGAAAAATATCAACTTTAAAAACGTTTTTTAAATATTTATTACGTCAAGGCGAAATTGAAACCAGTCCGATGGCTACGATTGTATCGCCAAAGCAAAACAAACGATTGCCGGAATTTGTAGACAAAAGAGATACCGATACGCTTTTCTTAAACGTAACATTTGAAGAAGATTGGAATGGAAAAACGGAGCATTTGGTATTAATGATATTATATAACACTGGAATAAGGCAAGCAGAATTGATTGGGTTGAAAAATTCAGCAATTGATAAATATAATTCTACAATAAAAGTTTTAGGAAAAGGAAATAAAGAACGCATTATCCCGATTGGCAAAGATTTGTTGACTGAAATCTTGGCTTACCAATTATCCAAATCTGAAAAAATAAACAATCCGGATGTAGAATGCTTACTGGTTAGGGAAAATGGCAAGAAGTTGTATGCCAAATGGGTGTATAATGCAGTAAAAAAGAATTTGTCTTTAATAACTACAATACAGAAAAGAAGTCCGCATGTGCTTAGGCATACGTTTGCAACGCATTTGAGTAATAATGGCGCGGATTTAAATGCAATAAAAGAATTGTTGGGCCATAGCAGTTTGGCGGCCACTCAAATCTACACACATAATACAATAGAAAAACTAAAGGATATTCATAAACAAGCACATCCGAAAGCTTGAGAAATAAAATTTTGCCAAAAAAGTAATTTTATTTGAATAGTTCCGTTTAATGAAGTAAATTATACAAGGAAAAGCTTTTAGATCATTGAAAAAGCTTTAAATCAAATTAATCATTAAAAAATCTATCGTATGAACTTAAACATTCAAACCGTTCATTTTGATGCAGACGTCAAATTGAAAAACCACATTGAGCAAAAAATTCAAAAATTAAATCAATTTCATGATCAGATTATAAATGTGAATATTTATTTGAAATTGGACAATATCGTGCATAAAATAAAAGATAAAATTGTAGAAATAAAAGTAGCCATTCCAAAGCACGAATTCTTTGTAAAGCAGACCTGTAAATCATTTGAAGAAAGTTTTGAAATGGCCATGGATTCAATTGTGACACAAATTAAAAAGCAAAAAGATAAAAATTAACCATAAAAAAAACAGCTAAAAAAAAGGTCTTTCCGAGAGGAAAGATTTTTTTTTGATTTTTTTTTAAAAAAGTTGAAAAGTTTTTTTGCTATTAATCATTTTCTCTTACCTTTGCCTTCCTTAAAAAAGAGAAATATAAATACCTCGATTAAAAGGAAGAGTTCTTAAAATACAGTTGGTTGCGAAAGGTAGAGAGATGTGACGTTGTTTCATCGAAGGCCATTGCTAAAACTAGATTTGCTTAAAAATAATATGCCGAGGTAGCTCAGTTGGTAGAGCAGCTGATTTGTAATCAGCAGGTCGTGGGTTCGACTCCCTTCCTCGGCTCATTTTTTTAAGGGCAGTTACCAGAGTGGCCAAATGGGGCGGACTGTAAATCCGCTGTCTTTCGACTTCGGTGGTTCGAATCCACCACTGCCCACAGTTCTTTAAAATAAGTTTGTTGTTTTTAATATAACTTCAAACACAAAACACCAAAAGTTGAAAGATAATTGCGGAAGTAGCTCATTTGGTAGAGCGATAGCCTTCCAAGCTATAGGTGGCCGGTTCGAGCCCGGTCTTCCGCTCTTGGTTTTTTAGTCATGCTCTGCAAGCCGTGGTAGCTCAGGGGTAGAGCACTTCCTTGGTAGGGAAGGGGTCGTGAGTTCGATTCTCACCTATGGCTCAAAAATATTAAAGCAATAGAAATTATTGCTGTAAACAAAAATTTTAAGTCAATTATTTGCCGACTATAAATGCAGATAAAATAAAATTTCAAAACAATAAATAAAATTTAAAAAATGGCAAAAGAATCATTCAAGAGGGATAAACCCCATCTTAACGTTGGAACCATCGGTCACGTAGATCATGGTAAAACAACACTTACAGCCGCTATAACCGATGTTTTGTCAAAAAAAGGTTTAGCGGAGAAAAAAAATTATGACGATATCGATGGTGCTCCTGAAGAAAAAGAAAGAGGTATCACGATCAACACTGCGCACGTTGAGTACGCAACTGCTACTCGTCACTACGCACACGTAGATTGTCCAGGTCACGCCGATTACGTTAAAAACATGATCACTGGTGCTGCTCAAATGGATGGAGCTATCTTGGTAGTTGCGGCTACTGATGGTCCAATGCCTCAAACTAAAGAGCATATCCTTTTGGCTCGTCAGGTAGGTGTACCTCAAATCGTGGTTTTCATGAACAAAGTAGATCTTGTTGATGATCCAGAATTATTAGAATTAGTTGAAATGGAAATCCGTGAGTTATTATCTTCTTATGGATTTGATGGAGATAACACGCCAATTATCCAAGGTTCTGCAACTGGTGCTTTAGCTGGTGAAGACAAATGGGTAGCAAAAATCGATGAGTTAATGGCAGCTGTTGATAGCTACATTCCATTACCTCCAAGATTAGTTGATTTACCTTTCTTGATGAGTGTTGAGGATGTATTCTCTATCACTGGTCGTGGAACAGTAGCAACTGGTCGTATCGAAAGAGGCCGTATCAAAGTGGGTGAAGGTATTGAAATTGTAGGTTTAATGGAAAAACCATTGACTTCTACAGTTACAGGTGTTGAGATGTTCAAAAAATTATTGGACGAAGGTGAAGCTGGAGATAACGCAGGTTTATTGTTACGTGGTATTGAAAAGACTCAAATCCGTCGTGGTATGGTTCTTTGTAAACCAGGTTCAATTACTCCACACACTGAATTCAAAGGTGAGGTTTACGTATTGAGCAAAGAAGAAGGTGGACGTCACACACCATTCTTTAACAAATATCGTCCTCAGTTCTATTTCCGTACTACAGACGTTACTGGTGAAGTAACTTTGAATGCTGGTACAGAAATGATTATGCCTGGTGATAATACTAACTTAACTGTTACGTTGATTCAACCAATCGCGATGGAAAAAGGTTTGAAATTTGCGATTCGTGAAGGTGGACGTACTGTTGGAGCGGGACAGGTTACAGAAATCATTAAATAGTTTTTTGCAATTGCAATAAATTAGAAAGATATTACTATCTTTAAAAAATAAATTCAAAAGCTGTCCTGAATCATATCAGGATAGCTTTTGCTTTCTACGGGCATGGTGCAACGGTAGCATACGGGTCTCCAAAACCTTTGATCTGGGTTCGAATCCTAGTGCCCGTGCTGAATTTTGGTTTAGCGTTTGAAGTAATGAAAATTAGTTAACAAAAATTATTTTCAAACCAAAAAAACAATAAACGACAATAAACGATTTATTATGAACAAGTTCACAAATTTTGTAAAAGAATCATACCTTGAATTGCTAGAGCAAGTAAGCTGGCCAAAATGGGAGCAATTACAACAATCTACAATGATTGTAATTGGCGCTACATTATTTATTACATTGATTGTTGGCGGAATGGATTTTATCGCTAGCGGATCAATGAAATTCATCTACTCACTATTTAAGTAATCATGGAAGATATACAAACGATTGAAAATACAGTTCCTACACCTGCTGAAAAAGAAACCAAATGGTATGTTTTGAGGGTGGTAAGTGGAAAGGAACGTAAGATAAAAGAATATTTAGATAAAGATATTATTCGTAATGGATGGGAGAAAATAATCAAACAGATTTTTCTTCCAGTTGAAAAAGTGTATAAAGTTGCCAATGGCAAAAAGGTAATGCGTGAAAGAAACTATTATCCGGGTTACATAATGATTGAAGTAAGTGGTTCAATTTTTCCGGATGATATCGTTCAAAGCATCAGCAATATTAGCAACGTAATGCATTTCTTAACTGATGGAAAAGGATCAAAAGGTCAAATCATCAGCTTAAGAAAATCAGAAGTAAATAAAATGTTGGGTAAAATGGATGAGATGAGCGATATTGGTAGTGTAACCATGAGCGAACCATTCATCATTGGCGAAACCATCAAAATCATCGATGGTCCTTTCAACGATTTCAATGGCGTAATAGAAGAAGTAAACGACGAGAAAAAGAAAATCAAAGTTCAGGTGAAAATATTTGGACGTGCAACACCAGTAGAGTTGAATTACATGCAAGTAGAGAAAATTGCATAAAAAATATTTTAGCTTAAATAAAATTAAACCCTTGTAATGAAAATTATGAGGGTTTTTTGTTGGGAGAAAATTGATTTAGTTGCTTTATGCTTAATGCAGGATTCTAGGTCACAAAGTATCGAAACTTTTAGGCTTCACGCACTTTCTTAACCCCACATTAAAAAAAATGCTACAAATAAAAGTATGTGCTTGACTTTTTGATGCTACCATATTTCATGTGTATTTTATAGTTTCTTTTTAGTCACATGGTATAGCCTTAATTATCTTTTCCATTTGGTTTGAGCTAAAGCTAACTCTTTTGACTATTTCAATATGCTATCGACAAAAAAATCGGCTCAATCACTCGTCTTTATTGTCTTTTTCACTTTCATCACGAGTCTATTTGAAAAATCTATATTGTAAAGCGATTTCAATCTTTTTTAATTTTAAAAAAAAGTCACTATAAAGCTTTGATTTTAATTTTCTGTTATATAGTTTCACACTTCAATTAAATTTCTTATTTGTGTGAAATGAAATTTAATGTATTAATCCTCCTAACGTAAAAGTTTTTTCCTTCAAAAGCCGACCCTATTATCCAATTTTTTTTGAACTACCTGAAGTTTTAGTTTACTGAATTTTATCATCGTTGAACTGATTAAATAATTTATTTAGTTTAATTCATTTGATATCAAAAAGAAGCGCTTTTTGTCAATAGTGTTTCTTTTATAAAGCCGATGAATTATTTTTTTTATAAAATATAATTAAGATCAATATAGAAATACAAAAAATAAAACAACAACAATATGAATCTGTACCAAACCTCAAACCAAACCCAAATGAAAATGAAACAATTTGTCTCGTTAAAACCAATGCTTTTTGCATTTGCGTTTTTCGTATTTGTCAGCCAAACCAGTTATGCCCAAAAAATTTGGGATGGTGAAGCAGGAACCTCTAATTGGGGCGATGCCAGCAATTGGAATAACAACACCTTGCCAACAAGTTCGGAATCGGTAACCTTAACTGGTGGCCAATCTGTAGTTGTAAATATTAATACAGCAGTTTGTGCTGCTTTAAATTTATCGCCCACATCTTCTGGTACAGCAACACTTTCATTTAATGCAAATTCTAAGTTGGTTGCTTCGGGAAATGTTACTTTAGGACAAAGTAGTAACACCAACAGAAGAGGTTCATTAATTATGACTAATGGTGGTACGCTTGTTTGTAATGGATTTGTTTTAGCCAATTCATCAGGTTCAAATGTGTTCACTAGTGGAACAGGTACCGTTGTACTAACAGCAAACAATAATTTGCCTTCAACAATATTTACTTCTTTTAATAATTTAAAAGACTCAATAGGTACTACTACATTATTTGCAAACTTAACCGTTAGCGGATCTTTGTCGGTTAGTAAAGGTGCTACTTTGGCATTGTCATCATTTACACTTGGTTCGCCTACAAGTTTATCTTTAGAAGATGGTGCGGTTACCGGTTCTAGAATCACTGGCTCTGGAACTTTAACATTGGGCGGTAACATTATAGTTACAAAAGCAATAACTGGTTTGGGAACTGATGGTGCGTGGGTCTCATGTCCGGTTGCTTTGGGTGCAACAAGAACAATAACTGTAGAAGATGATGGAACCTCAGCAACCGATCTAACCATGACTGGAATAATAAGTGGTTCAACTTTCGGTATTACAAAAGCCGGTGCCGGTGAATTGCAATTATCGGGTGCAAATACTTTTTCGGGACTTTCCACCATTAGTGCAGGTATTTTAAAAATGGGGAATACTGCCGCTTTAGGATCTGCAGCAGGAACTACAATTAGCAGTGGAGGTACTTTGGAATTAAATGGGTTTGCAACTTCAGATAGTTTAACCTTAAATGGAACGGGTACAGGAGGCATAGGGGCTTTGGCTAATAATGGATCTTATGTTTCGCTTACCAATAAAATAATTTTAGGATCAAGTGCTAGTATTATTACAAATGGTTCTGGCGGTTTGTTTTTGAGCAATGCAGCATCCCTTACAGGATCTTACGATTTGATACTCGGAGGTACAAGTACAAACGATAATGGCATTTCCACAGTTTTATCAATGTCAACACTAACAAAAAATGGTGTGGGAAATTGGAAAATAAGTGCTACAAACACATATACCGGTGTAACAACCATCAACGCAGGAACATTAAAATTAGATTCTGATAATACGACAACTTTAGGAACTGCTGCAGGTGGAACGATTGTAAACACAGGTGCTGTGCTTGATTTGAATGGAAAAACACTTGGTGTAGCAGAAGCTTTAACCTTAAATGGAACAGGTATTTCAAATGGTGGTGCTTTGATCAATAGTTCAGGCACTGCAGTTTCTTACAGTGGTGCTATTTCATTGGAAAGTGCCTCTGGTATTGGTACAACAGGAAATATTACATTAAGCAGTACCGTTTTAGGCGGTTTTGATTTAACCAAATATGGCGCTGGTACTTTAAATATGGGTGCGGCAACAGATAGTTTGGGTAGCTTAACAATCAGCTCGGGTAATTACACCGCATCTTCTACCAATACAAAACTTCGTGGGAATTTTACCAACAATGCTACGTTTACCCATAACAGTGGTACTGTTTTATTTATGGGCACATCTGCTCAAACCCTTTCTGGTACAACAGCTGCAACAAGTTTTAGTAATCTAACTTTAAATAATTCAACGGGTGTTACATTAAGTACGGTAGACCCAACAATAAATGGAACTTTGACGCTTACTTCGGGTAACATAACAACAGGATCTGATACTGTAATTATTGCAGCTGCGGGAACGGTGTCTCGAACGAGCGGACATATTGTTGGAAATTTAAAAAAGTTTATAAATACAAGCACTACGTCTAAAACTTTTGAAGTTGGAGATGCTTCTAATTATACCCCTGTAACCATAACAAATACTGCAGCTACAGGCGCAACAGGAAGTTATAATGTGAGTACAACTTCAGGAGATCATCCAAATATTTCAACATCAGGTTTAATTAGTACGAAATCGGTAAATAGATATTTTACGATTACAAAACCTTCACCTGTTCCGGGTGCAACTTCATTTGATGCAACGCTAAATTTTGTAAATGGGGATATTGATGCAGGTGCAAACACAAATAATTTTGTAGTAGCATATTATAATGGATCAACTTGGAACTCCGCAACAGTTGGAACTAAAACATCTACATCAATTCAAATTACATCACAAACAAATACGGGTGCATTTCAAATTGGAGAAGCTTATGCATTACCAGTTGTAAGTAGTCAGCCAACTGCTCAAATTCTTTGTGTTGGTGATGGTGCTACTTTTTCAGCAAATGCAAGTAATGTTTTAAGCACAAAATGGCAAAGATTTAATGGCACAACTTGGTCTGATATTTCGGATAATTTAGATGCAGGTACCGTATACAGTGGGTTTACAACAAACACACTAACTTTAACCGGTTCAACAACTACTTTAAATAGTTATCAATATCGTGCTGTATTTACAAACTTTGGAGGCTCTGTAAATTCAAATGGCGCTATACTAACTGTAAATGCCTCACCAACAATATCTATTTCAGGTCCAACTTCTGCATGTGGTTCTATTACTTTAACAGCAACTGGTGGTGTAAGTTATACTTGGGATGGCGGTTCAAGCACAGAAACAGCAAGCAATACATTTACATCAAGTGGTGCATATACAGTTACTGCTGATGGAGAAAATGGTTGTATAAATACGGCATCTCAAACCATTACAGTTTTAGCCCTTCCAACGGCAATAATAGCAACAGCTAGTTCTAATAATCTTTGTGGCGCTGGAACAGTAAATTTATCATTATCACCTTCTGGTTCAAGTTCCGGAAATATTGCATTTCAAGGGTTTGAATCAACAGGAAGTACAGTAGCTTATACCGTTTCAGGAGGATCAACAAAATCAGGTTCGTCAGGTTCAGGAGACAGACCTGCTTCAACAAGTTTTGTAAATTCGGGTACAGGTTCTTATTGGATTAATAATGGAACGGCTACAATAACAACTGCAAATATCAACGGGTTACAAGGGTATTCAGCAAAAAAAGTATCTATGAAATTGGCTGCTTTTTCAGTTGGAAGTACCGAAAATGGACTTGATGGATCAGACTTTGTGACCATTTCAATTTCTTTGAATAATGGTGCAAGTTACTCAAACGAATTAACCATAAATGGAAACTCTAATGCCTATTGGGCGTATAGTGCAACAGGATTAGCAACAGTTAGTTATGATGGAAATAATAATGCAACCGTATTTGCTCCATCAAATGGTGGTTCAAGAACATCAGATGGTTATAGTACAATAAATATAAACATCCCAGATACTGCATCTCAAGTAAGAATAAAAGTGACAATGTCCAACAGCAACTCAAATGAAGCATGGGTATTAGACGATATTGCTTTTAGCGGAACTAATATGTCGTATTCATGGACATCAAATCCAGTCGGCTTTACATCAAGTGTTGAAGCTCCTCAAAATGTGTCGGTATCACAAACTACAACTTTCACATTAACGGCAACAAACAGCAATGGTTGCTCAACTTCTGATACTGCTATTGTAAGGGTAAAAGATAATGTGGGTATCACTTCTGTAACAGCGGCATCAAGTTCAATATGTGCCTCAGCAACAACTACCTTAACAGCAAATGGAGTAATCGGTGCAAATGCATTGGTAACTTGGTGGTCTGCAACAGGTGGTACAGGAACAAATTATGGTACAGGAACTACACTTGTAATTGGACCAGGTACATACTATGCAAGGGTTACCGGTGATTGTGGAACAGCAGCAGAGGCGAGTGTAACGGTATCAACAAAAGTAAATGTAGGCATCACCTCAGCAACAGCAGCATCTAATTCGGTGTGCTCTGGATCTACAACAACTTTAACCGCAAATGGCGTAGTAGGAACAAATGCAGTAGTGACGTGGTATACAGGTGCAGGTGGAACTGGAACAAATTTAGGAACAGGTACAACATTAAGTAATCAAGGAGCAGGCACATATTATGCAAGAGTTACCGGAGATTGTGGAACAGCGGTTGAAGCGAGTGTAACAGTATCAACAAAAGTAAATGTAGCTATAACTTCAGCAACAGCGGCATCAAGTTCGGTGTGTTCTGGGTCTACAACAACTTTAACCGCAAATGGGGTAGTCGGTACAAATGCAGTAGTGACTTGGTATACAGGCGCAGGAGGCACAGGAACAAATTTAGGAACAGGTACAACGATTACTCGTGGACCTGGCACATACTATGCAAGGGTTACAGGAGATTGTGGAACAGCAGTAGAAGCAAGTGTAACGGTATCAACAAAAGTAAATGTTGGTATAACCTCAGCAACACCGGCATCAAGTTCGGTGTGTGCTGGATCTACAACAACCTTAACTGCAAATGGTGTAGTGGGTACAAATGCACTAATAACTTGGTGGTCTGCAACAGGTGGTACAGGAACAAATTATGGTACAGGCTCTACACTTATAATTGGTCCAGGTACATATTATGCAAGAGTTACCGGAGATTGTGGAACAGCAGTAGAGGCAAGTGTAACGGTATCAACAAAAGTAAATGTTGGTATAACCTCAGCAACAGCAGCATCAAGTCCAATATGTTCATCAGCAACAACAACGTTAACGGCAAATGGCGTATTGGGTACAAATGCAGTAGTGACGTGGTATACAGGTGCTGGTGGAACAGGAACAAATTTAGGAACTGGAACAACATTAAGTAATCAAGGAGTAGGCACATACTATGCAAGAGTTACCGGAGATTGTGGTACAGCAGTAGAGGCGAGTGTAACGGTATCATCAAAAGTAAATGTAGGTATCACCTCAGCAACAGCTGCATCAAGTTCGATTTGTTCATCAGCTACAACTACCTTAACAGCGAATGGTGTAGTGGGTACAAATGCAGTGGTAACATGGTATACAGGCGCAGGTGGAACTGGAACAAATTTAGGAACAGGTACTTCATTGACAAATCGTGGAGCTGGCACATACTATGCAAGAGTAACTGGAGATTGTGGAACAGCAGTAGAGGCGAGTGTAACGGTTTCTTCATTAGTAAATGCAGGTATCACCTCAGCAACAGCTGCTTCAAGTTCGGTGTGTTCTGGATCTACAACAACCTTAACTGCAAATGGCGTATTAGGAACAAATGCAGTGGTAACATGGTACACAGGCGTAGGTGGAACAGGAACAAATTTAGGAACTGGAACAACATTGACCAATCGTGGTGCTGGAACATACTATGCAAGAGTAACCGGAGATTGTGGAACAGCAGTAGAAGCAAGTGTAACGGTATCAACAAAAGTAAATGTTGGTATAACCTCAGCAACAGCTACATCAAGTTCAATATGTTCATCAGCAACAACAACGTTAACTGCGAATGGCGTATTAGGTACAAATGCAGTAGTGACGTGGTATACAGGCGCAGGTGGAACAGGAACAAATTTAGGAACGGGTACAACATTAAGTAATCAAGGAGCAGGCACATATTATGCAAGAGTTACCGGAGATTGTGGCGCAGCAGTAGAAGCCAGTGTAACAGTGTCAACAAAAGTAAATGTAGGCATCACCTCAGCAACAGCAGGATCTAGTTCGGTATGTTCTGGATCTACAACAACGTTAACAGCAAATGGGGTAGTAGGTACAAATGCAGTAGTGACGTGGTATACAGGCGCAGGTGGAACAGGAACAAACTTAGGCACAGGTACTACATTGACCAATCGTGGTGCGGGTACATATTATGCAAGAGTTACCGGTGATTGTGGCGCAGCAGTAGAGGCGAGTGTGACGGTATCATCAAAAGTAAATGTAGGCATAACCTCAGCAACAGCGGCAACAAGTTCGATTTGTTCATCAGCTACAACAACCTTAACAGCAAATGGTGTAGTAGGTACAAATGCATTAGTAACGTGGTATACAGGCGCAGGTGGAACAGGAACAAATTTAGGAACTGGAGCTACGATTTCTCGTGGTCCAGGTACATATTATGCAAGAGTTACCGGCGATTGTGGTGCAGCTGTAGAGGCAAGTGTAACCGTAGCTTCATTGGCAAATGCAGGAATCACCTCAGCAACAGCGGCATCAAGTTCGGTGTGTGCTGGATTTACAACTACCTTAACCGCAAATGGAGTATTGGGTACAAATGCTCTAGTAACTTGGTACACAGGTACAGGTGGAACTGGAACAAATTTAGGAACCGGAACAACATTAATTAATCAAGGAG
>Ga0136644_10001255_pt1 | contig 20272 bp, 18 predicted proteins | sample C_130820_EF_Meta_FD_94780 | JGI IMG/M metagenome (GOLD analysis project Ga0136644, IMG submission 94780) | Freshwater microbial communities from Lake Croche, Canada to study carbon cycling - C_130820_EF_MetaG (v2) (version 2) | ecosystem: Environmental > Aquatic > Freshwater > Lake | place... | reverse complement strand
TTAATTTTTTTATTAACTAATAAAATGTTTTTAACAAAATCCTTAACGTGCATTATTTCTCTTCTTTGCTTCCCATTTCCCCATAGTATAACTTTTTTATTATAAAATTTTCCTCTTAATATCTTTTTAACTAGATCAAATATAAAATGTGACTGCCTTTCATCGGTATGATAATTTGTTCCATAAAGAGTCGGAGGAACAAAGCAGAGCCATTTTAAGTTATACTGCTTTGCGCAAGCTCTAGCCCCCTGTGCTAACATTTGCTTGGTCATTGCATAAGACATTAGGCTAGCATGGGGAATATCATGGATAAAATTTTCTTCCTTAAAATTACCTAACTCAGAATAGCAACAACTAGAGCCAATAAAAATTAATTTAGCTTTTTTTTGAGTAGTAGACCACCACTTGACAATATTTGAGTTCATTATTTGATTATTTATCCACTGTGCCCCTTGATTATTAAGACAAAAATCACCTGCTTGCGTCCATGCAGCCAAATGGTAAATCTCATCAAAATTGGTAGTAATTTTTTTTAAATCATTAAAATTCATTAAATTTACTTTTTTTGAAGATGGGGATATGACCAAATTATCTTTTTTTAAGATCGGTATAAGATGTCTACCAAGAAATCCGTTGCCTCCCGTAATAAATATTTTTTTTTTATGCATGTGTATGAGGATTAAAAATAGTAATTTTTTTTTTATTTTTATTTAAAAAATTTTGAATTATACTTTTTTTAAAATTCCAACTAAAAAGAATAAAACAATCATTTTTCTTAATTTTAAAATTATTTTGGTTTTTAATAACAATGCTAGTATTTGGTAAATAAGATCCAATCTTTTTCTTGTTAATCTCTAAACAAAAATCTATTTTACTGTTGTTTAAATTAAAAACTTTTAACAAAGTTGAGGCTTTAGCTGGGGCGCCTAAACCAATAATTCTATTATTCTTTTTTTTATTTAACAAAATAAACTTATTTATTCTTACATTTAAAAGTTTAATTTTTTTTTTAAAAATTGAAATTTTTTCGTTAAAATTTCTTATAAAATGAATATCTTTCTCAAATAAAGTTTTGTATCTTTTTGTTTTATTTTTAAGACCTTTATGACCAACATAAGCTACTAATGAACCTCCATGAATTTCACTTTTAAAAATATCAAAAATTTCTAAATCATAAGAATTCAAAATCATATTTAAGCTACTTATTGAATAATATACTAAATGCTCATGATAAATTTGATCAAAATGACATTTTTCAATAATATCTTTTAAATATAAAAACTGAATTATAAATACTCCATCAGTTTTTAATAAGCACTTAATACCTTTTGTTACTGAATGAAGTTCTTCTAAATGGAAAAATACACCAGAAGCATGAATAATATCGAAGTCAATTTTAATTTTTTTTGATTCTTCATATGAAAAAAATTTTTTAAAAGTCTTAATACTTCTATCTTTAACTATAATTTGTTTGCATGGATCAAATCCAAATTTTTTATGTCGTTTTGAAAAATTTTTTAGAAAAGTACCATCATTAGAACCTATATCCAGAACATTTGATGATTTAGTTTTTTTTAACAAAAAATTTTTAGCAATTTTTTTAAAATGAGTTTTTAATTCTGAATTTACACCAGTAAGATAATCATGTTTCAAAAACATGATTTCCTTTTTAACAAAATAATTAAGTTGAACAGATAAACAGTTTTGGCATTTAACCAGAGTTAATGGATATTCTTTAACTCTTTTTTTTTTTTTAATAAAATTATTACTCCAAGGAGTAAATCCAAGATCTATAACTTTTTGAAATCTATTAGTCTTTTGGCAAATCAAACACTGATTTCTATACATTTTTTGATATTACGGTTTCTTTATCGAGCAGGCCACTTATAAGCTCCTGAATTCCATTGTCCAAATTTTTTTTAAAATTAAATCCTGTGCTAAGTATTTTTTTATTAGAAACTATATAATCTCTTTTATCGGGATCTTTATCAAATTCAGATTCTTGTATAATTAGATCATTGATATAAGTTTTAATTTTATTTGCCAATTCTAATTTGGACAGATTGGCTTCCTCTAAACCAAAATTAAAAACATTATTTTTATGCTTGTTGAAATTATTAATCATAAAAATAAAAACGTTAGCAACATCTTCAATATGAACGTAATTTCTCTTGAAATTACCTTCAAATATTTTTAAATTTTTTGTTAAAAGAGACTGATAAACAAAATTATTAACTAATAAATCTACTCTCATTCTTGGGGACATTCCGAAAACGGTGGCTAATCGAAGAGCTATTGAATTTTCTCTACTCATTATAATTTCTTCGGCGTGCACTTTTGTTTTGCCATAAAGAGAGATGGGATTTAATTTGCTTGTTTCTGTACATAGTTCGTTTTTTTTTCCAATACCATAGCCTGAGTTAGAAACTGGGAAAATGACAATCTGTTGTTTGCTAAGTATATTTGTTAAACTTTTTATACTTTTTTCATTTATGTGCACTGCTTCCTCTGGATATAAATCACATAAAGGTGCTCCCACCAAACATGCCAAAGGAATAATAACATCATTTTTTTTTACTACATCAAATAATAATTTTTCATCCCTAACATCTCCGTGAATAATATTTATATTATTTCTAAGCAATCTAGACTTGATGTGCTCTTGCTTAAAAAAAAAGTTATCAAAAACAGTTACTTCGTGGTCTAGTTTAGCCAAAAAATTTGTAAGAACCGACCCTATATAACCTGCGCCACCTGTAACTAAAATTTTCAATTCAAATTTCCTTTATATTATTTAAGTTTAATAATTTTACTTCCTTCAAAATCAATCTGAATATTTATATACGGATGATTTGTAAAAGCTTTAGTAAATTTCTCTCTTTTGTTATCTTCTACAAAAAATAATACAAATCCTCCGGCTCCTGCCCCTAAAAGCTTGCCACCACTAGACCCCGCATCTAAAGCCTTTTGATATAAATCATCAATTTTTTTATTTGACACAATTTTGTGTATTTTTTTTTTTGCAATCCAAGTTTCGTGCATTAACTTCCCAAAAAAATTATCATTTTTTGACTTTTTAAACAAATTATCAGCTTCAAATGCAATATCTCGAATTGTATTTAAATGAGCATTATTTATATATCCTGAGTTAAATTTTTTTTTTTCAATATTAGAAGCGGTACGCTGAATTCCTGTATAAACTAAGAAAATTTTATTAAAAAATTTCTTTAACGAAAAATTAACTTCTATTGGATTAACTTTAAATTTATTTTCAAAAAATTTAATTGAGTTAAATCCTCCATAAGCGGCTAAGATCTGATCTTGCAATCCAACATTTTCTTTAAGCTTATATCTTTCGATATTAACTGATTGAATTGCTAGCTGTTTTTTTGATAAATTTATGCCTTTATAGTGCTTTATAAGATTGATCAGTCCAACAGTAAAAGATGAAGAAGAACCCAAGCCTACAAAAGATGGCAATTCTGAAGATACATGTATCTCAAAATCTTTAAAAATTTTTTCATGAAGCAAAACTTCTCTAAAAACTTTATGTTTAATATCTCTAATATTGTTAATAAATTCATTTTTTTTGTAAAAAAGTCTTAAATTATGATTAAAGAGTTGAGAGAAAAATTTATTTTGAAATAAAAATAAATACTTATCTATTGCAGACCCAATAACTATAGAGTCTTTTTTTTCAAAAAATTCAGGGAAATCTGTACCACCGCCAAAAAAACTCGCTCTGAATGGGGTTTTAGAAATTATCATTTTTAAAACTTATATAAGATTTAATAAAAGAAATAGAAAAAATTAATAAAAAAAATACAATCGTCGTATAATATAAAAACTTAATCGCTACTTTGGATTTAATTATAAATAAAGGCATGGTTTTTATAAAAATAGTTTTCTGATTTTCTAATATATAAAGAACTCTTGCAGGAGCAGTCATGGGATAAACTGCTGCCGTGTTAACAATTATATCACCAAAATTTATTATGGGGTTATTGTATATTTTTGCAAATAAAATTTTATTTGCAAAAAGTGTATGATTAAAAAATAAATTTCTAAGAGGATAATCGAATAATGTGCCTTTAACTACAAACCCACCTTTATTCTCTAAAATTGCTGCATTGCCCGATATAACAGAGTTTGTTTTGTAATGAGGCAAAGAAAAATTACGATACTCTAGAGTTGGCAAGTTTAAAATAGTAAAAATAAAGATAAAGAAAAAAAGAAAAAAATACTTTTCTTTTATTTTTTTAAATCCAACTGCAAATTCTTTAAGAAAAATAAAAAAACAAGGAAGAATGTATCTTCCACCTGGCGCTTGGCCATGATTGCCTTCAAAAAATGATAAGAATAATGAAAAAAATAAAAAAAATATAATTTTATAAATTGTATCATTTTTTTTAAATCCATAAATAATAAAAATAATCGGTATAAATGAAGTTATAAATATTCCAAAACCGAATGAAAAATACTGATCAAATAAATTACTTAAAATTTTAAAAACGTCTAAAGAAAAGTTGGCATATTCATTTTTGGTAAAATTTGACAACGACGCATTAAATAATGGTGATTGTCTAATACTAAAAATAGAAACAAATAAAATAAAAGGAATTGAGACTTTATCTAAAATATTTTTTTTTGATAAATTCTTCAAATATAAAGGCAATAAGATTAGAAAGTAATATGGCTTGATTAACAAAATTACTAGATCAATAAAAAAAATATTTATTTTTTTATTTTCAATGTTAAATCTTATAACTATTAGTAAGATTATCAAACTTTCAATGTAAGCTCCTGAAAAAAAAGCAATAATACCTGTACCAAAAAAAATAATTATGGTTAAAAATAATGACTCAAAATTTGAAATCATCTTTCTAAAAAAAGAATAAGATAAATAAAAACTTAAACAGGCGTAAAAAGAAATAATAAAACCACTGGAATACATTGATAAAAATTTCAAAGTTTCTATTTTAAATGGCAAAAAATTTATTAAGGTAGTTATTGAGTAAGTTTGAAAAACCCAAATAAATCTTTGATTCCAAGTTTTATAATCAGGCAATTGATTTTTATCAAAAAAAAATTCAGAGTTTAATTTAGTGGACGTATAATTTTCTTTTAAAAAATAAATAAAATCAACAAAGTTAAGCGGAGAATTTTTAAACGCTAATACAAAATTATAAACTTCTAGATCATCTGATCCAAGTCTACCTCTAAAAAAGAATAATGAGAAAAAAAAAATTAAAAAAAAAATAAATGTTTTGTGCAAATCTAAAATTGAATAAAATTTATTATTCATTAATATTAAATACGTTTAATAAATCTTAAAGTAATAAAAATATCTTTTAAAATCTTTAAAAACTGACTTAAAGTTAATGATGTGGATTTATATTTATTCTTTGGAAAAAGTTGAAATGAGTTCATATAGTCAATTTTTAAGCCTAGTTTAAAAGATTTTACTATAATCTCGGCGCTTATAAAAAATGAATTTGATGAAACGTTTATTTTTTTTATTATAGCTTTTTTAAGGATAATGAGACCGTTATAATCCATAACTCTTGTTAAAAATATTAATGAAATTAAAACTCGATAAATATGTGAAATTAAAATTCTGACTACGGGCCTTCCTGGCATAGAACTTCTTTGAAAAATTACCACTTCTTGTTTTTTAGAAAAAAAACTTCTTTTTAAAAACTGTGTTAATCTAGCTTCTCCATCACCAGGTATAAATAAAACATACTCTCCTCTTGATTCCTTATAACCTCTCTGAACTGTTTTAGACCAACCTAAATTTTTTTTATTATATAATATTTTAATTTTTCTTTTAATTTTTATAGATAATTTATTTTTTAAATTTGTAATGATTTTTACTGAATTATCTGTAGAAGCATCATTGATAAATAAATATTCTAAAACATAATTGCTATTTTTTTTTTCAAATTTAATTAAATCTAAAAATAACGTTGGTAATTCTTGTTGTTCATTAAAAAAAGGTATAACAACGGAAAGTTTTTCTTTTTTCATTAAGATACTAAACTCTTTTCATAGAAATGATGGCTGGTTTTTTGCTATTATAAGAATCTAAGATATTTTTTTTTGTTTCTTCCGAACTTTTTGGAAAATATCCTTGAATATTTTTAAATATAGATACTAATTTTTCAGCGTTAAGGGGTCTGTGTGTTGGGCCGTGTGTAGGATAGTCAGCATATCCAATTAATATAACCGGTAAATTATGTTCATCTATATCTATTTTAATTTGCTCAAACGGCCTTTCAATCAAAAAAGGTGTTATGGAATAAACAAATGGACGCAAACCTTCTAGGGCCATTGATGCAGCAATAGTAATCATGGATTGCTCGCATAGACCAATATTTATATATCTTTCTGGAAATTTTTTTTTAAAGATCTCCATTTCATGTTCAACGTCTCCTGAAATTAAAATTATATTTTCGTCTTTTTCTGCCAGTTCAACGATTGTCTCACCAAAAGCTTTTCTCATTCTGAAAGCTCCTTAATAGCCTGTCTGTGTAAGTCTTCCGATGGGCCTTTTGCATGCCATGAGGGAGCATTTTCCATATAACTTACCCCTTTTCCTTTTATTGTATTCGCGATTATTAGATGTGGCATCGATGTTTTTTTTTTAAGAGATTCTTCAACGGCTTCATTATTATGGCCGTCAATATTAGAAACTTCCCAGCCAAAGAGTTTAGCCACTTCACCAATTGGGTCAATCGGAAGTATATCTTTTACAAATCCCGAACCCTGAATTTTATTATAATCTAAAATAATTTTTAAATTATCTAATTTTTTGTGACTAGCTATTAAAATAGACTCCCAAGTTGTTCCTTCCTGGCACTCTCCGTCACCAACAATTACATAGACCGTTCCTGGTTTTTTTTTAATTTTCCTTGCCAAGGCCATTCCAATTCCAGCAGGAAATCCATGTCCTTCACTACCTGTTGTCCAATGAACGCCGTTTTTAAGATCAAGATGTGGGTGTCCTTCCAGAAGAGGTGAGAAACCTTTTTCTTTTAATAAAACATAATAACCCCAACATCCATGACCTTTGCTTAAAATAAATCGATCATCTTCAGTTAGTAATTTGTCATAAAGAGATATCAAAATCTCTGCGCAAGAAAAACTTCCGCCGTAATGATAGCCTCCGTTAGCTTTAGAGAGCTCAATAATATCTAATCTTAATTTTTTGGATCTTTTATTTAATTCTGTCATAAAAAATTAATAATGTAATTTTAGTTTTTTTTATACAAAAAAATTAAAATTTGACTGCAACTCTTATAGCGTTTCCAGAATTAACTAGAGAAATACCTTTGTTAATATCTAAAAAATTAACATCATGAGATATAATTTTTCTAAATTTCATTCGATTTTTAATGACTAAATTGTAAATAGTTCTCATTTCTTCTTCTGGGGAAAAAAGACCACCGTCTGAAGTGATTATTTTTATATTATCCGAAGGAGGATTAAAAAGCTTCAATGGGTCTTTAATTTTTAAAGTAGAATTTTTTCTTGGTTGGCCAACAAAAATTAAAGTTCCATTTTTTTCAACACGGTCGAAAGCAATACTCATTATATCTGGACTGCCTGTAGTATCTATTACTTTATCAAATTTTATATTTTTAATTCTAGAAATATCTTTAATGTTAATAAAATTTATTTTAAAAAATTTTAAGATAGATTTTTTATAATTAGATTTATCTATAATCATCACATCTTTACACTTAAATATTTTAGATAAAGCACCCAAAGTAACACCGACTCCACCACCTCCAAATATTAGAATTTTATTCGTATTTTTTATTTTTAACTCTTTATGTAAAATTCCCCAACTTGTTGGAACTGCACAACCAAGCAGGGGAGCGATTATAGAATCTTTTAAATTAAATTTATTAACTTTCGTAACTCTATTTTCTGAAACTACAGAATACTGCTGAAATGTAGTTACCTGACCAGCGTTAATTTTTCCATAATTGCTATTATAACTTGCTGGCTTCGAGTCTAATCCACTGCCTTTTCGCCAATGCATAATCACATAGTCACCAACATTTACTTTTTTGACAAATTTGTTTTTTTTAACAACAGTACCGTAACCTTCGTGTCCCATACAATGTGGTAACCACTTATCTTTTCCTTTAATGCCCTTAATTTCTCCGATTTGCGCTCCACAAATGGCGGCTGAAATAACTTTGACTACCACCTGACCTTTTTCCAATTCTTTTGGCAACTCTAAATCAATGATTTTTAATGGATGATTTTGCTTAAACAAAACCGCAGCTTTGAAAGTTTTAACCATTTATTTTAAAAAGTACTGAATAGATTTTAATAAAGAGACTTTATCAATCTTTATAGAATTTCCCATGCTCTCTACAACTGAAGATGCCGCCAAAGAAGCTATGAACAAACTTAAATCTGCTGGTATTTTATTATAAAAACAAATTGAAAAGATAGCTAACAGTGTGTCTCCAGCACCCACTTTGTCTATAATTTTTGAGGCATAAGCAGGAGTTTCATAAAAAATATTTTTAGAAACATTATAATAAAGAGCTCCATTTGCTCCTCTTGTGACTAGTATATTTTTTACCCTAATTGATTGGGCTAGTTTTTTTATTAAAATTCTCACTTCTGAATATCTATCCTTAAATTCATGTCTCAGCTCACTCTCGTTAATAACTAAACTATTAAAATTATTATAATTTTTTAAAGTATGGAAACCAATATTTGCGGCATTTAACTGAGCATTTAAAAAAATATTTTTATATTTTGAGCATATTTTCTTTGCCATTTTTGACGAGATAAAACCATGTCCATAATCTGAAATAATTATCAAATCATTTGAGTTATATTTTTTATTAAAGATAATTTTTTCTAATTTTTTATTTTCCGATTGCGTCAATTCCCTGTCATTTATTGAGTAAACACCCAAAAGTTTATGATTAGTAAGCCTATCAATAAATCTCTTTTTTTTAATTGTGGGTGTATTAACTTTTTTAATAAAATTAAAATTAGTATTTTTTGCTAAATTATTTTTAATAAATTTAATATCTTTAAAATCTTCACCCATAGCTGTAATAATTGATACATTTTTGGTAAAGCTTCCTATGTGATTAGCAATTGCAACAATTCCACCGGCATAACTTTCATCATTTAAATTTCTAATAACTAAATGGGGTTCCTTTCCTGATTTTCCAATTGACTCACTAAAAATATATTCATCAATAATTGTTTCTCCAATTGCTATAACTTTTGTTTTACTTATCTTATCAATTTGATTTTTTATAAATTCAAATGAATATTTTTTTTTTAAATATTGCTGATGTTTTTTTTGTAATTCGTTAAGATTATTAAAATAATTATTTATAAGTGAACTGGAACTCAAAGTGGGATCATTAGTATACACAACTTTCCCTCCGTATTTTTTAACTAAAGCATTTTCTTTATAGATGTTTTGTGTAAGATCTTTAGTATTATCTTTATAATCCGGCCCTTTTACATAAAAATTTGGTTTAATCTTTTCAATTACGAACTCTCCATTGTGACTATTACTTAAAATAACATAATCAACGATCTGCAGCGAGGAAATAACCTTTAATCGATCTTGCTCTTTATAATAAGGGCGATTAACTCCTTTATTAACAAATTTATCCGATGTTATAGAAACAATTAATATATCTCCTAATTTTTTGGCACTATGAAAATAATTTAAATGGCCAAGATGAAAAAAATCAAATACTCCATGGCAAAGAACTATTATCTTATTTTTTGACCTAATTTTATTTAGTGCGCTATTTAAATTTCTTGATGTTAAATTTTTTTTAAACATTTATTTTCTCAAATATTGAAACCAAACTTTTGTCGCTTTTTCTATTTTTTTTTTATTCCATAAAGGTGCATCTTTCCAAAAATTAATATTATCTAATAATTCTTTAACACCTTTTTCAAAAGATACTTTTGGTCTCCAATTTAATATTTTTTTTGCTTTTAAAATATTTGCATGGCTTCTATCGGGTTCTCCTGGTCTTTTTGAAATATAAGTAAAATTATCACTTACCATTTTAGCAAGAGTATTAATTTTAATAGGCAAAGAAGATCCAATATTAATAATTTTATTATTTTTTCTTAATAAAAATGCTCTATAAAAAGCTTCTGCTACATCAACTACATTAACAAAGTCTCTTGTTTGGTTGCCATCGCCTACAATTGTTAAGGGTTTGTTTGCAATTTTTTGTTTTAAAAAAACTCCCATTACAGCTCCATATGCTCCAGAGGTTCTGGATCTTAAACCGTATACGTTGAATAGTCTTAAAGAAACGTACCTGATATTATAAACATGAGACCAATGAAGTATTAACTGCTCGCCTGTGTACTTAGTTAATGAATATGGAAATCTTAAGTCTATCTTATCATTTTCTGATGTGGGAAATTTTTCAGGTATTCCATAGCACGATGATGATGCTGCATAAACGATCTTTTTAATTTTATTGAACCTCATTGTCTCAAGAACATTCAATGTTCCATTAACATTTGTGTGATAATAATTTATTGGATCAGTAATTGATGGCACTATATCTGCTATTGCGGCCAAATGAAAAACACAATCAGCTGATTTAAAATTTAAGTTATTTTTTTTTAAATTAATAATATTTAACTTAATTAATTTAATTCTCTTATTATTAAGTAAATGCTTTATATTTCTAATACCATTTTTGCAGTAATCTATAATAACTATACTTTTAATTTTTTTATCTTTTAAGAGTCTCTCTACTAAATGACTTCCTATAAAACCCGCGCCACCTGTAACAACAACTTTCATAATATATCTATACGCCCATTAATTTGTCATAAATTTTATATCCATCTTCAATATTGCCAAAATATTCCTGTTTTCCATAATTTAATACTAGTATTTTATTACAAAATTCTTTTATTGCAGACCGGTCGTGAGAGCATAAAACTAATATTGAATTTTTTTTAGTTTTTTCTAATAACTGAATACCTTTTTTCCTAAACTTTTCATCACCTGTAGTTAAGAATTCATCAATTAAAAAAATTTCAGAATCCAAAATAAATACAATTGAAAATAACAATTTTAATTTCATGCCACTAGATAAGGTTGAATATCTATGATTTGTATAATCATCTAATTCACTAAATTCTAAAATACTATTAATTTTTTGATGAATAATTTTTTTTTTAAAACCTAATAGCAAGCCAATAATAATTATATTGTTTAAAATTGTATCCGTAGATTCAGCTAAAGCTCCTGGGTCAATAATTGATAAACATTTTCCATGAATATCTATGATAGAATTTTGGTTGGGAAAAATAATTCCTGATAAACATTTAATTAATGTGCTTTTACCGGAACCATTGGGACCAATAATTCCTAGTCGATCTCCTTCCTTTAATTCAAAATTTAAATTTTGTAATGCGTAAATTAATTTTTTTTCTTCTTGCTTCTTTTTTAATAATTTATTGATCATTTTCTTTCTTACAAATCCATCTTGAATAGATTTTAAAAAATATGTTATTGATAAATTTTCAACTTTAATGTGCATCAATCTATCCAATAAGCTATTTTTTTACGCGTTTTTTTTGCAACATATAATGCTAACAAAATTAAAAAAGCTGTTGTAATAACTACTACTATAATTGATAAAGAATTTACTTCTCCATTTTGAAGTCCCGATCTAAAAAAATGAATATAATGATACAAAATATTTAGTTTAATATATAAAATTTTATCACCTAGTTGATCAGTATTCCAAATAATTGGTGTAAAAAAAAATACCATACCTAACAAAACGCCAATAGTGTGTTCCAGATCACGATATCTAAGACATAAAACTGCTAACAAAAAACTTGCTGCGATAGATGATAAAAAAAATAAAAACATAAAAAAAATTGAAAAAAAAATGGAAGCAAAATGTAATTGGTTGTTTAAATACAAAATAAAAACAATTACGGGAAAATTAAGTAACAGCGTCAAAAAATTTTTGTACGCACAAGAAATTGCTAAAATAAATGGGTTAATTTTAACGTTTTTCAAAACGCCGGTATAAGTGTTTGAAAAGAGCTGACAGGCATCAGTTGTTGTGGACAGTATTATTCTCCACAAAGTGTAACCGATTAATAAATAACTAAAAAAATTTAAGAATGTGACTTTCCATAATTTAGACCATAAAAAAGATAATAATAATAATAATATAAGCGCACCAAAAATTTCCCAAAAAGGTCCGAGAACTGTTCTGTTATACCTAGCACGCATTTTGGCATCAGCCAATTCTTTATAAAGATCAAAATTAGCTAATGATTGATATAAGGATATTATTTCTTTTTTCATTTATGATAGATTATTTTAATAAATAAATTAAGTGTCTACAATTAACTTTAAAAAAAATTTATTCAACAAAGATACAGACAGTGATATTTGAAGTCTACAATAAATGTATAAAAAATACTAAAAAATATTTTACAATAAATAATAATTTTAAAAATAATTAAAATTTTATGTGCGGTTTAGCAGGATTTTTTTTATCCAACAAATCAACAGATAGGAATAAATTAATAAAAAATCTAAATGAAATGACATCGGCTCTAATTCATAGAGGTCCTGATGCTCAAAATATATGGATTAATAATCAAAATACGGTAGGTCTTGGTCATACTAGACTTTCTATAAGAGACTTATCTTCACTTGGCAATCAGCCAATGCTCTCTTCCTGCGATAGATACATGATAATTTATAATGGAGAAATCTATTCGCACTTAGAACTTAAAGAAGAATTAATTAAAAAAGGAGTAAAGTTTAAATCAACTACAGATACAGAAATTATTCTAGAATCTATTTCTAAATTTGGCTTTAAAGAAACGCTTCTAAAATTAAATGGTATGTTTGCTATAGCTGTATACGACAAAAAAGAAGATAAACTTTTTATAACAAGGGACAGAATTGGCATTAAACCTCTTTATTGGGGCAAAATTGAGAATAATTTTTTTTTTGGATCTGAATTAAAATCTATAAAAAAATTTTTTGGCTTCAAAAATATTTTAAGCAAAGCTGCCATAAATTATTTTATAAAATGGGGATTTATTACCGCCCCACTTTGTATTTATAAGAATATTTATAAATTAGAACCTGGGGAATTTATTGAAGTAGATAATAATATTAATATAACCAAAAATAAATACTGGAGATTAAGTGAAAATATAAAAAATCAAAATTTAAAAGAAAGTAATTTAAATTTCAAAGAATCTTTGAATAATCTTGAAAATTTAATCGACGATTCTGTTAAAAAAACACTTGTAAGCGATGTTCCTCTAGGTTGTTTTTTATCTAGCGGCATCGATTCTTCCATAATTACATATTTTGCAAATAAAAATTCTAAAAAAAAAATAAAAACTTTTTCAGTAGGCTTTAAAGAATCAGAATTTAATGAATCCGAGGAGGCAAAAAAAATTGCAGACTATATTGGTACCGAGCATCATAGCATTTATTTCTCCAATGAAGATATCATTACACATTTTGATGCTTTAGATGAAATTTATGACGAACCATTTGCTGATTCTTCTCAATTACCAACTTCTTTGATTTCAGAATATTCAAAAAAATCTGTAAGTGTAATTTTATCAGGCGACGGAGGTGATGAACTTTTTGGCGGTTACAATAGATATACAGAACCATTCAAACGAATACATAATCTAGATTTTAAGAGTAAGTTGACTCAAATAATGAATAAGCTTTCGGATTCAAGCCTAGAAAAAATTGAAAAATTATTTTTAGTTCCTAATATAAAGGAGAGAGTAAGAAATTATAAGAAACAGGATCTAAGAGAAACATATATTGCTTTATTCGTTATGTTTAGAGACTTGAATGATATTGTAAGATCAGAATACTACGAGGATATTTCTAATTCTGATCAATTTAATGATTCAATAAAAAATTACTACGAAAAATTTATGTATTTTGACACCATGCATTATTTACCTGATGATATTTTAACTAAAGTAGATAGAGCAAGCATGCACTACTCTTTGGAAGTCAGAGTGCCTTTATTAGATCATAGAATTGTAGAATTTGCCTGGGGTTTACCATGTGAATATAAATTAAATATAAATAAACAAAAAATTATTTTAAGAGAATTGCTAGAAAATAAAATACCTGAAAAGTTAGTGAGTAAAAAAAAAATTGGCTTTGGTATTCCTATTGATGATTGGCTAAGAACAATACTTTTAAATAAATGTAACTATTTTCTCGACAAAGAAAGAATAGAAAAATTTGGAATTCTTAAGTATGAATTTGTTAAAGAATTATGGGAAAATCACAAAGACGAAAAGTTTAATTATGGGTATAAATTATGGAATATAATTATTTTTCAAAAATGGTTAGATAAAAATTATTCCGATAAACCTCAATTTGAATAATTATAATTTTTATCAAAATTATGAAAATAAAATCTAATTTTTATTTGAATTCATTTAATAAAGGAAATAAAATATTTAAAATTAGCAATGGACTAATAACTATTATTTTAGCTTCTCTAATAATTTTATTTATTAATCTTATATTTTATACACCTTTAATTCATGGCTATGACGAAATGGCAAAATGGTCCGCCGCCAAAAAAATTGTCGAAAATTCTTATATAACAAACCAACATCATAGTATGAGATGGGGCGGTTGGATAACTACTCTAGTTTTTCAAGGTTTTGAAAATGGTCCTTTAGCATATTATATTCACAACTTATTAGTACTCCACATTTCATTAATAATATTTTCTTATATAATATTTAAATATTCAGGAATAATTCCCTCTATTTTTTTTTTATTTATCACACATTTTAATGATCTTATACTTTGGTCGGGGTTTCAGGCGGATATTACAATAGAAACTTTTTTGCCACTTTCTTTAATAATTTTTTGCGTGCAAAAAAATATTTTAAACAAAAATTTTAATTTTATATTGTTTGTTTTTTTTTGTTTTTATTTATATGGAGTAAAAGAAACTAATCTATATTTTATACCGGGAATTTTATTATTTTTATTTAAATATTACAACAAGAAAAAATGTATCAATTTTATTTTATTTTATATTTTATTTTACATTTTAGAGACGTTTTTTTTTAAATATTTTTCTGATAATTTTTCTAATTATGGAAGGATATTTGAGCTACTTGTCGGAGCAGGCAATAGTGAAATAAAACAATATTTTTTAAGTAACTCTCCAAATTTAAAATTATTAGATATTATTATTTTAAGATGGAATTTTTTGCCATCTACCTACATATATCTAATAACTTTTTTAGGAGTAATTTATATTTGTTTCATTAATTATAAAAAAAAAATTGCTAAGAATACATTGGAGGTATTTATATCTCTAATTACTTTATCATTTTTTTTTTTTAACACTTTTGCTATTTCATCTATTGATCCATTAATGCCAATCCAGGGATTTAATTATAGATATAACGTTGTTATCTTGCCCATTTGTATAGGTTTTATATCAATTTTAATTTGTAAAATTTTTTTATTAAAAAAAAATAAATTGCTAAAAATAACTTCTTTGTTAGTATTTCTATATTTATTAGTACCAACAGCTAAATTTTTAATCATCGAACACGATTATACTTATTCAAGCCACACTCAAAAAAATCTTAAACTTAATAATTTATTCCATGATTCATTTTTTTCTAGGATAAAATACTATAATAAATTAAAGGAACTTATTAGAAATGACGATTATTGCTTTGCTTCGATTAATCATTCAAAATTATCTGCTGTGCCTTTTATTTTAGGTTTTTACCCATATGTTATAAAATACGAATTTTATCTAAATGGTAAATGGATACACTCATATAAAATAAAGGAATGTGAAAGTATTTTTGATATAGATAATATGACAAGAGAATCTAAATAACTATTAGCATAAAAATTGATCAACTATATTTTAAATCGTAAAAAATTTATTTTTACGGACATATTGATAATTGATTAAGAACAATACTTTCAAATAAATTATTTTTGATTTAAATAAGAATTATAAATGAGAATTTACAAAAAATTATCTAAAATTTATTATAAATATAAATTATCTAAAATTTATTATAAATATAAAAATAAATATAAAAATTTTATTTATATAAATTTTTATTCATTTATAATTTACTATAGAAATATTAAATCATTTTTATTTTTTTCAGATTTAATTATCAAAAGAAAACTATTCTTTTTAGATCCAAAAAATTTTCAATACAATTCCTTCAGTGATAAGATCAAATATAAGAAAATTATCTTAGTTATAGGAAAACTAACTCGCGGTGGTGCTGAGAGACAAGTTTTAAAACTTGCAGAATATTTAATAAAAAAAAAAATTAAAGTAAAAATTATTTCAATTAAAAATCAATCTAAAAAAAATTTGACCTACTCTTTATCAAAAAATATTAAAGTGGATTATCTTAAAATTATAAAATTTGCTCCATTAACCACTGATGATCAAAATTTTTTTATTTCTTTGAAGAAAATTAATTTTTTTACAAAATGGGAAAAGGAATATTGCTTGGCTTTATATCGCTACTTGAAAAAAGAGAATCCAGATGTTATACATGCTTTTCTTGATTTTCACTCCATTACTAGTGGTTATATTGCTCAGTACCTAGGTACTAAAAAAATTATACTTAGCACAAGAAATTTATCACCGGATCGTTTTTTACTTAATAGGTCATATTTTAGAGAATTTTATAAATCATTATTAAAATTTGATAATGTTACATTGGTAAATAATTCTAATGAAGGCTGCGCTTCATATGAAAAATGGCTTGGACTTAAAAAAAATTCAATAAAACTTACAAATAATATATTCGACTTTAATAAAAAAATAAAATTAAGACCATTAAAATTTATAAAAAAAGATATCAATACAGTAAGTATCGGATCTATTATTAGATTAGATGCTGAAAAAAATCCAATATATCTAATAAAATTAGCAGAGCATCTAGTAAAAAAAGATCCAAATTATTATTTTTATATTTTGGGCATTGGAATGCTAAGTAGTAAACTTAAGAAGTATATTCAAAAAAAAAAATTAACTAACAATATTAAATTATTAGGAAATAAAGATAATATTTATGATTATTTGAACTCTTTTGATTATACTCTATTAACTTCAAAAGCAGAAGGCACACCAAATGTCTTGCTAGAAAGTCAAAGGGTTGGGACTCGTGTAATCACAACAGATGCCGGGGGGGCAAAAGAAGCAATTATAAAAAATTATTCTGGTTATTTTATAGGAGGTAAATCTATTATAAAAGACGGTAAAAAAATTAACGACATTGTATATAAAAATAATAAATTAAAAAAACTAGATTTAAGAATTATTAAGAAAAAGCTGAAGAAGTTTTCTCCACGTAATTCGGTTCAACAGGTCTTGGATTTGTATAAATAAAAAAATTATTATAATCTATATTTTTTTTGCCAAAAAAATATTGTTTCCATAACCAGTATTTTTTTTTATTTTTATAATTATAAAATTATTTTTTTTCAAAAAATTTACCACCTGTTCAGGTTTGCTTACTTCAAATGGATATCCCCCTACCCAATCTACCATATCATAAAAATAACTCATTCCTCTGCTTTTTTTATAATTAATAATTTTTTTAAAATAAGATAGCGGCTCTCCTTTTATAAAAAAAAATACAAAATTTTTAAACTCTGAAGGAAAATAAATATATAAAACATACAACGTCTTTAAAAAAAATGGCAATTTTTGATATCTTATTTTAATAGCAAGCCAGCGTTTTGATTCAAGACCTTGATCATTATAAAGCGCCAAATGTAATAAACTTCCTGATTTACATGTGTATATTAAATTCTTTAAAGATCTCCACTGATCGCCCGTGTGATGCAAAACACCCCAAGCATAAATGATATCAAATTTGCCAAGGGAATTTATAAAATTTTTATTTAAAACATTTCCCTTTAATATTTTCCAGTTATGATCCTTATAAAAAAACTTATTTTTAAGATATTTTGTGCATTCCACCGATAACGGATTGTAATCAAATGATACTACTTTCGCACCTAAGCTTCTGGCTGCTAATGAGGAAAGTCCGCTTCCAGACCCAACATCTAAAAAGGTTTTATTTGATAAGCTTTTTACTCCTAAAAAATTTTTAATGTCTCTTTTGGCTTCATAAAGCCTATCCGCATCATAATTATCTATAAAATTTTTCCAATTTCTTCCAAAGTCAAACATTAAACAAATGCCCTAAAACATTAATATAAAAACTAATTATTAAAAAAATTTTTAACATTTAGTTTTTTTTGCTTTGATTTGTAACCGGAAAAATCTAAATACCATTTAATAAATTTATTAACTCCCATTTCTAAATTAGTTTTTGGTTTGTAACCAATTAACTTTTCAAGTTTTTTTGTATTTGCTCTTGTAATTTTCATTTCCCCAGTTTTTTTTTCAAAAATAATTTTTGCTTTTAAATTAAGAATTTTTTCTATAGTTCTTACTAAATCCAAAACATTATAATCTTTTGATCCGCCAATATTTATAATTGAATTTTTTTTACTTTTTTTAATCTTTGTTAACCTAATTATACATTCAACTATGTCATCTATATAAGTAAAATCTATTCTATATTTTCCATTGCCATAAAGTCCAATATTTTTTTTTTCCAATATTTTTCCTGTAAATTTATAAACTGCCATATCTGGTCTACCCCAAGGTCCATAGACTGAAAAAAACCTAAGTCCAATACTTGGATAACCATGTAAATATTCATAAGTTTTAGCAATCATTTCATTGGATTGTTTTGTAGATGCGTAAATATTTGGCGCAAAATTTAATTTCAAATTTTCTTTAAAAGGAATTTTTTGATTCAGTCCATATACTGAAGAAGAAGATGCATATATAAATTTTTTTACATTATTCTTTTTGGCAGCTTCAATTACATTGAAAAATCCTAGTATATTATTTGTAATAAATTTTTTTGGGTTATCTATAGAATCTCTTACTCCAGCACTTGCTGCTAAATGAATGATACAATCCGGTTTAAAATTTTTAATAATAAAATTTAATTTATTTTCGTCATTAATATCTAATTTATAAAATTTAAAAATTTTTTTTTTAACTAATTGATGTCTCTTAATTTTTATAAAATAATTGTTATCTTTTGATAAATTATCTACGCCAATAACTTTATTATTATTTGCTAACTTAAGGCAGAGGGATGAACCTATAAATCCTGCCGCTCCTGTTATTAAATAAACTCTTTTAATTTGATTTTTCACACACAATCCATTCAGAATCATTAATATTAAAAGACACTTGAAATATATACTTAAAGTTAAACTTTTTTATATAATCTTCACATTTTTCAAATTTTGAATAGACAACAAAAAAGTCAGGCTTTTCTTTAATCTTATCTGAATAATTTCCTAAATAGTTAGCCTTATCAAAAACATATTTAAATTCAGGATTTCCATAAAAAGTTTTGTTCCTCATTTTATCATTAACAGATTGAATAATTATTTCATTTTTTGATAACTTGTTAAAGAAAATATAGCGATTAACTTCAAAATATTTATCTAAAAATTTAAATAAAAAATAATTGTTATTAAAATAATATAAAGACTTCAGAGATATTAAAAATATTAAAATTAAATTAGTATAACTAAAAATTTTAAGACTTATTTTAATATTTAAAATTAATTTTATTTTTTCCACTAGAGAAAATAATAAGAAAGGCAATATTAAAGATAATAATGCAAATATAATCGCGAAATGATGCGACCACTTGGTTGGGGAAAGTAGAAAAAAAAAATTCCACAAAAAAAATAAAAATAAAAGTAAATTAAAATGTTTATTCTTAAAATCTTTTGTCCAAATCAAATGAATAAAAACTAAAAAATAATTAAATATTAAAATATAGAAAGTAAAAGGATAAAAGTTATATAAATGCTTAAACCTTCCTTGAAATAAAATATCTTTCTTAATATTTTCTAAATATAAATTTATATCTAATAATGATCTTTTGTTGTCATCAAAATAATAAGGTGTGATTGAATTATAAAACTCTAACAATTTAAATAAATAATCTTTGATAAAAAAGATTAAAGAAAAAAAAAATATAATAAAAAAAAAAAAAAACTAAAAGCAAATCACAAAAAAAAAAAAAGAAAAAAAAAAAAAATTTAAAAAAATAAATGGAATTATATTAGAATGATATAAAATTAGTATAAATT
>Ga0136644_10001250_pt1 | contig 20321 bp, 15 predicted proteins | sample C_130820_EF_Meta_FD_94780 | JGI IMG/M metagenome (GOLD analysis project Ga0136644, IMG submission 94780) | Freshwater microbial communities from Lake Croche, Canada to study carbon cycling - C_130820_EF_MetaG (v2) (version 2) | ecosystem: Environmental > Aquatic > Freshwater > Lake | place... | reverse complement strand
AGACTTTTAAATAATTTATTTAGTTCCATTTCTCCATTATCTTTTTTTTTTTTTTCACCTTCTAAATTAGAAATGATTTATTTTTCAATTGAACTCATTATTATATATAATTATACATATTTTTAAATAGTTGTTCACTTTTTTTTTAAATTTAAAAATATTGTATAATTGCTTCATATAAATCTTTTTTTGATTTATTTTTCTGTGTATCTTTATCAATAATATCAATTGCTAATTTTCTACAAATATCTATTAATTCTTGGACTTTATAAGATGAAAAAGCTTTAATAGGCTTACTTATATTATCTACTTGATACAAGTTTGCTTTTAACATATCTATATTTGTTCTAGTATCAATTCTATATCCATATTTATGATTTTCTAAAAGATGTATAATATATATTTGTTCAGAATCATTCATTAACAATTCAAAACATGTTTTCTTTTTAATAAAAAAAAAATTTAGATTTTCGATTACTGTCAATGTTAAAAACGTATGGATATCTATTTTATCTTCATTTACCAAATTATTTTCGATATGAGATAGTGTTGCAAATTTATAAGTTTTAATTAATGGTTTCATTTTTCTAATTTTCTGAACATAATCTATTTTTAAATTTTTCTCAATAATCATATTTTTATTTTCAAGAATTTCATATTTAACATCACCATTTACTATAATGTATAAACACCAAAATAATGTATCTTTTTCAAAAGGTACGAAATAATGTAATTTTTTATTTGCAACTGTATTTTTTATAATTGGATTAGATATAATATTATTATTCGTTTTATTACACAGGTCTATTCTACTTTCTAATATATTTTTTATGTTTTTATCTGTTAACATATAATCTTGTAAATTATTGAATACATCATTATATTTAGTTGAAGCCATATTATATTTATTTATACATTACTTTGCCATTATCTTTAATATCTTTTGAAAAATATGTATTTTTATAGTCCTCTTTTTGTTGTTCTACTTTATGTAATGTAATTTCTTGTTTATTTGCATAATTCATATAAATAATTAATTCATCAATAATTTCTTTTTTAAGTTCAGAAAGATTAATATGTATTCCATATTTATTTTCGTTTAATGCTACATTATATTTATCTAAAACTCTTAAAATTTCTACTTGATTAAATTTATTCATATTTTCAATTGAATCTCGAATATAATTAAGTTCACTAATATAATATTGATTTACTTCATTTGTAGATATAATTGCTTCCATTTTAAATATAATATAAATTGTTTTTAAATTATAGTTATTTATTATTTAAAAAAATAAATAAAAAAATTTATAATATTAAATTCTTAATTAAAGTATAATTAATCACTTATAACAAGCCTTGGTTTTGCTGTTTCTTTGGATTTTCCAAAATATTCTTTATCCATTTTTGGTTTAGAAAGTTCAGCTATAACAGAAACATATTTATCATTTAATTCAAAACGTTGACCTATTACTTTAGCAGTAAATTTATCACCTTCTTTAATTTCCGAAAATTGTGTATTATTATAATTGTGATCTTTTGCTATAAAAACAACAATTGGTGATGGTACTTCAGTTGAACTTTCTGCACGAATACCTGCCTTTGTAATATTTTTTGCCACACATGATATTAACATACCTTCCACCGGAAAACAAATTTCACATTCAAATACAACCTCAAAAGATACTTGGTTACCTCTATATATTAAACCGCTAGAAAATGTTATTATATTTGAAGAATTAGGTTTGACATAACCTTCAACAACACATTTTCCCTCAAAATTTGCTTTTAGATTTTCTTCTAATACTTCTTTAATATTTTTACCAATTACTGTTATTGGTAAAATAATATTTCTTGTTAGTAGACATCTAGAATAAACAGATGATAATTTATTATCTTTTTTTTTTAATTTTTGTTGTTGTTGTTTGGCTATAGTTTCCATTATTGTATGTTATATATATTCTTTTAATATTTATTTTTCAATTTTATTTATTATAAATGTAATAAATAAAATATATAAAATTAAATTATATCAAACCTAACTAAACTAAACTAATACTTTATATAATTTATGATATATTGCCATTTCTGGTATAAGAAACCATTTCTTATCATCCTTTTGAATAGTATCAAAAAATCTTAAAATAAACTCTTGAAGAACACATAATTCAGTATGACCAATAGCATCTCTAATAATTGTACCATCCTTATCTTTTTGTGCTTTTGTAGTTTCATTTGTATATTTATTTGTTCCTATTATTGTATTTAATTTTGTTAATGTTTTCTCTTTACCTGCCTCATCACATCTTGCTCCTGTATCACGTGTTGATTCCATATCTTTTGTTTTAAAAACTAAATATCTGTTATTTTTCTCATATCCAATAAAACCGATTATTTTATTATAGTCTTTTTTGTCAAAATTTAAAATTTCTTTGGCTTCTTTCGAATTTGCTAATTCTCTCTGATCTTCTGCGCCTGCTTCTATCCATTTATTCTCTTTATCTAACAACATAATCATTCTTTTGTTTAATTTATATAATATAATAGCATGTAAGCTCTTTGTAACAATACTATTTTTCTTAAAATATTCTTTGGAAAAATATTCTAACGTATTTTTTTCAATGTTATCTAAAGAATAAAGGTAATTTAATAATTTAATCTTATCATCAAATAATAATAACTCAATCATATGAGAAACTAAAAATTCTATTAAATATTTACTTGATTCAGAATATTCACTTGCCATTTTTTTCATGACAATACCACAATGTTTATACCAATTATCGTCTCCTCTAGGCACTTTATTTAATTTTGCATACTCACGTGCAATATCATAATTAATTTTCATTTCATCTAAAACAGTTTTTCCTTCTATTTGTAAATTATATACTGACTCTTCCTGAACTAGAGTTTTATTTAAATTCCTTTTATCTATTACAGGCTTTACAATATCTTGCTTTATTTCAAAATTTATCATATCATGTTTATAATCAATAGGTACAGATCTATCAAATATACTAGCATTCTTATTTAATAATTCTATTGGTTGAAATAAATAATATTCACCTATATTCACCAATCTTCCATTTCTTCCATATTTATCTGTAATAAATTCATTACTATCTTCTATTAGTTGTGTTAAAGCCGAATATATTTGAATATATGGATAATCTTTAGTCGCACGAATAGCATTTATTAATACATCTTTTTTATAGAAAAAACTTTCTTTCATTAGCATTCGAATTCTTTGTAAAATTTTTTCCGAATTCATAATAATAAAAGCTTCATTATAAGTATCTTCATTTAAATAATCTTCATCTATTTTTTTATCTGGTCTACAGGAATAATTACATGTAGCCATATAATCACATGCTGGTGAAAATGGAGCATCACCTATTTTGAAATCATTTAATATTTTTCCTGTAGATAATTCTTGAGTTATTGGTACATCTAAAGAAGTATTTAATATTTCTTGTGTAAAATTTGTTTGACCATGATTTATAATACAATCAACAGCTGTTTCCTTTAATACTCTACTTACGTTTCCAATTTGTATAGCTTTATATTCTGCTACACGATATACATATAAATCTGCGGTTTCTTCTTTATTTTCATCATCTAAAATGGTTCCATACATAAAAATTTCAACATTACGTTTCTCAAATGGTAAAAGTGAATGTGAAAAATTACGAACTGCACGACCTATAATTTGTTCGATACGATTCATGTTATACCAAGGCTCTAAAATGTGAACTTGTCTTATATATTTAAAATCAATACCTTCTGAACCTGCTTTAGATATTAGTACAACCTTTACTTTATAACCATCTTTGTTATCTTCACCAGTTAAACCTTTCACTTCAAAATCATTGTTTGGTGATAAACGTGGATCACCTGTAATCATTGAATAACGTGCAGGCATAAATGATTTTTTATCAGATGATGGTTTCATTGTTTTAACATCTACAACTTCAGTTGGCCTAGTTTTAAATAATGGTTTTACATTTTGTCCATATCTTGTAAATCCCATTTCTTCTAAGGCAAGGGCCATAGGTATTAAACCACTGTCGATGTATTGTGAATAGATTAAAATAATGCCATCAGATACTTTTTGTGTATCTGGATTTAAAATACAATCTAAAATATTTTTAATTTTTGCACTATATTTACCAATTATATCTCGACTGAATATTTTTCCATATCTATCTATTGTGTCTTTTTTATATTCAAAATCTCCTTTTTGAGGCGGTGAAGTTTCATTTATAAAATTCATCATTCTTTCTAAGCCAGATCTACCTGTTAATAAATGAGGGTCTATCATATTATAATCGGCTCTTGCTGAACTTGAATTTACACCACCTTTTATTAATTCTTGATTCTCTTCAATAACATCTGAAATTTCTTCCTTTTCCTCTTTTCTCTCTTTTTCTTCATTTTTCTCCTCTTCATCTTCTAGAGGTGTTGTTTCTGAAAAACTTTCTGCTAAATCATCAGAAAATTTCTCTTTAGGTATTTCATCTAATATATTTTTTAATCCTTCAACTGGGTATGATATAATTAATGATTCCAAAGGCGTTTGTAATAATGTATAACCAAAAGATTCCATATTTTCAAAACTAGGCATTTCCTTTACTATTCCAGTCTTGGTTGTAATAGAAAACCTTTTATTTCTTAAATTATAAATAATATATTTATATGCACATGCTTGACATTTACCACAAGTATCACAATTTCCTATTGTATTTAAATATAAGCTAAGAATTCTTTTTTTATCATCATTTTTAATTTTTTTTAAATTCATTTGATAAGATGGGTATTTTATAAAGGGAAATGTATGTTCACTTGCAAATTCTTTGGGATATACTCTATAAGGGAATGTATATGGATTTTCACCTCTAACAAATGAAATATATCCGGTTGCTTTTCTAATAAGTAATTCTTCACCATTCTTTTTAAAATTTCCATTTTTATCGAAAATATCTCTAACCTCAATCCTGCTACGTCTATCATTTGTATTCATTAAATTTAATATCCATATAATTTCTTTATAACTGTTATACATTGGAGTAGCAGATAAAAGTAAAAATCTCATATTACGTGCTGACTTAACTAATAGTTCTAAATTGATTGCTACTTTTTTATTTTCATTATCATCTGTTTTACGAATATTATGTACCTCATCTATTACAATTAATCTGTTGTCAAATTCATTTCGTAATTTATTAATAATTCTTTTATTTAATGTAACTTTAATATCTTTCATGGTTTGAATTTTTGTTTTTGCTCCAGGTTTTTTGGTATTTAATTCTTCTTTTGTTTTTCTTCTATTTTTCTCTCTTTCAAGCTCTTCATTATAATTCATTGTTTTAATTATATAATTTGCGAATTGACCATAAACTAAAAATAAATAATATGTATTAATTATATTTTTTATTTGACTTATTACTTTTTCTTTTGGAATACCTTTCATACTCATTGGATTTATTTCTTGTAGTAATTTATTTCCAGTACAAGCTCTTATATTCCAAATACCATCAACTTGCTTTAATTTTCTCTCGTCAAATAATTGTAATCTAAAATTATCCTGTACATTTTCAGATGCTACAATAATTATTCTTTTTGTAATTCCCATTTGTTTCATATAATCCCTCATATCCTCACAAACACCAATAGAACTGCAAGTATTATGTGTTACTGTAAAATCACCCATTATGTATCTACAGTTACCATCTAGTGTAAATCCATAATATTCATCTTCTTTTACATATTTTACCTGAATACCAGTAACTAATACATCTTTTATTTGTTTTCTAGGATTTGCTTTTTTTCTTGGAATTTGTGTTGGTATTTCCTCTATACCAGCGCCTGAAATACATATTCTAAAAGCAGTACCATGTTTTTTCACTCCTTTATAAGTCCAAGATGTATTTTTAGTTGATTTATAACATGCAAATCCTAGACTTCTTGCTAAATAAATGACATCATTTATTAATATTTCATTTGTTTGAGTAAATTCAAAGACACATCCTGACTTATCTAAATGTCCATCGCTATCTAATAAACCTGCTAATAATTTTAATCTATTGTCTCTGGAATTACATTTATAAATCAAAGGAATATGTTTATTATTTAATAAATTTAGATTTTTTAGAGTATTCAAAAACATATTATTGCCTACCTTTCCTCTACCAGATATACCATATACATATCCTGAACGATATGAAAGTGATAATTTATATGTTGAAAAATTATTTGCAAAATAATGTAAAACAGATGAATCCTGACATGATACAGAACTTTCACGTGATGTGCCATCACCTAACCAATAACCAATTATGTATGGATCAAAAGGAATTTCTTTTTCATGAAAATGAATAGGTACTTTATATCCTTTTAAAAATCCCTTTTTCTTATCTGATAATGTTAGATAATCTTTTACAGAAATTTCAATAATATTATCATTTGTTTCAACATTACTTATTATTTTTTCATAAAATTTTTCAGCTTCTATTTGTATTTCGTTTTCATTCTTTTTATCTTCATTAAAGGTAAATGTTTTAGATTGAAAATTATTTTTTTCAATCCATTGTACATTATAATTAGTATTTGATTTATGGTTATTTCTAGTAATTTTGGGAAAACCTGAAGCACGTAAACATAAGATATGCTCTTGATTTACTGTATATTTTTCTCCTTTTACTGGAATTATATCATACATTTTATCTGTTCCATTTGCTAAAGATAAAACTGTTCTTGGTCTAGAATCATCACCCATTAATAAATCACCTACTTGAATATTTTCAACTAATTTGATTGTACCATCAAACATAATAATTGGGGTACCTTTTGCATGGCATTTTCCTGACCCTAATCCGTGGTAAAGTAATAAACTATTATAAGGTGTTTGTGACGATAAAAAGTTCTTTACAAAAGCTTGGTGAGGTTGTAATTCAAAATCTAATTTTGCTAAAGCATCTGCATGTTCCTTAATATTTTTATAAATTGTACCATCATATTTTGTATCATTAAATTCTTTTTTTTCAGCAATTTTAATATTAAATTTTGTATCACTTAAATTAGGATATAAATATAAATCTGTTTCAGGATGTTCCTCCAAATAATTAGATTCAGCTATTTCTTTTTTCAATAAAAATTTATTACAATCTTTTGTAAAAAGATTCTCATCGTCACAGTTTAGTTTGCTAAACTCATTCTCTAAATCGATATTTGAATTATCTTGCGACTCTTCTTCACTTGATGCTTCTGTAGTAGTAGTGGATGGTACAGATGATGTTGTAACTATTGAATTAGATTCTGGTGAGGCAACTATTTGATTATCTGATGATTTTGTAGTTACTTTTGATGAAACACTAGATTCATCGGATGATAAAGAAGATGATTGTTCAATTATTAAAGGTTTTTTAGTTTTATCTGACATAATTATTTACTATATATTATGAATATAATCTATATTCTTCTAATAATTTATTAATATTTGTAATTAATTTTTTTTTCTCTAAATTATAAGATCTAATACATTCTAAACATTCATCAAATGTTTTCCATGCTATTTTGCTAACCTCTGTTAACTGATAATTTTGTAAGTTGTCTTCTTGTTCATTCATATATGCTAAAAAATATTTATGTTTGTATGATTTATGATTTGTTCCTATAAATATTTCTTCAAATGGTAATACATTTTCAATAACAGAAATTTTATTTTGAGAAATACCTGTTTCCTCTTCAAATTCTCTCAATGCACAATCCAAATCTTTTTCTTTATGATTTCTTCTTCCTTTCGGAAATTCCCACTCTGTTTCTTCCCATGCAGTTGTACTTTTTTCAACTATATCCTTAAGAGTAATCAGTTCATCATTTATAAATATACCATTTCTAATTAATTCCATTTTTTTTGAAGATATAATTTCTTCATTTTTATATTGTACATTTGATGTACCTCCCCACATTTGTAACCACAAATCATCGAATGGTAAATTTAAAATTCTACCTTTTTCTTTTGTAGACATTTCATTTACAATATTTTGTATTTGAAAAATATTATAGGGTGAATATTTTCCTCTTATAAAATCAATATATCCAAAACTATCTTTTCTGCGTATCATTAAATATTGTAAGCCTTTTGAACTTGATCTGAATACAATGACTCCATAACTTGTTATTGGTAATTTACATTGATGAAATAAATGACCTTGCTTACCACAATTATTGCATAAATTAAGATTTTTATTCATTTTACAAATATATATATGTTTAAATACATATATTTTTATATTATTTTAATCTAATGACATATCTTGATCCAAATATATGGGGACCTCATTATTGGTTTTTTTTGCATACAGTTGCTATGACATATCCTCATCATCCAAATACAGTTACTAAAAAAAAATATTATGAATTTATTCAAAATATACCATTATTTATTCCAGTAGAACAAATCTCTACTGAATTTAGTAAATTAATCGATAAGTATCCTATAACTCCTTATTTAGATAATCGGGATTCGTTTATTAGATGGACACATTTTATTCATAACAAAATAAATCAAAAGTTGGAGAAACCTGAAATTTCTCTTAATGATTTTTTTGTAAAATATTATGATGCGTATAAACCTAAAACTACTAAAATAAGTGAATATTATAAAATTAGAGAAAAGATTATCTATTTCGGAATCATAGTATCTATTATTATTGCAATTTATTATTTATATGATAAATAATTTTTAATTCATATATAAATAATAATTAAAATATGATTTCAAGTATTCAATAGGATTCTTTTCTAATAATATAATAGGATATGAGCAATAAAAACACAAAAAATAATAATATATTAATATCATCTAAAAAAGGAGGAAATGTATTAGCTTCTGGAGGGTTTGGTTGTGTATTTAGTCCTGCTCTAAAGTGTGAGGGTTCGAGTACAATCGAAAAAGGAAAAATAAGCAAATTAATGACTGAAAAACATGCTACAGAGGAATATAATGAAATAAATTCCATAAGAGAACAATTAAAAGATATTCCTGATTATGAAGATTATTATTTAGTAAATGATTTAACTTTATGTAAACCTGCAAAATTAAATAAATCAGATCTAAAAGATTTTACCAAAAAATGTAAAGCATTACCGAAAGACAATATTACAAAAGATAATATTAATGAGTCACTTGACAAATTAATGACATTAAATATGCCTAATGGAGGCATACCTGTAGATGATTATATTTATAATAATGGTTCTTTTGATAAATTATACGAATTAAATAATTCTTTGATAAAGTTATTAAAACATGGAATTTTGCCTATGAATAAAAAAAGAATCTATCATTGCGATATCAAAGATTCAAATATATTAGTTGATGATTCAAATAAAACTACATTAAAGGCACGATTAATTGATTGGGGATTATCTACAGAATATAAACCATTTAAAAATGAATCTTTCCCAAAAACTTGGAGAAATAGGCCATTTCAATTTAATGTACCATTTTCAGTAGTTCTTTTTACAGATGCGTTTGTTCAAAAATTTACAAAATATTTTGAGGATGGTGGAGAACTTGAAGAGGATTATCTTAAACCATTTATTATTGATTATATTCACTTTTGGATTAAAGAGAGAGGAGCAGGACATTATAAATTTATAAATGAGATAATGTATATTTTATTTAGTAGTGATATTAAAAGTTTAAATGAAAAAGATAAAAAAGATCTAATAGAGACTAATTTTACATTAAATTATATATCCAATTATTTGACAGATGTACTAATCAAATATACAACATTTCGTGAAGATGGTACATTAAATTTACGAATTTATTTAGATAATGTATTTGTTTATAATGTGGATGTTTGGGGTTTTTGTGTAACTTATTTTCCAATACTAGAATTATTATTTAACAACTATTCAAATTTGACATCAAATGAACTTGAAATGTTTACATCTATAAAAAAATTATTTATTCATATTTATACAACTAGTTCAGAAAAATTAAATACACGAGATATAATCAATCATCTTAATAATCTTGGTGATCTCTTTATAAGTAAAAAATCTACTTCAGCACGTGGAATAAAATTAAAAAGTCAATCTATATCAAAATCTAAAGGATTAACTGGACATACATTTGTACCAAAATCTTCTACTATAAAGTCATCTACTATAAAGTATTCTAAAATAAATTTTAAGAAAAAATCAAAAAATACAACTAGAAAATTTAAAGATCTTTTTATGTTATCTACCAAATTGAAAAAAGAAAAATAAAAGAAAATAAAAAAAGAAAATAAAAATAAAATTAAATTAAAAATATTAAAAAATAAAATTTTAAATATTATAATTTTATTTTGTTATAATATTTATATAAATGATTAAGGAATTTAGTAAGTTATGTCTTCCTGCAAAAGTGTATTTTGCAATTGCATTATTTGCCATTGTTGTTGCGTTATTTAATAACATGCCTCTTTTAGCATCATTTGTGAAGCTTGTTTTTGCTTTTATTTGGACTTTTGTTTTGAACTGGCTTTGCAGTAAAGGATACACATCTATTTCATGGTTCTTAGTCTTATTACCCTATATTATTATTGTGTTGGTTGCTCTTGGTTTAATGCGTGCTGCAAAAAAACAATCTTCTAGTCAACAAAAGGTGGTTGAGGGAGTAGATCTTAGGCACGGCGGGTTTTAATTCAGAACCAGAGACAGTCCAGCAAGTGATGAAGGAATGCCCAGATTTCCGTCTGGTCATTCTCCGGGAGAAGTTAAACTGTCACAGAGTTCAATTACTGTGGATGCAACCTTTGGTTGCTCTGAAATTCTGCCGAGAGGCGATTGATACTTTGTTGACTTAATTTGGGTTATTTTTTAACGATTTGTTATGTTTAAATAATTGCTTGATAGTTTCTAGTAGTTATGATTTTAATAAGGTTTTCATGTTGTCCTGTAATTTTCCCTTAACTTGAGTAGAAATGAAAAAAACCTGGGTCAGTTAATCTTTAAATGTTTTATTTTGTAAATAATATATATTATTTAATAATATAATATATATGCGATTAGAAATTTTTATACTTGGTATAACAGCTTTTTTTATTTATAATGCTTATAATGATGGAAAATATACCAAAATGTTATTGTCTTTTAAAAAATATTATAAAATGATTTTTTATGCTCTTCTAGGCATTGGAATTTATATTATGTTAAAAAGAAATCCTAATCAAGGGCGTAATATGTTATTATATGCAAATAATGTGGTTAAATTTATGCCTATTGACAAGACATCTATGGATATGTTAAGTCCTATTATTGATTTTACTTCATCAGGTGAGGGTGGACATGGCTTTATGGAATCTTTTAATCAAATGGATAGCAATTCTATGCCTCCAGGTTTTTGTGGAAATCATTCGGATAAAAGAATAACTAGCTCTGGAAAAGGAGGGACAAAACGTTCCGTAAGCGAGACTAAGAAAAAATATGTTGCTGCAAATCAAGATTGGAAATGTGGACATTGTCAGTCGCAATTAGATCATACTTTTGAGATTGATCATAAGATTCGTCTTGAATATGGAGGTGGCAATGATGTGCAAAATTTGATTGCTTTATGTCGCAATTGTCACGGTAGAAAGACTGCAAGTGAAAATATGTAATAATCCAAATAATTTGGATGAATATAATTTTTGAAGATTATTATATTTTATATTATAATATTGTATTATTATAATATATATTTATAATAATGGAACAAAACATACCAAATAATTCAGAAAATGTATTACATAATTTTAAGATACCAAAAATATTTTATCCATTTCTTTTTTTAATTATTATACTTATTATTTTTACATTTCTTATCATGTATAATGTAAATCTAACTACAAAATCTGGTTCTTTATCAGAATCTAATCAATCAAAGGCAGCAAACACTTTTATTATATTGTTTTTTGTTTTATTGGTAGGTGGATTTTGTATACTTCTTCTTCCTAATTTTAAAGATCTAAAAGTTTTTTTTACTCAAATAAGTAATATTAGTTTTCTTCTATTATATACTATTGGATTAATTATATTTTTTAGAACTATTCCTTCTGATACATTGAATAAATATGCTTATATTATAACACCTATTACCATTTTATTTGCAGTATTTATGTTTTACAAAAGCTTTGCAGCTAATTATATTGATAAATTTAATATTAATTATGAAAGAATTAAAATGGTAATCATGTTTTTCTGTTTAATTACCTTAACCATACTTTATTATAATGTAGATCCTGGAGGATATATATCAAAAAATTTTGGTTATTCTATGTTAATTACAATTTTAATTAGTGTTTTTGCTTTTCTTTATTTAGTCGTACTATTAACAATGGGAAATACTAGTAGTGATTCAAAACCATTTAATTTTCTAAATAATTTTTCTTCTTTTTCTGTTTATGGAAGCATTGGATTTATATTATTTTTAATACTTATAACAGTACTTATTTTAAATTATAAAGGAGGATTTTTTAATGATAAAACTACATCTGCAGCAGTTATGATATTAGTATTAATTATTTCGATATTATGGTCTACTTTATTATTTAGCAATTTATTTGGTGAAGATTTTGATAATTTTTCTAGTAGTAATAAAGTAAATTTATTTAAAAAAGCTCTATTAACTTTATTTGGATTAATTGGTTCTTCACTTCTTATTTTTTGGATTGTTTATAATATTCAGAGTTTCTCTGGACAATCTAGTATTCCAAGTCTTCTTCTTAATATAACATTAGTTATTGTGGTACTTGGTTTAATTTATAAAACAATACATGTAAATTTACCCACAGGAAATGCGAAAAAAAATGCTTTCTTTGATATGATTATAAATTTATTATTTTATATTCCATGTTTATTTACAGGTTTATTTGATACCATTATGGCTATTGGAATAAGTGAATATAAATCAAACACAACAGGTACATTTTTAATGCTTTTATTTGCTATCCTATTATTTGTCATTTATTTTAGTGTTCCAAATCTTTTTAATATTGTAAATTTACAAGGAGGTAAATTACTAGTCAATCAACCAGTTTATACAGATACTTTATATTCATTAGGTACATATGAACAACTAAATGGTTCCGATAAATTTGACTATCAATATGCTATTTCTTTTTGGGTTTATTTAGATGCATCTCCTCCAAATACAAATAGTTCTTATGCTACATATACATCCTTATTAAATTTTGGTAATAAGCCAAATGTACTTTATAATGGAAGTAAAAATAGTTTAATGGTAACTATGCAACAAAAAGATGCTATTAAAAATAAAGACTCTGAATATGATGAGCATGATAATCTGATATTGTATAAAAATGACAATGTATTATTACAAAAATGGAACAATATGATTATTAACTATAGTGGTGGTATTTTAGATATATTTTTAAATGGTGAATTAGTTAAATCTGATACAGGAATTGTTCCTTACTATACACTTGACAATTTAACAATTGGAGAGAATAATGGCATACATGGAGGAATATGTAATGTTGTTTATTTCAAAAAGGCGTTAACATCTAGTAATATATTTTATTTGTATAATATGGTTAAAAATAAAACTCCACCTGTTACAAATGACTCAAATACGACTATTACTGAAAATAATTTTGCAAATCTTGGTAGTTCTATAAAAACAACTGTAAAATTATAAAATGAAAGAATGAAAGAATTAAAGAATGAAAGAATGAAAGAATTAAAGAATTAATTTTCTAATTAAATTATCAAAATAATTAGAAAATTTCTAAATCTATAATATACAATGAGTGCTTTAAGTATTGTTATTACAATTGTTGTTATTGTTTTAATATTAATGTTATTAAGATATATTTTTGCAGACCCATATACACTACAAAATCTGCAAAGTGGACAAACTGCTTCAACTATTAGCGCAAGTTCTTTAGCAACAAATGGATCTAATGTTCCCTCTACTAACTTTGCTTACTCTGTTTGGTTTTATATAAATGACTGGAATTATCGTTATGGTGAACCTAAGGTCGTTTTTGGTAGAATGGGTGCACAAAGCACAAGTAACTCCGGATCTATTCCTGGTGTAAGCGGTCTTGATCCTTGCCCTGCTGTTGTTTTAGGCGCAATTGAAAATAATGTTTCAGTATCTTTAGGATGTTTTCCTGGAGCTGATCAACAACCAACAACCCCTGGTGGAAATACTGTTGTCCATACATGCAGTGTTGCGAATATTCCTATACAAAAATGGGTCAACTTAGTAGTGAGTGTTTATGGTAGAACTATGGATCTTTATATAGATGGTAAATTAGTGAGAACATGCTTATTACCTGGTGTTGCAAATGTGAATAACAATGCAAATATTTATGTTACTCCTGCAGGAGGTTTTGATGGATGGACTTCTAAATTACAATATTATCCTAATTCTTTAAATCCTCAAGATGTATGGAATATTTATATTCAAGGTTATTCATCTTTATCAAGTATGTTTGGTTCTTATCAAGTCCAAGTATCTTTAATGGAAAATGGAACAACTCAAAGCAGTGTTACCATTTAGATTTTCTAATTATATAATACGGTTTCTATTTTATAAGATACATTATTATATTTTACATTATTACTTTTACATTTTAGATATTATTATAAAATAATATATAATCAGTAATTTTTTCTTATTTATTTAATATATACAAATGAGTGATAACGGAGTATTTAATTCATTTTCTACAAATAAAGGAAATTTCGGAACTAGAGAATTTTTAGAATCAAATAGTTTAGTAGCAAAGTTTGCTTTTCTATTACTAGTCATCTTTGCTTTTATACTTTTATTAAGAGTTGGTATTTCAGTTGTATCTTATTTTTTAAAGCCTAATCCTTCACCTCATTTAATGGATGGTATGGTTGATGCAACACAAATGATTATTTATCCTCAAGATCCTAGTAATAATGGGTCTGTTACTATTTATAGATCCGTAAATGGAACAGATGGGATTGAATTTACATGGTCTGTATGGGTATTTATTAATAATTTACAAACAAATGCTGGAATTTATAAACATATTTTTAGCAAAGGTAATAGTGATCTAAAGGAAAATGGTCTAACATATCCCAACAATGCTCCTGGCCTTTATATTGCACCAAATACAAATACCCTTGTTGTTATGATGAATACCTTTAATGTTATCAATGAAGAGATTCTAATACCTGATATGCCTATTAACAAATGGTTTAATGTTATAATAAGATGTCAAAATACAACTTTAGATGTTTATATTAATGGGACTGTTACTAGAAGCTTACAATTAAGTGGTGTACCTAAACAAAATTACGGTGATGTATTTGTTGCCATGAATGGAGGTTTTGATGGATATATTTCCAATTTATGGTACTATAATTACGCACTGGGTACATCTGCAATTCAAAATATTGTTGCAAAAGGTCCTAATACAAAGATGATTGGATCAAGTGGTATGAATGATAAGTCTCGTAATTATTTATCTTTAAGATGGTTTTTCTATGGATCAAATAATATGTATAATCCTTAAAGAATAATAATTTAATAAAGCTAATAATGTAAAGTTTTACTATATTATATATTTATATAACTATATAATATAGATAATACAAACAATCAATGAATAAATACTCATTTGATTTTTCTAATAATTATAATTTAAGACCAGAACAACAATTTAAATTTGACTATAATAAACCATCTATTATATTCACTGCAGGTCCAACAGGTGCTGGTAAATCTAGTTTAGTAAAAAAAACTCTTGAACTTTTATACAAAAATAAAGAATTACCAGTTTTTCATTCCTTTTTGGTAGATGATTTTATTGAAAATAGTGATGAATATAAATCACGTGTAAAAAAATCTATTATTGATTTTGAATGTAATAAAACAACAGAACTAGGATCAAAATGCGATATTATAACACCTGACAAGGATTTAAATGACGCATTAGAAAATGCATATTTTGATGTTAGGAGAAATGGACCTTGTAATAAAGATCACAAAGAAAGTTGTGATGAGTATTATGATAAAAGTTGGCATGATGCAGTTGACTCAAAAATGAATATTGCAATTGAAATAACTGGAAAAAAATTTCCATTAGACTATTTGAAATATTTTCAAGATTATAATGTTGTTTTTGTGTATTCATTAGTAAATTTTGATACTTTAATACAAAGAAATAAATCTAGAGCAATCAATTCTATGCAAAATTTTCTATTAGATGATAATCAACCTGCTCCCAGAATGCCAGTTATTATACCTAATATACTGAAGGCAGCAACAAAAAAAATTAATGATACTTTATTATTATTAAGAAATATATGTTTACGACGAGGTAGACCTCCACAAGAGATTTGTGGTCCAATAAACAGTAATGGAAGATATGTTTTATTAATTTATGACAATAATAATATACGATCTAAATTAATTTATGATAGTAGAACTAGTGATAATTTAATGACTGAGCAAGAATTTATAACATTATTATCACAATTTCAATTAAGTGGAGGTTCTTATAATCTTAAAAAAAAGAAAACATATAGACTTATAAAGAAGAAAATGTATAGATCTAAAAAAAATATAATAAAGAAAAAAAATAAAACCAGTAAAAATAGAAAAGGTGGTACCATCTTAGGTATAGGTAAAGATGGTTGTGTCCTCGATTCTATTTATTGTTCTGGTTTATCAGAAAACAAAGATTATGTAGCCAAATTTTTATACAATAATAAAAAAATAAATATTGAATTAAATAATAAATTAGCAAAATTAGATCCTAATAATGAAAGATTTAATCGTTACTACTTTCCTGATATAAATAATTGTATTGAGAAAGAAAATTATAATCAAGATTTTATAGAATGTTCTAAAAAAGGTAAAATTTCCAAGTCAAATATGGTTTTTGAATATAGGTTAGAACCATTTAATGAACAAAAAATGACTAGATCACAATATCGATATTTGAGAGACTCTTTACAATTATTACATGATAATAACATATCTCATGGTGATCTGCCTACAAATGTAATGTTAAATCCAATGAATAATATGCCTGTTATTATTGACTGGGAAGAAGCAAAAATAAATGCTGATTCTTTAGATAAGCAAATTGATATGAATGCCTTTTTTGATTATTACAAAGTTGAAAAATAATTTAGATTATTGTTCTTTTTGCTATACTTTTTATAAAAGTATTTTTATAAAAGTTATTATTATTAATTTTGCTATATTTTTTCTAAAAGTATTATTATTAATTTTTTTATACTTTTTCTAAAAGTATATTTTACAAAAGTATTATTATTAATTTTTTTATACTTTTTCTAAAAGTATATTTATATATGCAATACAATCCAAATCCTACAAGAGTGTGGTCAAGGGTTCAAAGTCGTTGTCCAACTGATTCAGAATCATCCGCACTTGTATATGTACCTTTAACAAATAACACAGTTCCACAGGCTGAAGCAAATTATCAAGAAAAAGTTTTATATAAAGGAAATATATTACAATATAAAAATAATAGCTCTAGAATAACGAAAAAACAAAAATATTCCCAAATATCCAAAGGATTATGGTGTAATAGACAAAAAAGTTACGCTACACAAAGTCAAACATATACAAATCCAAATACAACCAGTCTTAAGAGAGTGAATTATATTGAAATTCCATTTCCAAATCAAATTGTAGGCTCACCTAATAATATATCTGGTCCATATCAGTATCAAGTACCAAATCCTTTTAATTGTTCCGCAAATAATGTATTACAAGATGGAGGTAATTTAGTTTGTAATGCTTATGTAGATCCTTGTACTAATAAAATAATTCAAAAGGTCTACGAACAAGAATGTTATCCTACCTATTGTTCGGATGTTCCTGGCACAGTACAATATTTATGTTGGAATCCTAAATTAGATACATGGTTTCCAAAACAAAGATATGTAATGAATAATAGTTTAAACAAATGGCCATTAAATTATAAAGGTCTTATTAGTGCAGTTAAACCTTCAAGCCCTGTCCTAAAATTAGAATCATCAACAAGTACAAGTGTTACATTATCTTGGTTAAATAATAATAGTAAAAATTGTTTACCTATATCTCAGTATATTATTTATCAAAATGGATTACAAATACAAACTGTTTCATTTACGATTCTAACAACAACTATATCTATTACTACTCCTGGTACATATTCATTTTATGTAGTAGCATTAAGTAGGACTATTAAATCAGAACCATCAAATATAATTAGTATTACAGTTTAAAATATTTTTATAAACATTAATGTAAGTAATAAATATATATATAAATCTTTATTAATTATATTATATTATAATATAATATAATATGAAATTACTAGTGTTGTCTATATTTAATAATAATGACACTTACAATAATATGCTAGAAATTCAGAGAAGTTATATTCATAATAATTTAGATGTAAATGTATATTTTATAACATTTGATGAAAATCTTTCAGAAAATATAAAAATAGTAAATGATATTATTTATATTAAAGGTAAAGAATCATATATAAATATTTTATATAAAACAATAAAATCTTTAGAATATATAATAAATTTTTTAGATATTAAATATGATTATATAATAAGGACAAATATTTCAACTATTATTCATTTTGATAATCTTATTAATTATCTAGATACAATACCAAAAACAGATATATATGTTGGAGGTAAATTAGAAGTCTTAAATTGGATACTACAACCACATGAAATTAGTGAAAAAAAAATGCATGAAAGAATTAATTTTATTGGTTTAAAATATATTCAAGGATTTGGAATAATATTTTCATACGATGTGATAAAAAAAATATTAATGTATTCAAATTTAATAGAGTATGATATAGTAGATGATGTTAAATTAGGTTTAATAATTAAAACATACTGTCCTGAAACTTATACTAACATAGAAAAAATTCCTTTTACAAAAGTAACTTATAATGAAATTAATTCAGAAAGTATATTTATTAGAAATAAAACATCAAATAGACTTACAGATATTTATAATATGAGGAATATAGTGAATAATTTATATGATATTAAATATCCAAATTATGAAAAAATTATTCATATAACAAATAAAACTCTGGATAAATTAGAAAATATTAAGAATCAATGGTTATTTTTAAATCCTGACTATAAAATTGAATTATATGATGATTCGAAGTGTTTAATATTTCTTGAAAAATATTATGGTAAAAAATATTGTGATATCTTTAATTATATTAAAGATGGGCCAATAAAAAGTGATTTTTTTAGAGTTTGTATATTATATATTTATGGAGGTGTTTATGTTGATGCTGATATAAAACCTTTGGTACCATTAGATAACTATATAGATCATGATGTAGATTTTGCTACATGTATATCTTATAATTATTTAATAGATTGCAAAGCATTTAATTATAATCCACATTTTATTATTTCAAAAAAATATAATTCTTTTTTATATAATACAATTCAATTGTACGAAAATTATTATGATAATAATAAGTTATATTCATATTGGGAATGGAGTATATGCACTTTATTTAATTTAAATATAGATATTTGTATAAGTCTTGAAAATAATAAAATTATACATAATGGAAAAAAATATCAGTTCTTAATTGAAACTTTATTAAAAGATAATATGTATTATAATTATACAAATATAAGAGATGAAAATAAGTTACAAAAAATTAAAACCTTTGAATATGCTTTTTGTTCTTATAATGGTAAACCTGTATTAGAAAATTTTACTAATAAATCTATACTTAACTAATATAAATAAGATAATTACAAATTTTATAAATAATAACTATATATAATTTATTATTTATCAATTGTTATTACTTTAGATATATTTTTAATTATTTTATTTTCATTATCACGTATATCATTACCAAGACCACCAAAGACCTCTATGATAAGCTTATTATACCTGTCAGAAAATCTAGAAACACTTTGACTGCAATCTGGATGTTTTTCTTTAAAATCTTTAAGTAATTTGCTATTTTTATTGGCTACATTTTTAACCACTTTTCGCACCTTATTATTATCTGGATCCTCTTTCTCCCATTTATCTTCATCTTTAACATATAATACTTCTCTCTTCTTATCTGTGCAATGAACCGGTCTTTGTGTAACATCAAGTGCTTTTAAATTACTTGTAATAATATTAGAAATACCTTCTACATAACCTAGTTTACCTACATTTTCTAAGTCACTTAATTGAAGCTGAATAGAATCTACAAACTCCATAATATTCATAGCATTCTTACATGTTTCATTTAAAAAGAATT
>Ga0136644_10001249_pt1 | contig 20324 bp, 19 predicted proteins | sample C_130820_EF_Meta_FD_94780 | JGI IMG/M metagenome (GOLD analysis project Ga0136644, IMG submission 94780) | Freshwater microbial communities from Lake Croche, Canada to study carbon cycling - C_130820_EF_MetaG (v2) (version 2) | ecosystem: Environmental > Aquatic > Freshwater > Lake | place... | reverse complement strand
TACAGCCTCGCCGACCCGGGCATTTACGGCATCGTTGCGCGTGAGGTCGTCGAGGCCTACGGCGATCGAATCATGGAACACCCCGTTGGCACCGGTGCGTTCCAACTCAAGGAATGGCGTCGCTCCTCCAAAATCACCCTCACGCGCAACCCAAATTATCGCGAAGTCCTCTACGACGCCGAAGCACCCGCCAACGACCCCCGCGCGCAGACGATCGCGCGCGCGCTGCATGGGCGTCGCCTGCCGATGATCGATACCGTTGAAGTCTCCATTGTCGAAGAGGACCAGCCGCGCTGGCTGGCCTTTCTGGGACACGAACACGACCTCATCGAGCGCCTGCCAAACTCCTTTGTCAACCAAGCGATCCCGCAGAATCGTCTCGCGCCGAATCTCGCCAAACAGGGGATTCAAATGACGCGGGTGGCGGCCTCCGATGTGACCTTCATGTATTTCGCCATGGAGCACCCGCTGGTGGGCGGCTATAGCGCCCCCAAGGTCGCCCTGCGTCGGGCCATTGCACTGGCCTACAACGCCGAGGAAGAAGTGCGCCTGCCGCGACGGGGCCAGGCGATTGTTGCCCAAGGCCCGGTGATGCCGATGACGATCGGTTACGACCCGAGCTTTCGCTCCGAAATGGGCCAGTTTGATCATGCACGCGCCGTTGCGCTGCTCGATCTGTTTGGTTACGTCGACCGCGACGGGGACGGCTGGCGCGATCAGCCCGACGGCAAACCCTTAGTGCTCGAATTCTCGACCATTCCAGCCGGCAGCCAAAAGGAACTCGACGAAATTTTTAAGAAGAACATGGATGCGATTCGCATCCGCGTCGAATTTAAGGTAGCGAAGTGGCCCGAACTCCTCAAGGCTTCACGCGCCGGCAAACTGATGATCTGGGCGCTGGGGCTCTCCGCCAGCACCCCCGACGGCGCCAGCGTATTGAGCCTTGGGTACAGCCAATCCAAGGGCCAAAGCAACCACGCCCGCTTTGACAACGCCCGCTACGACGCGCTCTACCGCCGCATTCAGTCGCTGCCCGACGGCGTCGAACGCGCAGCGCTCATGCGCGAAGCGATCAAGCTCCTGGTGGCCTACATGCCGTACAAATTTCGCACCCACCGCATCCTCACCGACCTCGCCCACGCCGAGGTCAAGGGCTACGTTCGCCACCCGTTTGCGCGCGACTTCTGGCGCTACGTCGACCTCGAACCTGAGGGCGCCGGCCGACCGACGCCATGACCACACGCAAAGCGCGCGAGCTCAGTCCAGCTGCAGCTTCTGCTTGGTAACGACGTCTTGATAGACACTCAGCTCGGCTTTGATCTGCGCAGCGAATTCTTCCGGTTTGTTGCCAATGACGAGCGAACCGGTGTCCTCGATGCGCTTGCGCACCGCTGGGTCCTGGAGCGTCTTTAGGAGCGCGCTATGCACGCGCTCGGTGACCTCGGCCGGCAGTCCTTTGGGACCATACACGCCGTAGTACGCCATCCGGTTCACCGGCTCGAGCCCAAGCTCTTTGAAGGTGGGCACGTTGGGCAGGACGGCGAGCCGGTTCGGCGCGGCGACCACGATCGCGACCAACCGCCCATCCTTGATGAAAGGGAGCGCCGAGGGCAGGTTGTCAAAAATGATCGGGACCTGCCCCGCCACGGTGTCGTTCAAGGCGGGCCCAGCGCCCCGGTAAGGAATGTGCAAAACGAAGGTGCTCGTCAAGCTCTTGAAGAGTTCCATCTGCAAGTGGCCGATGCCCCCCGTGCCCGAGCTTGCATAGCTGTACCGACCCGGGGCTTTTTTCAAAGCGGCGATGAATTCAGCGTAATTGCGCGCCGGAAAACTCGGGTGTACGGCGATTACGTTCGGGGTCGCGGCGAGGTTCACGATCGGCGTGAAGTCGGTCAGCGGGTTATACGGAATCTTGGGGTTGATGGCGGGGTTCGCGGCGGTGGTCGAGACGGTGGCCATGCCAAGCGAATAACCGTCGGGCGCGGCCTTGGCCGTGTCATTGGCGCCGATCACGCCACCCCCGCCCGCCTTGTTCTCGACCACCATCGGCTGGCCCAGATGCGGCGCGACGCCTTGCGCCACGACGCGCGCAACGATGTCAGTGGTTCCTCCCGGGGCAAACGGAACCACCAGTTTGACCGGCCGATTGGGGTAGGACTGGGCTACGGCGAGCAAGGAATGGACGCCCAAACACGCTCCCAGTAACGCCCCGAGCAGGGCGCTCCAGCGCGCATTGCAGCGAACCAGCGTGAATCGACGAACCTGCATCGGGCGAACCTTTAAAAAAATCGCGGGGATGGCGCAGAACGTAGCACAGGGCTTTGCTCGCCCACAATCGATCTTGGGGTGAGTACGACCGCGACGAGCGGGTGTAGGATCGTACGAACCACATAGGAGACTCGCATGTTGCTTCGCCGACTGACCCTGAGGCTTGCTCAGGGGCTTGCCAGCCTTTCGACCATCGCGCTTGTGCTGACCGCAAGCCCCGCGAAGGCTTTGGACTACCCGGTCAAGGACCGCCCCATCACCTTCGTGGTGCCCTTTGCCGCCGGTGGACCCACCGACCGCGTCGCGCGCGACCTCGCGGAAGCGATGCGCAAACAACTCGGTGCATCGATTGTGGTGGAGAACGCCGCGGGGGGGCCCGGCGGCCTGATCGGCGCCAATAAAGTCGCCAAGGCAAACCCGGATGGCCATACGCTGCTCGTGCATCACATTGCGATGAGTATCTTCCCGGCGCTCGTCAAAACGCTGCCCTTCAAGGTCGAAAGCGACTTCGAGTACCTCGGCATGATCAATGAGGTGCCGATGACGCTCGTCGGCAAACCGCAACTGGCGCCCAACAACTACAAAGAGCTGGTCGCATGGGCGCGTGCCAACGCCGGCAAGATCAACCTCGCCAACGCGGGTCTGGCGTCGGCCTCGCATCTGTGCGGCATGCTGTGGCAACAGGCCATTCAAGTCGATATGACGACCGTCCCCTACAAAGGGACGGCGCCGGCCATGACCGACCTGATTGGTGGCCAGGTCGACTTAATGTGCGACCAAACGACCAGCACCTCGGCGCAAATCGAAGGCAAGCGCATCAAGGTTTTTGGCGTCACGACCAGCAAACGCCTCGACACGGCAGCGCTCAGAGACGTACCGACGCTTGACGAAGGCGGCCAGAAAAATTTTCAGGTCGCCATCTGGCACGGCCTCTACGCCCCCAAGGGCGTCGCGCCCGAAGTACTCGGAAAAATTAACGCGGCGCTGGTCGCTGCCCTGAAAGACCCCGAATTCGTCAAAAAACAAGAAGGGCTCGGCGCCCTCGTCATCAACGACAAGCGCGTCGAACCGAACGAACATCGCCGCTACGTCGCCGGCGAAATCGCGCGCTGGGGCCCCGTCATCAAAGCAGCGGGGGTCTACGCAGACTAACGGAGCGCTTCAGTGCCCGGCCGCGGCGCGCAAGGCGCTCGCCCGGTCGGTGCGTTCCCAGGTGAATTCGGGTTCCTCGCGGCCAAAGTGCCCGTAGGCTGCGGTCTTGGCGTAAATCGGACGCAGCAAATCCAGCATCCGCACGATGCCGCGCGGGCGCAGGTCAAAGTGTTCCTGCACCAAGTGCGCGAGCTGCTCATCGGGCAGTTTGCCGGTGCCAAAGGTCGTCACCATCACCGAAGTGGGCTTCGCAACGCCGATCGCGTAGCTCACCTGCACCTGGCAGCGCCGCGCCAAACCTGCGGCCACCACGTTCTTCGCGACGTAGCGCCCGGCGTAAGCCGCCGATCGATCGACTTTGCTCGGATCCTTGCCGGAAAACGCGCCGCCGCCGTGCGGTGAGGAACCGCCGTAGGTATCAACGATGATCTTGCGCCCGGTGAGGCCACAGTCCCCGTGCGGACCACCGATGACAAAGCGTCCGGTCGGATTGACGAGATAGCGAATTTCTCCTTTCACTAGGTCCTTGGGCAACACGGGCTTGATGATTTCTTCGATCACGGCCTCGCGCAGGGTGGCGAGCGCAATCTCGGGAGCGTGCTGGGTCGACAACACGACCGTGTCGATCGCCACCGGCCGCCCATCGACGTAACGCAGGGTGACCTGGCTCTTGGCGTCCGGACGCAGCCAGGGCAGACGGCCATCGCGGCGCAAGTCGGCCTGGCGCTCGACGAGCCGATGCGCCAGGTGAATCGGCGCCGGCATCAGCTCGGGCGTCTCGTCGCAGGCGTAACCGAACATCAAGCCCTGGTCCCCCGCGCCTTGGTCGAGGTCGTCGTCGTGCGCTTGATCAACGCCGCGGGCGATGTCGGGACTCTGTTTGTCGTATGCAACCAACACCGCACAGCCGCGGTAGTCGATGCCGTAGTCGGTGTTGTCGTAGCCAATTCGGCGGATCGTGGCGCGCGCCACATCGATGTAATCGACCTGGGCGTGGGTGGTGATTTCACCCGCCAGCACCACCAAACCGGTGTTGCACAGCGTCTCGGCCGCCACCCGGGCGGTGGGATCCTGGCTCAGGATGGCGTCGAGCACCGCGTCCGAAATCTGATCCGCGACCTTGTCTGGGTGTCCTTCGGAGACCGATTCCGAGGTAAAAAGATAGTCATTGCTCATGGGTTTCGCTTCCAATCGGGGGATAGGCTCGGGCATCGGCCGGCCGTTCCCCCGGGAGCGGTCGACGCTTTAGCGGGATTTGTCAGCCGCCCCGCAAGTTGTCCATTAAGTCGGCGGCGTTGAAAGTTTAGCATTGCTCCGGTTGGCCCCAGCGCTCCCTTTTTTCTTGCTTCGAACCCTCGCTCAGGGGCTGGCGCGGTTGCCGCTCGCGCTCGTTCACGGCCTGGGTACAGCCCTGGGCCTGGCGGTCTACGCGCTTGCCCCCGGCTACCGGGACAAACTCGCCGCCTCGCTGTCGGTAGCGGGCTTGAACAACCCCCGCATGCGCCGGCGTGCCGCGGCGCAGGCCGGGCGTTTTGCCTGCGAATTGCCGTGGATTTGGCTGCGCCCACCGAGCGAAGTCCTGCGTCACGTGGCCCCGGCCGACTGGTCGGCGGTGGATGCGGTGCGCGCCAGCGGACGCGGTGTCCTGCTGCTGACCCCGCACTTGGGCAGCTTTGAAATCGCGGCCCGAGCCCGCGCGGCAATCTCACCGATCACGGTGCTCTACAAGCCGGCGCGCCAAGCCGCGCTGCGTGCGCTGGTCGAGACAGCGCGTACCAGCCCTAATCTCAGCACCGCCCCGGCCAACTTGGCGGGCGTGCGGACGCTCTTGCGCGCGCTGCGCCGCGGCGAAGTCGTCGGCCTGCTGCCCGACCAAGTGCCCGACGCCGGAGAGGGCGAATGGACGCCTTTTTTTGGCCGTCCCGCGTACACCATGACCTTGCCCGGTCGGCTCGCGAGCGCGGGCCAAGCCGCCGTCTTCCTCGTCGTGGTTGAGCGCTGCGCGCGCGCTCGAGGCTGGCGCATCCACGTCGAAGCCTTGAGGGATGCGCCCACGCCGGCGCGATTAAATGCGGCGATGGAAGCGCTCGTGCGACGCTTTCCCGAGCAATATCTCTGGGCCTACAACCGCTTTAAACGTCCTCCTGGCGCGCCACCTGCACCCGAGTGCGACGCCCCATGAAGGCGACCTTTTCGCGCCTCGGCTTGGGTTTACTGCGGCTCACGGCCCTGCTGCCGTATCCGCTACTGCGGGTGCTCGGACGCGCGTTGGGCACGCTCCTGTGGTGGCTGGCCCGCCCGCGGCGCATCATCACCCTCACCAACCTCGCGCTTTGTCTGCCCGAACTCAGCGAGCGCGAACGGCGCGCCATCGCGCACGAGCATTTCGTCTACTTTGCCCGCACTTTTCTAGAACGATTCATTTTCTGGTATGGATCCGCTGAGCGCATTCGAGCTCTGGTGCAACTGGAAGGGCTAGAACATTGGCACGCGCAGCGCGATCGACCGGTCATTTTGATGGCACCGCACTTCCTCGGCCTTGACGCGGGGGGCATCCGCATTCAGCTCGAAACCCAATTTGTCTCGATGTTCGCGCACCAAAAAAACCCCGTGCTCGACGCCGCCATGCAACGCGGACGCAGCCGTTTCAACGCCCCCGTGCTTTTGGCGCGCCAGGAGGGCCTGCGCCCGGCGATTCGAGCGCTGCGCGCGCGCATTCCGTTTTACTTGCTACCCGACATGGATCTGGGGCCCCGCGACGCCGTCTTTGTGCCTTTTTTTGGCGTCCCGGCCGCGACCGTGACAACGCTGGCCCGAGTCGCCCGGCTCACCCAGGCAGTGGTGATTCCGGTGATCACCACCGTGCACGAAAACGGCTATCGCACGCGCTTCGAACCCGCGTGGGAGGATTTTCCAGAGGCCGACGATCGTGCCGCAGCGGCGCGCATGAATGCCTACATCGAAAGCCAGGTTCGCCTCGCGCCAGCGCAATACCTCTGGTCGCACAAACGCTTCAAGACCCGGCCACCGGGCGCCCCATCGCTCTACCCCGACGCTTTGCGAGGATAATCGCCGTATGGCACTGCGCTTCACCAAAATGCAGGGCGCCGGCAATGACTTTGTCGTTATCGACGCCATCCGGCAACGCTTTGAACCCACCGCAGAGCGCTGCCGTTGGCTGGCCGACCGCCGCTTCGGTGTTGGCTGCGATCAGATTCTGCTGGTCGAGCACGCCACGGTAGCGGACGCTGACTTTCGCTATCGCATCTTTAACGCGGACGGCAGCGAAGTTGAACAATGCGGCAATGGGGCGCGCTGTTTTGCGCGCTTCGTGCACGATCAGGGGCTAAGCCAGCGGCGCTCGATCCGCGTGCAAACCTTGGCGGGCGTGATCGAGCCCGAACTCGAAGCCGATGGCCGCGTGCGCGTCAACATGGGCCCGCCCCGTCTCGAACCCCATCAGATCCCGTTTGACGCTGCCGGCCTCGCGGGGCGTACCGAGGGCGCAGCCCACTGGTGGTCGCTCCCGCTCGATCCCACCCGCGTGCGCGAAATCGTCGTGGTCTCGATGGGTAATCCCCACGCGGTGCAATTCGTCGAGCCGATGGACCCCGCCACGGTCCGTCTGGAGGGCGCGCTGCTAGAGCAGCACCCGCGCTTTGCGCAGCGCGTCAACGCGGGCTATGTTCAAGTCTTAAGCCAGCACCAGGCCTTGCTCAGGGTGTGGGAGCGCGGCGCGGGCGAGACGCTCGCTTGCGGCAGCGGCGCCTGCGCGGCGGGCGTCGCCGGGATTCTGCTCGGTCGGCTGCTTAGCCCGGTCGAATTCACCACCCAGGGCGGTATCCTTCGCATCGAATGGGCCGGTTGCATCGCCGGCGTGATGCAACCCGTTTTTTTAAGCGGGCCAGCGCAAACCGTCTTCAATGGGGAGATCGACCTGCCCGAGGACTGCGCCGTCCCACCCTCGGCTGAGAACCGATCGGAGCTACCGTGACCGCCTCTGTTTCCCATCCCAACCCGAGCAGTCCGGGCTTGCCCGACGCGGAGGCGGTTGCGCGCTTCTTGCGCAGCCACCCTAGTTTTCTCGAAGATCACCCAGATCTGCTCAGCGGACTCCAAGTGAGCCACCAGGCCGGCGGGCGCACCGTGTCGCTGGTCGAACGCCAGGTCGATGTGCTGCGCCAGCGCTACAAAGCCCTGGAACTGCGCTTGGCCGAACTGTTGCGCCACGGCGAAGAGCACGACGCCATCAGCGGCAAGCTCCAGCGCTGGTTGCGCCCTTTGCTGGCGGTACGTGATCCGCTCGAGCTTCCCGACCGCATCACGGCCGGGCTACGCGAGAGTTTTACCGTGCCCCAGGTTGCGCTGCGGGTCTGGTCGCTGCCGGCGCCCACGCCAGCCCGGGATTGGGCGCAAGCCGTGGATGCCGCGACGATGGCTTGGGCCGATGCTCACACGGTTCCGGTCTGTGGTCCGCGCGGCGAAGACGCCGCGGCACGCTGGTTCGACGACGGTGGGGCATCGACCCGTTCGATGGCCCGCATTGCGCTGCGCGTCGGTGCGAATCCGCATGCATTCGGGCTGCTCGTGCTGGGTTCGGCCGACGTGAACCGCTTTGACCCCAGCATGGGCACCGCCTTCCTCGAACGCATCGCCGAAATTACCAGTGCCGCGCTCTCTCGCCTCCTGCCCGCCGGGGACTGACCCCATCGCACGGTGGCTCGAGCACCTGCGTGTTGAACGAGGCTACAGCCCCCGCACGCTGAGCGCGTACGAACGTGAGCTGGCGATCCTCGCCAACCAGTGCGCGCAGGCGAGCGCGCTGGCTCAGTTCGACGACGCCGCGCTGCGCCGTTTGCTCGCGCAATCGGTGCGAGACGGCCTCTCGGCGCGCTCCATCGCCCGCCGATTGTCGGCCTGGCGCGGATTTTTTGATTGGTTTGCGCGCCACGGGGGGCCGCTAGCGAACCCAGCGCGCGCCCTCAAGGCACCGCGACTGCGCCAACGATTGCCCAACGCACTGCCCCCCGATGCCGCTGCGGGGGTACTCGATGCGCCCCTCGGCGCAGCGACTGCGGGGGACGCCCAAGCGGATTTTTGTCAGCAGCGCGATCAAGCCATCGCCGAACTGTTTTATTCCTGCGGTTTACGCCTGAGCGAACTGACGACGCTCGACTGGTGTTGGCACCAACACGCCGGCCAACGCGCAAAAGGATGGATTTCCCTCGATGAGCGCGAGGTCACGGTGCTCGGTAAAGGCAATAAAACGCGCACCGTGCCGATTGGCGATCACGCGCTCGCCGCCTTGCGCGCCTGGTTAGCGGCGCGCGCGCAATTTGTGCAGCAGCACCCCACGAGTGATGCGTACGCCCTCTTTCTCTCCGCCCGTGGCACCCGGCTGGCCGCACGCTCGGTGCAAGCGCGCATCACCGCGCTGGGTCAGAGACGGGGTGCGCCCGTGCGCTTGCATCCCCACCTGTGGCGACACTCGTTTGCCAGCCATCTGCTGCAATCGAGCGGCGACCTGCGCGGGGTACAAGAGCTCTTGGGGCACGCCGACATCACCACGACCCAGGTCTATACCAAGCTCGATTTCCAGCGACTGGCGGCGGTCTATGACGCCGCCCACCCCCGCGCCCGGCGTCGAGCAGCGCGCTCCGACCCCTCTGCCGCATGACCCGCGTGCAAGCCAGCGCCGAGGTGGTCGTACGCGCCGGCAAAGAACGCTCGCTCCAGCGCCGCCACCCCTGGCTCTACGCGGGGGCGATCGAGCGCGTGATCGGGCAACCGGCGAGCGGCGAGACGGTCGCAATCGTTGATCGCGCGGCTAATTTTCTTGCCTGGGCGGCCTGGAGCCCGCAGTCGACGATCCGCGCACGCGTTTGGTCATTTGACCCCCAGGCGGTCATCGACCAGGCGTGGTTTAACCAACGCATCGCACGCGCGGCGCAACGCCGCCAGCACTTATTGGCGCGCACCGATGCCGTCCGTTTGGTCTTTGGCGAAGCCGATGGGCTGCCGGGACTGATTGTCGATCGTTATGCGGATCAGCTCGTGGTGCAGTGCTTGGCGGCTGGCGTGGCTGCGCAGCGCGAGCGCATCGTCGAGTCCCTCGTTGCCGCGACCGCCTGCCAGCACGTTTACGAACGCTCGGACGCCGCCGTGCGTGCGCGCGAAGGCCTACCCGCAACAAGCGGCGTCCTGTTGGGCAGCACACCCAGCGCGCCCATTGAGATCCACGAGGACGGGCTGCGGTACGGCGTCGATATCGTCCACGGTCATAAGACCGGCTGCTACCTCGACCAGCGCGACAACCGTCTCCTGGTTGGCAACGAAGTCGCTCGCTTGCGAGCGCTGCGCGAAGGCGCCCAAATTGAGGTGCTCAACACCTTTGCCTACACCGGAGGTTTTTCGCTGGCGGCGCTCGCGGCCGGTGCGCACCGCGCCGTCACCGTTGATTCGTCCGCCGAGGCCCTGGCGCTTGCGCGCCTTAACGGCCAACGCAACGGATTTGCGGACGAGCGCCTGGAGCTCGAACAAAGCGACGTCTTTGCCTACCTGACGCGCGCTGCGCAAGCCGCCCAACGCTTCGATGTGATCGTCGTCGATCCGCCCAAATTTGCCCCCTCGAGCGCCCACGTCGAACGCGCGGCGCGCGCCTATAAAGAAATCAACCGCAAAGCGCTCGCCCTGCTGCGCCCCGGCGGCGCCCTCCTGACGTTTTCCTGTTCGGGCGCGATCGACGTGGATCTCTTTCAGAAAATTGTCGCGAGCGCGGTCATCGACGCGCGCGTCGACTGCACCCTCGTGCGGCGACTCGGCGCCGGCGACGATCACCCCATGGCAATGACCCATCCCGAGGGCGAATATCTCAAAGGCTTGCTGTTGCGGCGCGACTAAGGGCGCGCTTGCGTTACACTCGCGCGCCGAATCGGGTTCGAATCTGCGCCCACTGTCCGGAGCCCCGCATGGCTGTCGCCCCCGCGTTAATCCCTGTCACGATCCTCACCGGCTTCCTCGGTGCGGGCAAAACCACCCTGCTCAACCGCATTTTGAACGAGCAGCACGGCCACAAAATTGCCGTCATCGAGAACGAGTTTGGCGAGGAAGGTATCGACAACGAACTCCTCGTGCAGGAACGCGAGGAGCGCATCGTGGAGATGAATAACGGTTGCATCTGCTGCACCGTGCGCGGCGACCTGGTGCGCATTCTGGGGGATCTCGCGGCGCGCCGGCGCGCCAAGCAAATTGACTTCGAACGGGTGATCATCGAAACCACCGGCTTGGCCGACCCCTCGCCGGTTGCGCAGACATTCTTCATCGACGACGAAGTCGCCGAACGCTATTTGCTCGACGGCGTAATCACCGTCGTCGACGCACTCCACGCCGAGCAGCAACTCGACGCGCACCGCGAAGCGCAAGAGCAAGTTGCGTTCGCCGACCGCATCCTGCTCTCGAAAACCGACCTCGCCAGCGCGGAACAGGTGAGCGCGCTGCGCACGCGCTTGGCGGGCCTCAACCCGCGGGCGGCGATCCATCCGGTGCATTTCGGCCAGGCCCCGATTGCCGAACTGCTCGACATCCGTGGCTTTAATCTGAACGCAGTGCTGGAATTCTCGCCGGACTTTCTGGCGAGCGACGACCATACCCACGACGAAGCCGTCGGCTCCTTTGTGTTTCGCTCCGAGCGCGCCTTTGACCTACAACGCTTGGAAGAGTTTTTGGGGGGGTTGGTGCAAGTTTACGGTCAGGACATGTTGCGGTATAAAGGCGTGCTTTTTGTCAAGGGTTCGGAGCGTCGTCTGGTCTTCCAAGGTGTGCACCAGATGATGGGTGCGGATTACGCCAAACGATGGCAAACGGGCGAGAAACCTGCAAGCAAACTGGTTTTCATCGGTCGAAATCTCCCCCGCGAGACCTTCCTCCAAGGCCTCGAACACTGCCTCGTCTGAAAGGAACCGAGAGACATGGCAACGACAACCAAAGCCTCTGCCAGCAAAGTCAAGCGATTGCTGACCGAGGCTGAACTGCGGGCGATGCCCGAAGCAGACTACATGAACGAGCAGCAGCTCGAGTATTTCCGCGCCCAGCTGAAGCGGATGGAAGACGAGCTCCTCGCCAACGCCGGCGAAACCACCGAACACCTGCGCGAGACCGTCATCGTGCCGGACCCGGCCGACCGCGCCACGATCGAGGAAGAGCACGCGCTCGAGCTACGCACCCGCGACCGTGAGCGCAAGTTGCTGAAGAAAATCCAGCAATCGCTGGCGCGGATCGAATCCCGTGAATACGGTTGGTGTGAAGAAACCGGCGAAGCAATCGGCATCTTGCGACTCCTGGCACGCCCGACCGCGACCCTCTCGCTGGAAGCGCAGCAGCGCCGCGAGTTGCGCCAAAAACTCTACGGCGACTGAGCTGGACGCGAGCGTTTTCCACGGCACGACCATCGTGTCGGTGCGCCGCGGCGAGACCGTCGCGCTGGGCGGTGACGGCCAGGTGACCCTGGGCCACATCGTCATCAAGGCGAGCGCACGCAAGGTACGGCGCCTGCACCACGACCGCGTGCTCGCCGGATTTGCCGGCGGTACCGCCGACGCCTTCACCCTCTTTGAGCGCTTTGAATCGCAGTTGGAGCGCCACAACGGACAACTGTTGCGCGCTGCGGTCGAACTTGCCAAGGAGTGGCGTACCGACCGCATGCTGCGCCGGCTCGAAGCCATGCTCGCGGTGGCCGATCGACAACACTCGCTGATCCTCACGGGCAACGGGGACGTGTTGGAGCCCGAGTTGGGCCTGCTCGCGATCGGCTCTGGCGGGGCTTATGCGCAAGCGGCCGCGCGCGCCCTGCTCGACGTCGATACGCTTGCGCCGCGGGAGATCGTCGCCAAAGCGCTCTCGATCGCGGCCGAACTCTGTATTTACACGAATCACAATCAAGTGATCGAGGTGCTGGAGTAAAGCGATGAGCTTGGGCAGCCAGATGACCCCAGCCGAAATCGTCTCGGAATTGGATCGCCATATCGTCGGCCAAGAGCGCGCCAAACGCGCGGTCGCGATTGCCTTGCGCAATCGTTGGCGACGCCAGCAGGTGGGCGAGCCGCTGCGCCATGAAATTACGCCGAAAAACATCCTCATGATCGGCCCGACCGGAGTCGGCAAGACCGAAATTGCCCGCCGCTTGGCGCGTTTGGCCAACGCGCCCTTCGTCAAGGTCGAAGCGACCAAATTCACCGAAGTGGGTTACGTCGGGCGCGATGTCGATACGATCATCCGCGATCTGGCTGACATCGGCGTCAAATTGGTCCGCGAACAAGCGCTGCGTGCCGTGCGCCAGCGCGCGCTCGACGCTGCCGAAGACCGCATCCTAGACGTTCTGGTTCCGCCCGCGCACCGCCCCGCAGCGGGTGGCGCGCTCGGTTTTCTAGCGGATTCGGCGCTCGCCGACACGGCCACAACGCCGGCAAAAAGCGAAGAATCGGTGGCGCGACAGCGCTTTCGTAAGAAGCTGCGCGAGGGTGAGCTCGATGCGCGCGAGATTGAAATTGAGCTCAGCGTGGCGGCACCAAGCTTTGATGTGGTCGGCGCCCCCGGCATGGAGCAGTTCACCCAGCAACTCCAAGGCGTGTTTCAGCAACTGAGCTCGACCCGCCGCAAAACGCGCCGACTGCGCATCGCCGACGCCCTCAAGCAACTCGCCGACGAGGAAGCCGCGCGGCTCATCAACGAAGACGAAGTGCGCAGCGACGCGCTGCGCGCGATCGAAGAAAACGGCATCGTTTTTATCGATGAGATCGACAAAATCGCGGCGCGCGACAGCCACGGGCCCGATGTCTCTCGCCAAGGCGTACAGCGAGACCTCCTGCCCCTGATCGAAGGCACGAGCGTCAATACCCGCCATGGCCTCGTGCGTACCGACCACATTCTGTTTATCGCCTCGGGAGCGTTTCATCTGGCGAAACCGAGCGACTTGATCCCCGAGTTGCAGGGCCGGCTACCGATTCGGGTCGAGATGCAGGCCCTCAGCGTGGAAGACTTTGAACGCATTCTGACCGCCACCGATGCGTGCCTGACGCGCCAATACGAAGCGCTACTCGCCACCGAAGGGCTGCGCCTCGAATTTACCGCCGCCGGCATTCATCGGCTCGCGCAGCTTGCCTGGCAGGTCAACGCCCGCACGGAGAACATCGGTGCACGCCGGTTGCACACGATGATGGAAAAATTGCTCGACGAGGTTTCGTATGCCGCGGGGTCGGGGGGCGCGCACGCCGAAGCCGCCGACACCGTCGTGATCGATGCGGAGTTTGTGGACCAGCGCCTTGCCGATCTCGCCGCCAGCGACGACTTGGCACGCTACATCTTGTAGAGGCTTGCATGAGCGTGACGACGCCCCCCAACGTAAAAGCGGAAGTACTGGCGGAGGCGCTACCCTACATCCGACGCTTTCACGGCCGCACGATCGTCATCAAGTATGGTGGCAATGCGATGACCGAGGAGCGCCTGCAGCGCACCTTTGCGCACGACGTGGTCCTCCTTAAACTCGTCGGGCTGAACCCCGTCGTGGTCCACGGCGGCGGTCCGCAGATCGAACAGCTGCTGGCCCGAGTCGGGAAGAAGGGGGAATTCGTCCAGGGCATGCGGGTCACCGACGCCGAGACGATGGACATTGTCGAGATGGTGCTGGCGGGACAGGTCAACAAGCAAATCGTCGAGCTGATCAACGCCGCCGGCGGCAAAGCGGTCGGCCTTACCGGCCAGGACGGCGGCTTGATCCGCGCCCGCAAACTGACCCTCGAATCGCACGAACACCCCGGCGAAGCGATCGATATCGGCCAGGTCGGCGAGATCGAATCGATCGACCCCCAACTCGTGCAAACCCTCACCGGGGCTGGCTTCATCCCCGTGATCGCACCGATCGGCATGGGCTCGGCGGGCGAAACCTACAACATCAACGCCGATGTGGTGGCCGGAAAAATCGCCGAAGTCCTGAAGGCGGAGAAGTTGGTCCTACTCACCAACACCCCCGGCGTGCTCGACAAAGAAGGTCGATTACTCACCGGTCTGACGGCCAAGCGGATCGACGACTTGTTTGCCGATGGCACGATTTCGGGCGGCATGCTGCCCAAAATTAGCTCCGCGCTCGACGCCGCGCGCGCCGGTGTACATTCGGTGCACATCATCGACGGGCGCGTCGACCACTGTGTCTTGCTCGAGATTCTGACCAGCGAAGGCGTCGGCACCATGATCCGCAGCCATTGAGCGCGGCCCCGCGTCGTCGACCATGAAGCCGGTCTGGTTGCTCGACCTCGATGACACGCTGCACGACGCGATTTCGCGCATTCTGCCGCGCATCAATCACCATATGTCGGCTTTCGTGGCGGCCGAACTCGCGCTCGATTGGGGCCAGGCCAATGCCCTGCGCACCGAATACTGGCGGCGCTACGGCGCCACCCTCCTGGGCCTGATCGAGTGCCACCAGGTCGATCCGGCCCACTTTCTAGGCCGCACGCACCCGATGAGCGAGCTCGGACCGATGGTCAAACGCGACGCTCGCTTGATCGCGTCGCTACGCCGCCTGCCCGGGCGCAAAATCGTCCTCACCAACGCGCCGCGCCACTACGCCGGCGAGGTGCTCACGCGCCTGGGCATCGGCCGCCAGATCGACGCCCTGATCCCCATCGAAGCAATGCGGATCGCCGGCCGCTGGCGACCCAAGCCCTCGCGACGCATGCTGCGCGCGATCTTGGCGCGCCACCGGCTCGAGCCCGCGCGCTGCATCCTGGTCGAGGATTCGCTGGTTAACCTCGCCAGCGCGCGAGCGCTCGGGCTGCGCACGGTTTACATCCATGGTTTTCATCGGCAAGCAGGCCTGCCCCCGCGCTGGATCGCGGGCCCTGGACGGCGCGTGGGCGCACAGCGCCGTGCGAGCCACCAACTGCCACGGCTCGCCCTGCGGCGCTAGGCGCGGGGCGGTAGGCGGTAGGCGGTAGGCGCCAGGCGCTAGGCGCTAGGCGCGTGGCGCGAGACGCAAGATCGCGAGCACGCTGAACAGCGGGACGCGACGCGGGGCCTCTACAGTCGTCCGGTATGCAGCCGGTCGCGATAGTCGCGCTCGAGATCCTCGGGGTCGCGCCGGTTCGGTACCGGTACGATGGTACGAAAAATGCGCTGCAAGACCACCACCGAATCGGCCACTTCGTCGTTCCACCAGCGTTGCGCCAGCGCCAGATTGCGCTCACGCTCCATCAGGAACAGGGCCCGCGCGCGCTCGCTGCTAAACAGATGAAGACGGCCATCCAGAATCTCAAAAACGTCCGCGCGCGCGGGGCTCGGTAGCGCGTGCACGATCCCGTAGGCGCAATGCCCGCCGAAGGCCGGCACCCAGCGCGCCGGCGCCCGCTGAAATTCGGCGCGCGTCGCCTCCGAGGCAAAGCGATACACCACACCCTCGTGTTCGACACGCCACTGTGCCCGCCCCGGAAGCGCCCGCCCAAGTTGGTAGTACGCAAGCGGATCATTACCAGCCAGCATCAAGCGCGCGTCGCGGGCGTCCGCCACGGTATCGAAGGGGCGCGCCTGCGCGACGGTCCCCAGGGACAGCATGGTGCCGACGAGCGCGCACAGCAAGCGATCAGCGAACCCGCGCAATCGCGAACCAGAGAGGATTTCGATCAGTCTCACGCGCCATGGGTCGGCCGCAAGGGCCCTTGCTTACTCGACCCGGCACGCTGCCCACAGACGGCACAAGCCGGATCCCGCGCGATCGTAATCGGATCAAAGGCAAGCCGGCGGCCATCGATCAACCAGAGGGTCTGCGTCGATACCGGGCCAAAACCGGCGATCAATTTGATCGCCTCGCTGGCTTGCAGCGTCCCGACGAGACCGGTGAGCGGGGCAAAGATTCCGAGCGTCGCGCACGCCTGCTCGAGCACGTCGGCCGAGGCCGGGAACACGCAGTGGTAACACGGCGACTCGAAGACCCGCGGGTCGAACACCGCGAGTTGTCCATCGAAACGTAGCGCCGAACCAGCGACCAAAGGGCGCCGGTGTTCGACACAGGCGCGATTAACCGCATGGCGGGTGGCAAACTGGTCGCTGCAATCCAGCACGACGTCGGCGCGCGCCACCGCCGCCGACAAGGCCTCGCCCTCCAAACGGGCGTCGATGGTCTCGAGCGCGACGCTCGAATTCAAGGCCTCGATGGTGTGGCGTGCCGAGTGCGTTTTGAATGCACCCACGCTCGCCTCCCGATGCAAGAGCTGGCGTTGCAAGTTGGTCAAGTCGACGCGGTCGCCGTCGGCCAATAGGATCCGGCCCACGCCCGCGGCGGCCAGGTAAAGGGCGGCCGGCGAACCCAAGCCACCCGCGCCGATGACCAGCACGGTGGCGGCCATCAAACGCTCCTGACCTTCGATACCGATCTCGTCGAGCAGCAGATGACGCGAATAACGCAACAAGTGCGCATCGTCGAGGCCGCCAAGAACGGGCTCGCCGCTCACCCGAGCCAGCCACGACGGCGAAACAACCATAGGGGAATGGCCACCGAGATCGCCATGAGAAGCAACGCAAACGGATACCCGAAGGGCCAGTCGAGCTCGGGCATATGGCGAAAATTCATGCCATAGATACTGGCCACCAAAGTCGGTGGCAACAAGGCCACCGAGGCCACCGAGAACAACTTGACGATCTTGTTTTGATTGATGCTAATGAAGCCGACGGTGGCGTCCATCAGAAAGTTCGTTTTATCGAATAGAAACGTCGTGTGATTATCGAGCGAGTCGATGTCACGCAAAATATGGTGCGCCTCCTCAAGGTGGTGGCCGCTTAGTACCCGCTGGCGCAACAGAAACGACAGCGCACGGCGCGTATCCATCATATTGCGCCGAACGCGCCCGTTCCAGTCCTCGTGCTGGGCGACCCGCGCCAGCACCTGGGCCGCCGCCGCGTCGCTCAAGCCGCCTGGGGCCAGCACACGATGGCTGGTCAGCTCCAACTCCTCGTAGAGCTCCTCTAAGGCGTCGGCCGCGTACTCAACGTCGGTCGCATATAGGTCGAGCAACACGTCGAGCGCGTCCAACAAGGCACCCGGCTGGTTGCGCGCGCGCAGTCGCAGGAGTCGAAAGACCGGCAAATCGTGGCCGTGCACGCTAAATAAAACGCCGTCGCGCAAGACAAAAGCAACCTGCACGCTGTGTCGGTCGCCGGCCGAATCAAGCAAAAAACTGGAGTGCAACTGCAACCCGCCGCGAGCGTCGACAAACACCCGCGCGCTCACTTCGATGTCGCCAAAGTCATCCTCATCGGGCAACACGAGGTCAAACATCGTCCGCACCCAGCCACGCTCGAGCGCGGTCGGGGCGACGCAATCGATCCAAATCGGCGCGCCCGGCGGCGGCGCGGCCAAGTCAACCGTTACTTGCCGCAGGCGTCCGTCGATCAGTTCAAAGACATTCAGCATGGGCGCGATTATTGCGCACGCTGCGGCGCATCGTCGGGACGGCGGCCCTCAGCAGCGCAACGCATCTCGCGTACCGCAGTAGTGACCCCAAGCACCGATTCCACGCCCCGGTTCCACGCCCTGGAAGCACTCCCTGGACCCACGCCCTGGTTCCACTCCCTGCCCCTTCGGCCAGCACGGACCGCGCAAACGCGGGCAGCGTTGCCGTACCGATTAGCGCGCGTTCGCCTGCACTTTATCGGGGGCCGCCCCGGCCAGCTCTTCTTTTTTCACCGTTTGAACCGGCTGTCCGCGCAGCAAATTCAGCGCCTGTTGGAGTTGAAAGTCTTCGCTCGAACCAAATTCAACGGGTTTACGCGCAGCTGCGCTCGCCGCCGCTTTTTCGTTCGCTTTTTCGTTCGCCTTCGCACCCCCATCGCTGCCCTTGGCGCCTGCATCACTGCCTTTCGCGCCTGCGCGATCGCCACTCTTATCCGCACTGTCCGAATTTTCGGGCTCTTTCGGATTGCTCAGGTGACGATTCAAATCGGCCTCCCGCATCCGTCCCACGCTACTTTCGCCGTCGGCGCTCTCCTCCACCATCCAGTCGGGGGTCACGCCCTTGGCCTGAATCGAACGCCCGCTGGGCGTGAAGTAGCGCGCGGTGGTCAACTTGACGGCGGCACTGTTGCCGAGCGGCAAGATGGTCTGGACCGAGCCCTTGCCAAAGGTCTGCGTGCCCAGCACCTGTGCACGCTTGTGGTCCTGCAAGGCCCCGGCGACGATTTCACTGGCCGAGGCCGAACCGGCGTTGACCAACACCACCATCGGCACCGTCTTCACCGCCGCGGGCAGCTTCGCCAACACATCGTCACCGCGCCCACGCAAGTAATCGGCCGGATCCGCCAGATACTTGCGACGCGCGTCCTCGGTGCGCCCATCGGTCGAGACCACCAAGGTACGCGCCGGCAAGAACGCCGCCGAGACGCCGACCGCGCCATGCAGAACGCCCCCCGGGTCGTTACGCAAATCCAGCACTAAGGCTTTGAGCGGCGCGTCTTTGTAGAGCTGGTTCAGGTGCTTCACCATGTTCTCGACGGTGTGTTCCTGAAACTGCGTGATGCGCACGTAACCAACGCCGCCTTCGAGCAATTTGCTCTTCACCGATTGCACGCGGATTACGTCGCGCACGAGCGTAAAAACAAGCGGCTTTCCTTCGCCCTTGCGCATCACGGTGAGGGTCACCGAGCTCTTCGGTTTACCGCGCATGAGCTTGACCGCGTCATTGAGAGACAAGCCTTTGGTCGCCTTGTCGTCGATCTTTACGATCAGATCGCCCGAGCGAATGCCCGCGCGCGCAGCCGGTGTGTCCTCGATCGGCGCCACCACCTTGACGAAGCCATCCTCCGCGCCGACCTCAATGCCGAGCCCGCCAAACTCACCCTGCGTACCGGCCTGCAAATCTTTAAAGGCGTCGGCGTCCAAGTAGGACGAATGCGGGTCGAGCCCCGAGACCATGCCGCTGATCGCTTCCTCAATCAGCTTCTTGTCTTCGACCGGTTCGACGTAATACGACTTAATGGCACCAAAGACATCCGAGAACTGGCGCAACTCGTCGAGTGGCAGATTGTTTGGGCGCGCGTCGCGCTGCGCGACCGCGCTCAAGCCAACCGACACCAACACGCCAGCGACCGCGCCGGCGGCAACCAGTCCAATCTTCTTCAGGGTGGGAGTCATGAGAACGCCAAGAGATTTGAGCCGCAAGCGTCAGTATAGGGACTCGGCGACCGCCGCAGGGCGGGGATCGACGGTGCGGGCCGCGTCACGCGGGCGGAAGCGGTAGATCGCGGTGCTGGCGCGCTGGGTGGCCAACCAGCGCACGCGCTGGCCCTGTTCGTCGAGAAACGCCGCGTCGACTATCTGCATGCCGAGGTCGTGCAAGAAGATTTCAAAATCGCGGATGGTCGCTAAATGCACATTGGGCGTGTTGAACCACTGATACGGCAGACTGCGCGAGACCGGCATGCGTCCGAGCGCGAGCGACCATAAATGGCGCCAGTGTCCAAAATTGGGAAACGAAACCACCGCCTCGTTGCCGATACGACCCATCTCGCGCACCACGCGTTCACTATGCCGCGTCGCCATGATCGCCATCGACAAAATGACGATATCGAACTGGCGCGCGCCAAACATGTCCAGTCCCTGTTCGATGTTTTGTTGAATGACATCGACCCCACGCTCGCTGCAGGCCAGCACCTGGGCATCGTCGAGTTCAACCCCATAGCCGGCACAACCCCGTTCGCGCGCCAACCAGGCGAGCAGCGCACCGTCGCCGCAACCCAGATCGAGCACCCGCGCGCCGCGACCGACCCAGCTGGCGATTTGCTGCAAATCGGCGCGCAATCCCGCGCTGGCGATGGCGCCGCTCACGACAAGCGCTCCGCGAAGGCGTTCTGGGCAGTCGGCGGCG
>Ga0136644_10001248_pt1 | contig 20326 bp, 19 predicted proteins | sample C_130820_EF_Meta_FD_94780 | JGI IMG/M metagenome (GOLD analysis project Ga0136644, IMG submission 94780) | Freshwater microbial communities from Lake Croche, Canada to study carbon cycling - C_130820_EF_MetaG (v2) (version 2) | ecosystem: Environmental > Aquatic > Freshwater > Lake | place... | reverse complement strand
CGTCCAAGGCTGGACTTGGATTGTTCCCGGCACCATTCATTTGCATAATTTTGTCAATGGGTAAATAAAGAAGATTGGAGCCTTGTTTACTGTCAACCACCACCTTGGTGACGTTGCTGTAAATCTGCTGCATGGCATCGATGTACATCCGGTCACGCGTGACCTGAGGTGCCTTTTGGTATTCCGGCAAGATGGACTTGAATCGCTGAGCGTCACCTTCGGCTTGTGCCACAATTTTTTCACGGTATGCAGACGACTCTTCTTTCAATCGCGATGCAGCACCTACTGCGCGGGGCACCACATCGTTGGCATAGGCTTGGGCTTCATTCTTAGAGCGCTCGCGCTCCTGGCCGGCTTTCAGAACGTCATCAAACGCATTTTGAACCTGCTCAGGCGGGCGCACCCCCCCCTGTTGCAAGTTGATACCGACCACCTCAATACCGACTTTGTATCTGTCCAAAATTTGCTGCATCAAAGCACGAACGCGCGGCGCGATCTGATCCCGTTCATCGGACAAAGCGGCGTCCATTTTCATCTTTCCAACCACTTCACGAACGGCTGTTTCGGCCGCTTGCACAACGGCTTCAGTCGGATTTTTGCTTTCAAATAAGTAGGCGCGCGCATCGTTCAATCGGTACTGGACCGCGAATTTGATTTCTACAATGTTTTCGTCTTCCGTCAGCATGGCCGATTCACGCAAGCCGGTGGCTTTGATGACGTTGTCGCGACCGATATCGACGGAGCGAATTTGGGTCACAAACACCAATTCGTGGCGTTGAATGGGATAAGGCATTCGCCAGTTGAAACCCGCACCCACTGTGGCCTTATAGCCGCCAAATTGGGTGATGACAGCTTGCTGTCCTTCCTGCACAATGAAAAACCCTGTCCCCAACCAAATCAGCAAGGCAATCAAGGCCATCACGCCCAAACCCATGCCCGTCAAAAAAGGAGGTAGTCCCGGCAGGCCACTGCCGCCACCTGAGCCACCCGAAGGCGGGCCACCTTTGGAGCCCAAGAACCGACTTAATTTCCGGTTGAAGTCACGCCACAGCTCATCCAAATCAGGAGGCCCTTGCGTTGGACCTTGTCGCGTTGGGCGTTCTGAATGGGGCTCATCTTGCGCACCTGGGGTCGCGGAGGGCTGCTCAGGCTTTGGTGTTGCCGAGTCTGATGGCTTGTCATCGCCTCGCCCCCAACGGGGGTCATTGAGATTGAACATGCCACGCACACGCGGCAAAAGCTCATTCCATCGAAAGGCGCGTAGATGTAAGGTCATTCGCAGAGGTCTTTAGAAAAGATCAAATAAAAAAAAGGCGATAGTGCAAACTCAGTCGGCTTGACTGTTCAATTGTGCTGGAAATTCAGGGTGCGTGAAATCATCCTGCTGGATCAAGGGATTAAGGCCAGTTGCTTTTATCGAAAGCAACTGCCGCAATTGCGCTAGGCCCTCACCTGTCTTGGCGCTGACGAAGAGACGATCCATGATGACACCATCTTCATCGTACTGATCTTTCAAGACGCCGGGCCGTCTTTCGGGTGGAACCGCATCGAGTTTGTTGAAGATCAAAAGTTGAGGTACGTCGCTGGCACCGATCTCACTCAAAACACGCTGCACTTCGGCCATTTGCTCAGGAAAATCGATGTTCGAGGCATCCACGACATGCAAAAGCAAATCAGCATCTGCAGCTTCTTGCAGAGTCGCTTCAAATGCGTCTATCAAACCGTGTGGCAAATCCCGAATGAACCCCACGGTGTCCGATAAGGACACGGTTCGAGCGGAATCTCCCAAATAAATTTGCCTTGTCGTCGTATCCAGAGTGGCAAATAATTGGTCGGCTACATAGGTTCTGGCCTTGACCAGTGCATTGAACAAGGTTGATTTTCCGGCGTTGGTATAGCCCACCAATGAAATGGTGTAGGCATTTCGCCTGCCGCGTTGCTTGCGCTGCGTTTGTCTTTGTTTTTTGAGCTTTTGCAAGCGCTCTTTGGTTCGCTTGATCGATTCACCGATCATCCGCCGGTCCAACTCGATTTGGGTCTCTCCAGGGCCACCACGGTTACCAATACCGCCGCGCTGACGCTCCAAATGGGACCATCGTCTGACCAGGCGCGTACTGACATACTGAAGTCGCGCCAGTTCTACCTGCAACTTGCCTTCGTGACTGCGTGCACGTTGACCAAATATCTCCAAAATAATCAAAGTGCGATCATTCACCGGTAACCCGATATGACGTTCCAAATTCCTTTGTTGAGCCGGGCTGAGAGATTGATCGAACAGGACTTCAACGGCACCGTGCTGCTGAGCCATGAATTTAATTTCATCTGCTTTGCCACTGCCTACAAATAAAGCCGCGTCAGGAGCACGTCGCTTGCATGTCAAGCGAGCAATTGGGCGCAATCCAGCCGTTTCGGCCAGAAGGCCTAATTCTTGGAGTTCAGCATCAAAATGAGGATCACCAAAATCAACACCAACCAAGAGGGCCGGCGCTGAATCAGTCAACGCAGAATCAGACAAATCGAATCAGATCGCTGGTGCGTCTTCAGCTGTGTCGGCGGCATTCAAGTTCACCGCGCGGCCGGGAACGATGGTGGATACAGCGTGCTTGTAAACCATTTGCGTCACTGTATTGCGCAAAAGAATCACATACTGATCAAAGGACTCAATTTGCCCCTGCAATTTAATGCCGTTGACCAAATAAATCGAGACAGGAACATGTTCTCTGCGCAAGGCATTGAGAAAGGGGTCTTGCAAAAGTTGGCCTTTATTGCTCACGATATGCTCCGTGTTCAAAAGTTGTTATAAGAATCTTGACCATAACACAGGCTCAAGCCCTGCTGAATGGAAAGTGTGAAAACCCAGAAATTAAACAAGCCTATCAAGCGTCTCTTTCGGCGAATGGGTTGGTTGAAGTTTTCATCTCAATACGCAAGGGCGTGCCTGCCAGGTCAAAAGCCTTTCGAAAACGCCCTTCCAAAAACCTTTTGTAGGTATCTGTCACATGCTCCAAAGAGTTGCCATGAATGATGATGACAGGAGGGTTCATCCCACCTTGATGCGCATAACGCAGTTTAGGCCTGAACATACCGCCCCGCTGCGGACTCTGGAATTGAACCGCTTCGAGCAGTAAACGCGTCAACACGGGCGTGGTCATTTTGCACATGGCGGCGCGGTGCGCCTTCGCAATGGAAGTCCACACAGGACCCAGACCCTGGCGCTTTTTAGCTGAAATGTAGTGTAAGTTGGCAAATTTCAAAAATGGCAAGCGCGTCTCAATGGAACGGGTGACCAGTTGCCGTTGGTATTCATCAACAGCATCCCATTTATTGATAGCCACCACCACTGCACGTCCACTTTCAAGAATAAAACCTGCGATGTGCGCGTCTTGGTCTGTCACCCCTTGCTCGGCATCCAACAACAAGAGGACAACATTGCAAGACTCAATGGCTTGAAGCGTTTTAACGACTGAAAACTTCTCAATGGCTTCAAACACTTTACCCTTGCGGCGCAAACCGGCAGTGTCTATCAGCTCAAACTTCTGACCATCTCTTTCAAAAGGGACCGTGATGGCATCCCGCGTAGTGCCTGGCATGTCAAAAGCGACCAAGCGCTCTTCCCCCAGCCAAGTGTTGATCAGTGTGGATTTACCCACATTGGGCCGCCCAGCCACGGCCAGCTTGATGATGCTGGTATCTATTTCAATTTCTTCTTCGTCATCAGGCAGATTCAAAGGCTCCAGCGCCAGTTCAGTCAGACTGCGAATGCCTTGGCCGTGCGCCGCCGAGACGGCCAAGACTTCACCCAAGCCCAGTTCATAAAACTCGCTCTGCTGCATACCCTCACGCATGCCTTCTGATTTGTTGGCGACCAGCAGACATGGCTTGCCAATACGGCGAAGGTATTTGGCAATGTCGTGGTCCTGCGATGACAGGCCTGCACGCGCATCCACAACAAACAGCACAACATCCGCTTCAGCCACAGCCTGCTGAGTTTGTTTGGCCATTTCTTTGTAAATACCGGTGTTGGCATCAGGTTCAAAGCCGCCCGTGTCAATCACGATGAACTCGTGCTTACCCAATCGCCCTTGACCGTAGTGTCGGTCGCGGGTCAGTCCAGCAAAGTCAGCCACGATGGCGTCTCGGCTTTTGGTCAAACGGTTAAAAAGCGTGGACTTGCCCACATTGGGCCGGCCCACCAAAGCCAAAACAGGTATCACTGAATATTCCGTTCGATCAATCCAAGCGGTAACCGTACACGCCACCGTTGCGTGTGACCGCCACCATGACGCCCGACACCATCACGGGGGTAGCTGCAATCGCGGAACCATCCGTCGCCATGCGGTTTTGTGCTTTGCCATCCTCCAGAGAAAGTCTGTGAATCAGCCCTGACTCATCCCCGAAAATAATGGATTTGTTAAAGACCAAAGGCGCTGTCAAACCCCGAAAGCGCATCACATCACTGTTCCATGCGGCTTGGCCGTTGGCACGATTCCAAACCACAATTTTGCTGTCAGATTCCACGCCAACAACAACGTCTTCATTTCCAGCAAGTCCTTGGTGGCCATTTGACGGACGACTCCACAAGGTTCCACCTTTGAGCGCGTCCACACAAGAAACGGCCGTTTGAAAGGACCGCGCGCACACCACACCGCCTTGACGGCTCGCGCCCGACACAATGTCCACCAAGCGCTCCACCTCATTGGTGCCGCGGGAAGCGCCGACGACGGATTCCCAACGACCACTGCCATTATTAGGATTCATACCGACCATACGACCGGACATGCCCGCCACCAAGGTGTCTTCAACCGCCATTAACAACCCCGCCTGTCGCAAGACCAAAGGGTCTCCAGTGCGCTGCTGAGACCACAGACGCTGACCTGTTGCACCATCCAATGCCAAAACAGTTCTGTCCGCTGTCAACACAAAAACACGGCCGCCAGCCACAAGTGGCGCCGTGTAAGTAGAAGCATTCAAGCGATATCGCCAAACGACTTGACCGGATTCAACAGCAATCACTTCATTGGAATCCGAGATGACTGCGTAACGCGCACCGTCAGTCCCCACTCCAGCCTGCAGCTGCGCGTTCAAGGCCAGTCGCCAAACAACTTGCCCGGTTGCTGCGTTGAACAGGGTCAACACCCCATCGCTGGAAGCAACAGCCACTTGGCCAGCTGATACAGCCACGCCCAAAGGCGTTGTAATCCCACCAACCCGGTGAGACCAGATGGGGTTGATCGGATACGATACCGCGGCCGAGCCCAAAGCGGGCAGTTCATTGGCTTTGGGTTTATCGGGTGAGCTTGAACAAGCCGACAGCGTCAAAACGCCCATCATGACGACGGCGCTGATTAATAAGGAACGAGACAAGGTGATCACTTGGTCGCTCCTGCGCTTGACTTGGGATCCACGCCCAGAGCATTCAATTTGGCTTCCACCAAACGTCGGTATTCGTTGGTCTCTTCCATTTTTTGCCATGACTCGGTGTAAGCGGCGATGGCTTCCTGGGTTTTGCCTTGGCCTTGCAAAACATCGCCCCGCAAATCAGCTGCCAAAGGCGTCAGGGCCAGCACAACAGGTTTTGAAAGCTGTTGTAGTGCCTCGTCGTAGGATTTGGCTTGCAACAAAAGCGCCACCCATCGCAAGCGGGCAATGTGGGCATAGGATTCATCTGACGCATTTTCAGACACCCAAATCAAAGCCGCTTTGGCTTGATCCAATTTGTCCTTGTCTTGAAATGACTTGGCCGCCAACAGGGCGGCTTGTTGGGCATACAAAGTAGACCCAAATTTGTCTTTCATATCGCCTAAAGAACGCTCAAGTCGGATGAGGTCACCGGTGGTTGCTGCCCGTTCGACTTCGTCGTACAAAGCGGACGCTTTGGCCGATTGTGTCCGCTGCCAGTAACCATAGCCGTTCCAAGCGGCAACGCCGCCCATCACGATGATCAAAGCCCATGAAATGAAGTTGCCGTAGGTTTTCCAAAAGTGCTTGAGTTGGTCAAGTTGCTCTTGTTCTTCGAGGTCGAGGTGTGTTGCCATGTTGTTTTCAAAAATCAATGGGTCGATTGTAGGGTGTGCGCCCATTGGTCCACAGCGGCCAAGTTTTCCAGACGCTGAGCGCCAACGCCGTCACGCAAGGATTTCACAGTGACTTGACCCAGCGCCAACTCATCACCACCGAATATCAGACCAAAGGCGGCGCCGCTGTTGTCTGCTTTTTTAAATTGGGATTTCATGCTGCCCATCCCCTCACCCGCTCCTGCGTGCATTTGCACCGCAATACCGGCCAAGCGCAAGGTCTCAATCACCCGAAAGGCTACCGGCAAACTGGCCGCTTCTGGAATGATGGCGTAGACGTCCGGGACCAAGGCAGCCACGGGCTCCTGGTGTTCATTCACAAGCTCAAGCAAGCGCTCTATGCCCAAGCCCCAACCCACAGCTGGGGAGGGTTTGCCGCCGATCTGCTCAATGAGATAGTCATAGCGCCCTCCTCCACAAATCGTACCTTGAGAGCCCAAACTCTCCGTGATGAACTCAAAAACAGTCAGGTTGTAATAATCCATGCCACGCACCAATCGCGGGTTGATCGTGTATTGGACTGCATTGGCGTCCAAGATCGCGCGCAAGCCATTCAAGTGGGCTATCGAGGCCTCACCCAAAAAACTCAGTAACTGGGGCGCGGACTCCACCACCGGTTTCATGGCTGGATTTTTCGTATCCAAAATACGCAAAGGATTGGTGTGCAGTCGCCGCAGGGCTTCTTCGTCGAGCACCTCCAGGTGCTGTTCAAAGTGATTGATGAGGGCTGCACGATGGGCCATGCGCTCTGGGGGCTGTCCGAGACTGTTGAGCTCAAGACGAATGTTGTTCAAACCCAATTCTTTGAACAAGGCCGATGCCAATAAGATCAGTTCGGCATCCACTTCAGGGCCACCAAAGCCCAGGACCTCAGCACCGACCTGGTGAAATTGCCGATAGCGGCCGCGCTGGGGACGCTCATGGCGAAACATAGGGCCCATGTAATAGAGACGTTTGCCCCCTTCGTACAGCAGATTGTGCTCAACAACGGCGCGAACCACGCCGGCGGTGCACTCCGGGCGCAAGGTGAGCGCTTCGCCATTGAGACGATCATCGAAGGAATACATTTCCTTTTCAACAATGTCCGTTACCTCCCCTAAACCGCGCACAAATAAGGCTGTCGGCTCGACGATGGGTGTGCGTATGTTTCGATAGGCATATCGGCTCATTAAATGGCGGACTTTGTCTTCAAACCACTCCCAACGGGCAGAGTCGGGTGGCAAGATGTCGTTCATGCCTTTAACACCGACCAATTTGGTCGGCTTGGACGATGGCGTGTGAATTTTTTCTGACATGTTCAATCAATGGGCTTTGGCTGTGCCAAAACGATTCTCAATGTAGTTTTCAACCAGGGTTTGAAATTCTTGCGCTATGGATTCACCCCGCAAGGTCAGCTTTTTTTCACCGTCAATAAAAACCGGCGCCGCAGGCGCTTCACCGGTGCCCGGCAAACTGATGCCAATGTCGGCATGCTTGCTTTCACCGGGACCATTGACAATGCAACCCATCACGGCCACTTTGAGGTGCTCTACACCCGGGTAACGGCTGCGCCAAACCGGCATCTGAGCGCGTAAAAAATCATCAATCTGCTTGGCCATCTCTTGGAAGGTGCTGCTGGTGGTACGGCCGCATCCCGGACAAGCAGTGACGCTGGGCACAAAAACACGCAAACCCAGCGCTTGCAATATTTCGTTGGCAACAACAACTTCTTGGGTGCGCGACTCTCCCGGCTGCGGCGTCAATGAAACACGAATCGTGTCGCCAATGCCTTCTTGCAGCAAAACAGACAACGCGGCGGCTGAAGCTACCGTTCCCTTGGTACCCATGCCGGCTTCGGTCAGCCCCAAGTGCAAAGAGTAGTCACAACGTTTGGCCAGCTCGCGGTAAACCGCGATCAAATCTTGCACACCTGAAACCTTGCAAGACAACAAGATTTGTGAGGCATTCATGCCCATTTCCTGCGCCATTTGCGCTGAACTGATGGCAGATGTGATCAAAGCCTCGTACATGACTTGACGTGCTTGCCAAGGTTGAGGGCGACGGCTGTTCTCATCCATCAAATGCGCTAGCAACTCTTGGTCCAGACTGCCCCAATTCACCCCAATGCGAACGGGCTTGTCCCAGCGAAGGGCGGCCTCAATCATTTGACCAAACTGACGGTCCTTTTTATCCCCTTTACCCACGTTACCAGGATTGATTCTGTATTTGGACAGTGCTTGCGCGCAATCAGGAAAGTCCGTCAGCAACCGATGGCCGTTGTAATGAAAATCACCAATCAAGGGCACATGGATGTCCATGCGATCCAGTTGCTCCCTGATGGGCGCAACAGCTGCTGCGGCCTCTGGTGTGTTGACGGTAATACGCACCATCTCGGAACCAGCCACAGCCAACTCCTTGACTTGAATCGCGGTGCCAATGACATCCACTGTGTCGGTGTTGGTCATGGACTGAACACGCACAGGCGCATTGCCGCCAACAGTCAAAATATGGCCGCCCCATTTCACCTGTGCTTGCAGGCTGCGACGGGGCAGCGGGGATGCGTCTGGAATAGGAACTGGACTGTTCATCATTTCACCTCAAAACGAGCTACTGAACCGCGATTAAAAGGCGTCAAGTCGAAGGCTTTTCCACGAACCTCAACGTCAACACCCTCTGCAAAACCGATCACAACGCTCAACACCATCTCACTTTGGATGTGGTGGGTTTCACCCGTTTTGACCAACTGGTTGAATACCAAGGCGCCTGCGCTGTTTTTCACTTCGACCCACGCATCTGATTTCCCTTTGATGACCAAGTCGATGGCACGACCATCTGGCTTTAAATTCGTCTGCGATTGGACTGCCTTGGCCTTGGCCTTGGCGGCATCTTGCACCAACGCATTTGTCGTTGCCGGTACCGAGATAACAGATGTGACTGTTGTTCCTGCTGGTGCAAGATCGGTTTGAACCTCAGTGACAGGCAAGTCGGCCCGGGCAGATGACGTCGGCCATGAGGGCGACCAAGCGACCAAGGCGATCAACAACATCATGACCAAAGCCAAAAACAAAAATTGCCGGTTGGCCAAAATGTGACGGCGTCCCAAGGCCCAAAACGATTCATTTTGGCTTGATCCAAGGCCCGGATGCATCAGCTCCAATCGATGGGATGCCGGCGGCAATAAAGCCAGAATGGGACTGGCATCTATTTGGAGATGCCTGCAAACGCTGTTGGCCAAAGCTCGCACAAAAACGGGGCCGGAGAGCGCGTTGTATTGATCAGCCTCCAAAGCCGTCAAATTACGCACAGGCACTTTGAGGGCCACGGACAACATCCCCAGGTGCATTCCGGCTTTTTCACGCGCTTGACGCAACAGTGCGCCAGCCGTTAGCCCATTCACAGACGGCTTGGAGTCGACCTGCATGTCAACGCCAGATTGCAAGTCATTGAATTGGGTCATCAAATGCCTCTCGCTGGAAAGCATCCCATTGGGGTGAGTTGGGAAAGCGTTGTCGAAGTATCGCAGCGAAAATCTTCAATGAATCGGCATCAGACAGCTGACGGGCCAGCTGCACGCCCAGCCACAGGGTTTGAGCTGAAACCACCTCAGATTGATTGAAGTTTTTCAATACCTCAGCAGCTCGCTCGATTTGATTGCGTTGCCTCAAGCTCAAAGCCAAAGCCAAGGCTGGATCGGCTGCGGGTTGAACACTCAAAGATTGAAACCAGAGTCGCTGGGCGGCATCAACATCACCCGACTTGTCGGCACAAACACCCCAAACCCACAATGTTTTGGCTTTTTCGCGGTAGAGGGGCTGACTGACAGCCGTCTCAAATCGCTCGAATGCTGCTTTGTAAAGCCTCTGCCCGCACAAAAAAACAGCATGGTTATTGGCAATGTCTGCATCCAGAGGCGCTGTCTTTTCGGCCAGTAAAAAACTCTTTTGCGCCAGGGCAGGTGCCTCCAGGCGCATGTAAATCAGGCCTTGTAAGGCCAGTGCTTGAGCGTCATTGGCAGAGACATCCAAGACCTTTTGACTTTCTTCCAGTGCCACGCGGAATTGCCCATTTTGGTAATACGCTGAAGCCAACGCCAAACGTGGATTCACCTTATTGGAGGCAAACCCGGGATTCGGTGCTGTACAGCCAGACAAAAATGCAAAGAGCAGCAGGGACAAGCAATACAAACGGACTTGAACCAGCGAAGCATGTGAACGCAAAGTGGACATGGACAGCGCTCCTTCAATGCGCGTTCAATGCCCGCAGCATGATCGTTCGTTGCTGCGCAATGCGCACCTGGACTTGGGTGCGGTCTTTCACATCACCCGCCAGTTGGCCGCAGGCGGCGTCAATATCATCCCCGCGTGTTTTACGGACTGTTGTGACCAATCCAGCGTCATGAAGCAGTTTGGCAAAAGCTTGAACACGAGGCTGCGGGGAACGCAACAAGCCAGAGGCCGGGAAAGGATTGAAAGGTATCAAGTTGAATTTGCAGCGCAGCCCTTGTCGTGCATGGGATTGAACCAATGCAATCAACAACTCGGCATGGGCCGGCTGATCATTGACACCATCCAGCATGCAGTATTCAAACGTGATGAAGTCCCTCGGTGCATGCGCAAGATAGCGGATGCAAGTTTGTAACAACTCTTCTATCGGATACTTTTGATTCAAGGGGACTAAACTGTCTCGCAAAGTATCTGTGGGGGCATGCAAAGAGACAGCCAAAGCCACGGGGCAATCGAGAGCAAGCCGGTCCATCATCGGCACAACACCCGATGTGGACACTGTGACTCTGCGTCGCGATAAGCCGTAACCGTGATCGTCGAGCATCGTTTTCAATGCGGGCACCAAGGCATTGTAATTTTGCAGAGGCTCTCCCATGCCCATCATCACCACGTTGGAAATGACACGCTCCGTGACATTGAGATGCTTGCGCAGAAAGTGTTCAGCGAACCACAATTGACTCAGTATTTCTGCCGTCGTGAGGTTTCGACTGAAGCCTTGGTGACCGGTAGAGCAAAAACGGCAGCCAACGGCGCATCCCGCTTGTGAAGAAATACACAAAGTGCCCCGGTCGTCTTCAGGAATGAACACGGCTTCAACTGCATTGCCGCCGCCAACATCGAACAGCCATTTGATGGTGCCGTCAGCAGATGAATGCTGCGACAAAATAGGCAAGGACTGGACGCAGGCGTGAACTTTGAGCTTTTCCCTGAATGACTTGGCCAAATCACTCATGTCATCAAATTCACTGGCGCCTTTTTGATGAATCCAACGGAGCAATTGTGTGGCGCGAAAACGTTTCTCGCCTAAGCGCTCACAAAAAACGGCCAAGCCTTCCAAGTCGAAATCAAGAAGGTTGGCCGTCATGACAGACTGGTCGCGAAAAAGTCGCGACTGAGTTAACGCGCGTAAACGTTCATGCCAGCGAAGAAAAAGCCGATCTCCACAGCGGCAGTCTCTGCAGCGTCTGAACCATGCACGGCATTGGCATCGATGCTGTCTGCAAAGTCAGCGCGGATCGTGCCTGGTGCTGCTTTCTTTGGATCTGTAGCGCCCATCAAGTCACGATTTTTCAAAATCGCGCCTTCGCCTTCCAGAGCCTGAATCATGACCGGGCCAGAAATCATGAAGTCCACCAAATCCTTGAAGAAAGGACGCTCTTTGTGAACAGCATAAAAAGCTTCGGCTTCACCGCGTGACAGGTGGGCCATGCGGGCAGCAATGACTTTCAAGCCGGCAGCTTCAAAACGTGCGTAAATTTGACCAATGACGTTTTTGGCAACGGCGTCGGGCTTGATGATAGAGAGGGTACGTTCGATAGCCATGGATTTTTCCTGGTATTAGGTGTTATTGGAACTTTTTTGCCAATGGGCAAAGGTGCACATTCTAACCGAGACTGAGGCCCAAGGACGCTTGAATCGCCCCTCCTGAAGCCACATGAAAAAAGTGGACATCAACGGGGTCGTCCCCCCCCACCGCCGCCTTTTCGCGGACCGGCAGAGCGCCCGCCAGGCGCCTTGGCTTGACGTTGACGGCTGAAGCTTTCAGCGCCGATGTAACCTTGGGACGTTTTCAAGGGGTCAGGTTGGGACGTATTTTCTTGACGTGTTTTTCTGTTACCTGCACTGGCCGCTGGCACAGCTGTACCGGGAATGCCCCTGCCCATGGGACGTGGACGGCGATCACCCCGCCCTTGACCCGGGCCTCGACCGCGCGGTGTTGGCGCACGCTCTAACCGCTCGGCGCCCCCGGCGGCTTTCATGAGCGCCCGAATGTCAGCCTCATCTAATTCCATCCAGCCGCTGCGACGCAAGCCGTGCGGTAAAACCATGGCGCCATAACGAATCCTGATCAGGCGGCTGACCGCGTGACCCACGGCCTCCATCATGCGGCGAACTTCACGGTTACGACCTTCGGAAATGGTGACCCGGTACCAACAGTTCGAGCCTTCACCTCCACCATCTTCAATGGACCCAAACAAGGCGGGGCCGTCATCGAGCATGACACCGTCGAGCAATTTTTGTTTTTCTTCTTTGCTGAGGGCGCCCAACACACGCACCGCATATTCGCGCTCCAGCCCAAAGCGGGGATGCATCAATTGGTTGGCCAATTCACCCGAACTGGTGAAAAGCAACAGGCCTTCAGTGTTCAAATCCAGCCGACCGACAGATTGCCATTTTCCGTGTTGCAACCGAGGTAGTTTACGAAACACAGTGGGTCTGTTTTGCGGGTCATCGTGCGTCACGATTTCGCCAGCAGGCTTGTGGTAAGCGATGACTCTGGGCGGTGGCGGCGAAATGCGGACATGGATCAGTCGACCATTGACTTTCACTTGATCGCCATATTGAATGCGCTGGCCAACGTGGGCCGGTTCGTTGTTGACCGAAATGCGCCCTTCCAGGATCAACTGCTCCATCTCCAATCGCGAACCCATACCGGCTTGAGCGAGAACCTTGTGCAGTTTGGGCGACTCGGCTTGGGGCGGTAAAACACGCTTACTCAACAAGAGAGGCGTTTCCGAATCCACTTCGGCATCGAATTGCCCGGAAACGACATCGGCAATACCGATGGCGCGCAATCCGTTCACAGCGGTGGCTGTGGAGTCAACAGTTGATGTTACTGGCTCTCCTTCGGATGCAGTTTGGTTGGAAGACTCAGTCATGTGCCGGGAGGTTTTTCTTCAGGTGGGGGTGGGAATGTCGGCGAAGCGGCCTGGCCATCTTCAAACGACAGTGAATTGAACGATTCCACTGCTTTGAGCGCGGTCAAATTAAGTTCGCTGGACAAAACTTCTTCAAGCGACAACGAGGGTTGGTTGTTTTCAGTGTCGATGACGCTTGACAGCAGAGAAGCCTGAGCATCTACAGTTTGCAGCAAGGGTAATTGGTCCAGTGACACCAGACTCAAGTCGTCCAGAAATTGCTTGGTCGTGGCATACAGGCCTGGGCGACCTACAGTCTCGCGGTGGCCGATCACCTCGACCCAGCCCCTGTCCTCCAACTGCTTGAGGATCTGGGTGTTGATCGTGACCCCGCGGATATCTTCCATATCCCCTCGGGTCACAGGTTGGCGGTAGGCAATGATGGCGAGTGTTTCCAAAACGGCGCGTGTGTATTTGGGCGGCTTTTCAGGGTGCAACTTGTCAAGGAACTCACGCAATTCGGGACGACTTTGAAAGCGCCATCCGGTAGCGACGTGCACAAGCTCCAACCCGCGGGTAGCCCAGTCCAGCTGGAGCTCTTCTAGTAATTGCTTGACCGTGTCAGCGCCTAAAGCGTCGGCAAAAAGAACCCTCAAATCTCGCACAGAGAGGGGTTGTGATGCACAAAGTAAGGCGGTTTCAAGGACACGTTTGGCTTGCGCCATATTCATGGTGTCATTCTTCCGGGAAAAATACGCCTGCGGCGTGACCAACCGATGTGAGAATTCAATCGAGGGCTGTGACGCACAGGTTGAACCCAAGCGAATCAACCAAACTGCGGGACGATGACATCAAGTCATTTGAAGCCGGTTGTTAATAATTTCCATTGTAACTGAGCGCCCACAATGCAGCGGCATTGCGCATATCGATCGGCAATGGCGCTCTAAAGTCCATCGGCAATCCGGTCATTGGATGGGCAAACGCCAGATGAAAGGCATGCAAAGCCTGCCTGGTCATTCCCGCGCCAGGTCGTCCGCCATAAACGGCATCGGCCACCAGCGGATAACCCAAGTGCGCCATGTGAACACGAATCTGATGGGTACGCCCTGTATGCAAAGTGCATTGGACCCAACAACCCAGATCAGCCTGATCCACAAGATCGAATGTTGTGGACGCCGTTTTGCCCGATTGATGAGACAAGTCGACAACGGCCATTCTCAATCGATTGCTCGGGTCTCTGCCCACAGCTTGGTCCGAAGTGTAGGGCGTATTGAAACGCCATTGGCCGCCAGCAAAAGCCCAATACTGTCGTTTGACCTCCCGCGCTGCAATTTGATGGACTAAGGCGTCCATGGCTTGCCGGGTCCGGGCAACGACCATCAGACCGCTGGTATCTTTGTCCAAGCGATGGACAATGCCGGCTCTGGGTAACAAAGCCGACTGCATGTCCAAGGCCAAAATACCGTTCAAGAGCGTGCCGCTCCAATTGCCGGGCGCCGGGTGAACGACAAGCCCTGCGGGCTTGTTGATGATCAAGATATGATCATCTTGGTAAACCACATCCAGTGCCATCACTTCAGGTTTAAAGGCCTGCGATTGAGGCGTGGCCCTTAATTCAACAGAGAGAGGAGCGCCCGCTTTCATCTTGACCGACGACTTGGTGGTGGGAATCCCCCCCAACAAAACCACACCTTGCTCAATCAACTGCTGCAAATAACTGCGTGAAAACTCGGGGACACAGTGCGCCAACACGCGGTCTAATCGAGCACTGTGGTGCTCTTTGGAAACCGTAAAGTGACGCCATTCCGCTGTCACGGTAGGCTCACCCTCCCCGGCCACTTCTTCTAAAAGGCCTTGGGGATCATCGATTTCAAGGGGGGTCGATATAATCAATTGGCTCAAGTTTTTACAAGGTTGTGAGATGCGTATTTTCAGATTATCGGTGGTCCCCACAGGCTTGATGTTGTTGCTTGCAACTGTATTGTCAGCCTGTTCATCAACACCATCAGACAATACAGCCACTTGGTCTACAGACAGACTTTATAACGAAGCCAAAGACGAAACCAAAGCGGGGGCATGGGACAAGGCCATTGGCCTCTTTGACAAATTAGAAGGACGCGCAGCCGGGACCACGTTGGCTCAGCAAGCCCAACTTGAAAAAGCCTTTGCACAGTACAAAACCGGTGACAAAATTCAAGCGATTGCCACACTCGATCGATTCCTCAAACTTCACCCCGCCAGTCCAGCCCTTGATTACGCGCTGTACTTGAAAGGCCTGGTCAACTTCAACGACAACCTGGGTCTTTTTTCCTTCATCACCCGACAAGACCTTTCTGAGCGAGATCAAAAAGCAGCCAAAGACTCCTACGAGTCTTTCCGTGAATTGATCAACCGGTTTCCCGACTCCAAATACACACCGGATGGTCGTCAACGCATGACCTACATCGTGAACTCTTTGGCTTCCTACGAGGTTCATGTGGCCCGCTACTATTTCAGCCGAGGCGCTTATGTGGCAGCCATCAACCGTGCACAGCTGGCTATTTCAGATTTTCAAGGTGTGCCTGCAGTCGAAGAGGCCTTGGGTATTTTGATTCAATCCTACGATGCTTTAGGCATGATTGATTTGCGCAACGACAGCCGACGTGTTTTGGAGCAGAGTTTCCCGCAGTCAGCCATGTTGGCTAAAGATCGGGGCGAGACTAAGGCGTGGTGGAAAATTTGGTAAGCTGACTCAGTGCCATTTCGAAGTCTTGTGGGTTTTGCAAAACCTGCATCCGGGGCAAACTGGCCAGTAATCTCTTGCCGTAACCCATGGTGGCGACACGCGGATCGCAAACGACCAAAATGCCCTGATCTGATTCACTGCGAATCAGCCGACCGGCGCCCTGCTTGAGCGCCACGGCCGCCTCGGGCAAGGAGTATTCGGCGAAGGCGCTACGCCCGGCGCGCTCGAGCCGAGCCGATCGGGCCTCAACCAAGGGATCATTGGGCGGCGGAAATGGCAGCTTGTCGATGACGACCAATTGAAGCGCCCTTCCGGGAACATCAAAGCCCTCCCAAAAAGAAGCCGAAGCGACCAATATGCAACCGAGTTGACCGTCCTGATCACCTTGTCTGAATCGCTCCATCAGACGCCTTTTGGGACCCTGCCCTTGCACCAAGATCTCAACCCGCCCCGAAAGACGCTCGTCTTCAGCAAGGATTTGCCCAATGCTGCGCATCGCTGCCAAGGTGGTTGTTAAGACCAGGGTACGCCCACCGAGTTTTTGCGCTGCTGAACCCACCAAGTCCGCAACGCAACGGCTGTGTGCGGGGTCGTTCGGTTTGGGCATGGGGTGCGGAATGTACACACCCGCTTGACTGGCATAGTCGAATGGACTTGAGACCTGCAGCAAGCGCGCTTGCGTCAATCCGCAGGGCTCGGTGAACCACTTCATCTGAGCATCATCGCCCAATGTGGCTGAGGTGAACACAAATGCTTTGCGATGAAAAACTGGCCCCGTGGGCGCATCACCAAAGGTTTGTTCAATGCTATCGGCATCCTGGGCAGGCTGTCTTCCTAGCAATTGTGTTTGCACAGCATCGGCAATGTCCAACGGCGACTCAATCAAGCGCAATTGCATACCCACTTCAAGCCAACGCACACTTTCATCGGGACACGGTTTTTCAAAGCGCTGAATGGTCTGAATGACAGTTGCAAATCGTTCATACAAGCGCACGAAATCAGGCGCAAGTTCAGACACAGTTTCCAACGCCTGCATGCAGGCATGACAAGCGGTTTGAACATCAGCCAAACCTTGACCCCAAGTCGCAGGATCAAGACCTGTGGGGGCGGTATCGGTCCACCGCAATCGGCTTGAGCTCCTGAACTCGGATGCGGTCAACCGCAAATCACGCGCCGTTTTTTCAAGTCGACCCACCAAGGCAGACCAATCTGCCAGCCCTCTGGCCAGCTGCATACCCGCGCCCAACACATCGCGCCCCAGATCGATCAATTGGCCTGTACTCAATTGCTGGCCCAGAAAATTGACCCCAATTTCATTCAGCTGATGGGCCTCATCAAAAACGGTTACCCGCACTGTCGGCAACAACTCCGCCATGCCGGATTCACGCACATTCAGATCGGCAAAAAACAAGTGGTGATTGATGACCACCAGATCGGCTGCCATCGCTTCCTTGCGCGCCAGATTGACATGGCATGCGCGAAATTTGGGACACTGAGAGCCCAAACAATTGTCGCGGGTTGAGGTCACCAGGGGTATGACGGGAGAGCGATCATCCAGTCCGGTCAGCTCAGACATATCCCCGGTGAGGGTGGCATGGGACCAAGTTTCAATTTTGGCCAAAGCATGGGCATACACCCGGTCTGACGCTTCATGGCCTTGCCGGGACTGCTCCAACCTTTGAAGACATAAATAACTGCCGCGCCCCTTGAGCAAGGCCACCTTGACCGGCAAGCCCAACGCTTGCGCCAGCTTGGGAATATCGCGTGAAAAAAGTTGATCCTGCAAGGCTTTCGTTGCCGTAGAAACCAAAGCCCGCTCCCCACTCAACAACACGGGCACCAAATAGGCATAAGTTTTACCTACACCCGTGCCCGCCTCCACCACCAATTCGCCACCCTGCTCCAGGGTCTGCGCAATCGCAAGGGCCATTTCAGTTTGGCCTTCTCGCGGCTGAAATGCAGCAGAACCGGCTGCCAAAGCGCCTTCTGACCCAAAAGTCAGGGCCACGGCATCCATCAACGCACTCAAGCAGGCTCCTTCGGTGTGAGGAACAGTTGCAGTTGCGCAATATGGTCGCGCAGTCTGAGCTTTTTCTTTTTCAAACGCCGTAGTTGCAAATCGTCGGTTGCAGGATGCGATCCGAGTTGATCAATCAAAGCGTGGACTTCGGCATGCTCTATTTGTAAAGCGATGCACAACCTTTGCGGCGACTGCAAATCAAGGAGGATTGTCATCAGGAGTTTCCACCGAAGGCTTTTTGGCTTCCAATCGCTCTTGGCGATCGGCCACGGCTTGCGCCCTTTTGGCAGCGCGCAAAGCATTTTCTTGCTTTTCTATCGGCGCCAGTTCGCGCCTGCGATCCAGTCGTGCTTGTTGAAGGCAATCGTTCACCAAGAAAATTTGCCAACATTGTTTTGCAGCCTGACCATAACGCTGACTGACAGCGTCGCGCTGCATTTGCAACACATGCTGTTTTTGGTCATAAGTCTGTGCATCTGTAGTTGGCGTCGCATGCGCCGTCACAGGGCACAAAAGAACCGCAGCCGTCCAAGCCCTGAAGCGTGCGAAATTCATGTGATGTTTGTGTCCACAGTTCTGTGGGGCAAAGCCAAAAATTCAGCGGACTGCATTTCATTCAAACGTGACACAGTCCGGGGAAATTCGTGAGCCAAGGGGCCGGCAACGTACAGCGCTTCGGGCGGAACCTCGGCCGACACGATCAATTTCACATGGCGGTCGTACAACACATCAATAAGCCATGTAAAACGTCGCGCCTCGGAAGCCAAGCGCACGGGCATGCTGGGCACATGACTTAAAAAAACCGTGTGAAATTGCGATGCAATTTCCAAATAATCATTTTGCGATCGGGCACCGCCACACAAAGCCTTGAAATCGAACCAGACCACCCCGCCTGATCGCCTTTTCGCTTGGATCTGCCGGGCCTCAATCTGCAAGACAGTGTCTTCATCCGGCCCACTGGCCAGTCGATCAAACGCTTGCATCATTTCCAAATCGGCCTGATCACTCAAAGGGGTGTGGTAGAGGCGCAGCATTTCCAATGTGCGTTGCCGGTAGTCGACGCCATTATCGACATTGACCACCGTCATGCGGTCGTTCAACAAGGCAATGGCCGGCAAGATTCGATCACGGTGCATCCCGCCTGGATACAAGCCATCAGGCTTGAAATTGGACGTTGTGACGAATCCCACGCCGTGCTCAAAAAGCGCTACCAATAAGCGATGCAAGATCATGGCGTCGGTAATGTCCGCCACATGGAACTCATCAAAGCAAATGAGTCTGTAACGTTTGGCCATTCGCTTGCCCAGCAAGTCCAAGGGATTGACGGTACCCTGCATCAAGGCGAGCTCGCGATGAACCTCGCGCATGAATTCATGAAAATGGAGACGGGTTTTTTTGGTGATGGGGACCGCATTGAAAAAGCAGTCCATCAAAAAACTTTTACCCCGCCCCACACCACCGAACATGTAAACCCCCTTCGGAATCTCTGGCCGATGGAGCAACTTTTTGATTGGATTAGAACGCTTGGATTTGTAAACAGCCCATTCGTCAGCACAGCGCTGGAGGGCTTCAACAGCCTGCAATTGCGCAGGATCACTTTGATAGCCTCGAACCTCAAGCTCGTTGTTGTAATTTTGAAGAACTGACATACGCAAACCATTGTCTCTGAAAATTCAAAAGGAAAAGCCCACTGATCTCAGCGGGCTTCCGGTACGCAAGGCAATAGCGTTGTCAGAAATTCAGCGTCCGCTTGTCCACTGCCAAAGCGGCTTCTTTGGTCGCTTCAGACAACGACGGATGCGCGTGGCAAATGCGTGCGATGTCTTCGGCAGACGCCTTGAACTCCATCGCAACCACGGCTTCAGCGATCAACTCTGACACCTGTGGGCCCACCATGTGCACGCCCAAGATTTCGTCGGTCGTGGCGTCAGCCAAGAACTTCACCATACCGGTGGTGTCGCCCAAAGCGCGTGCACGGCCGTTCGCGAGGAACGGGAATGTGCCGGCCTTGTACGCCACGCCGTCGGCTTTGAGTTGCTGCTCAGTGCGGCCCACCCACGCGATTTCGGGGCTGGTGTAGATGACCCAAGGGATGGTGTTGAAGTTGACGTGACCGTGTTGGCCCGCAATGCGCTCGGCCACGGCAACGCCCTCTTCTTCCGCTTTGTGCGCGAGCATCGGGCCACGCACCACATCGCCAACAGCCCACACGCCGGGGACGTTGGTTTTGCAGTCGGCGTCGACCACAATCGCACCACGCTCGTCGAGCTGCAGGCCAATGGCTTCGGCATTCAAACCGATGGTGTTCGGCACGCGGCCAATCGACACGATGAGCTTGTCAGCATCGAGCACAATGGCTTCGCCTTTGACGTTGGTGTAGTTGACGG
>Ga0136644_10001247_pt1 | contig 20331 bp, 16 predicted proteins | sample C_130820_EF_Meta_FD_94780 | JGI IMG/M metagenome (GOLD analysis project Ga0136644, IMG submission 94780) | Freshwater microbial communities from Lake Croche, Canada to study carbon cycling - C_130820_EF_MetaG (v2) (version 2) | ecosystem: Environmental > Aquatic > Freshwater > Lake | place... | reverse complement strand
TGCCATGGGCACCGCCAGTGACGACTCGGAAGTGATCTTTGCCAAGTCGCATAATCGTTAGGTCCGATTTAAATCCACCATTCACGCCGAGAACTGGGGTGTATACCACTCGTCCGATTGCAACATCCATCTGGCGAAGAGCAACTTTTTGAACGACCGCGAGGGCGCTTGGACCGGTAACATCAAAAATTGCGAAGGCGCTTAAATCCACAATCCCTGCAGTTTCGCGCATCTGTAAATGCTCAGCATTGATTATTGGTGACCACCAGCGGGACTCCCATTCAGCAGTACGTGGCATCACTGCTTCACCAAATTTTTCTACCAGGTGAGCATTTGATTCGTACCAGAAAGGACGTTCCCAGCCAGCGGTTTCATAAAAAACTGCGCCAAGCTCTTTTTCTTGCGAATAAAACGGTGAAAGTCGAACGTTGCGATTGCTCGACCATTGTTCATTGGGATGGACTATGCCATAGGTTTTGTTGAAGCCTTCGTGCGTACGAGCTTTGATGTGGTACGTCATTTTTTGATGTTCATGGAATCGCGAGATATCAGAGGCGTGCATATCGATCTCGGATTCCCCGAGAACCATCCACTCTGCTAGCGATTTTCCGGTACCTGGACCTTCTTTAACCCAGACAGCCGATGCTGTCCACAATCCTTTTACCTCAGGAGTTTCACCAACAATCGGCATACCATCGGGGGTGAGCGAGAGAATTCCATTAATTGCATATTTTTCGCGAACATTTTCATCACCAACGATTGATGGCATGAGCTCTAGCGAGTGTTCATCTTGTAGATCAAAATCTTCCTGCGTAAAAGGAAATTCTGTAGGCGATAAAGCAGCTGCCGCATTAGAAGGAATGTCATCTGGAGTGTAAAGAATTGGGCGGTGTGCGTAGGAGCCAACCTCGAGACCGGTTCCATGTTGGCGCTCGTACATGTTGGTATCCATGTCGCGCACGATCGGCCACTCGATATCACCCTTTGTATCCTTGAAGAATGGGACGGGTCCAATATCTTTCATCTGATGGACCGCTGGTGTTAATGGAATATAGGCACCTGCCATCGCTGCAAGTTTTGGACCCCAGCAACCGGTAGCAATCACAACATATTCGGCATCGATATCACCATGATCGGTTCGGACTCGAACGATTCGACCATTCTCGACATCCATACCAACGACTTCGACATTTGCAAAAGTTGCGAGTGCGCCCATCTCAACAGCTTCTTCACGCATCAGTGTTCCAGCGCGAAGCGAATCAACAACACCAACAGATGGAGTGTAGAAGCCGCCTAAGATCACAGATTCATCAATATAAGGAACCAATTCTTTGACTTCTTCTGGCGTAAGAATTCTGGTATCGGGAACGCCCCATGAATGCGCCGAAGACATTCGGCGTTGCAACTCTTGCATCCGTTCTGGAGTTCTTGCGACTTCGATACCACCACATTCGGTGAAGGTGCCACGCTCTTTATATTGGCGCATAGAGTCTGCAGTAATTGCCGTCATCTCTTTTGAGTGATCAGTTGGGAAAATAAAGTTCGACGCGTGTCCAGTTGAACCACCAGGATTAGGTAGCGGCCCCTTATCAATCTGGACTAAATCACGCCAGCCTAAGCGGGCGAGATGGTAAGCAATGCTGTTACCGACAATGCCCGCACCAATGATGACGGCTTTTGCTCGTGATGGAACTGTTGTCATGATATTTCCCTATCTACTCTCTGCTGCCGACGGTATGAAGTGCATCTGAAGCTATTCATAAACTTTTTCTAATACTTGACTCAAAGCCCTCCACATGAGCTTTCATTGCCTGCGCTGCGGATTCAACATTGTTGGCTGCGATCGCTTCCAACAAGGCTAAATGTTCGACAATTGCTTCTGCTAAATCAGAAACTTTGTCTAGTGCAAGGAACCAAATCCTTAACGCATGAGCGTAATAGTTATCAAGGGAGGATTCCAAAAAATCGTTATGGGTGCATTCATAGATATGGTGATGGATTCTCTGATCTAAGCCAATCAAGGTCGCCATATCCGGTTGACCCTCGAGCGCCCTGATCTCTGAAATTAAAGCTCGAGTGATTGCATGGTCACGTGCTGTCGAACGCTCGGCCGCCAACGCCGCCGCCTTGATCTCTAGGACCGCACGAACCTCGGAAATGGCAGACAAGTTTTGGACATCAACGTTCGAAACAAACATCCCGCGCCTGGGGTAAACCTCGACTAACTTTTCATTTGCAAGCGCTCGCAAGGCCTCCCGAATTGGAGTTCTACCAAAATGCAAGGTACTCATCAATTCGCTCTCGTTGATCAATGACCCTGGTTTGAGCTCAAGGCGAATAATCATGCTTCGAATCCTGCTGTAGGCCTCTTCAGATAGCGAGGCGCTCTCACGCGAGAGGATGTCAATCACTTGGCTCACAGCGTCATGATATATCAGTCATTGACTAATTGATACACAGCGTTAGTTAGGGGAGCGCAAGCCACCCCACCTCATCGCCAGCTGGGATTCCGCCCGGGGGAACTACGGCGAAACCCGTTGCGAAAGCCAGCCCTCGGAGCATGCCCGAACCTAAATGGTCTCCCATCACGAAGGTACCGCCCGTAACCCTTCCGAGAACCAGTCGAGTGGAATCGTCAGGGGCGCGCAGAGCTTCACGGCTTTTGACACGCTCAAGCGCCTCCATCTGACCCCAATCTCGCCCTAACATTGCAGCAATCATTGAGTCTCCTAAAGTCATGAGAGCGGCAATCGCCGAATGTGGATTGCCCGGAAGACCCAAAATTCCGAGTGCATTCCGCTTGGCCAAAATCATGGGATGTCCAGGGCGGGTTGCTACACCATCGATCAGCACCTCGGCTGAAATCTCGGCCAAGGCACCATGGAGGTGATCGTGAACACCTCTGGCCGTGCCACCGGTCGTAATGATGAGGTCAATCTCTTCATGTTCAGCGGCCAGGGCTTCGCCTAAGAGCGCTCTCGACAATTCGCTCTGGGAATCTGTGATGTAGCGAATGTCGACGAGTTCACACCCTAGTTTTTCTAACCAACCGGGCAACATAGTTCCGATGGAATCCCGCACGAAACCGGTCCTCGGCAGACCCTGGCGAATTATTTCGTCGCCAGTTAAGAGTACGACGACTTTCGGTCGCTTAAAAACTACCAACTCATCAAAGCCGCTAGCGGCTAGCAATCCCATCAATCCGGGGGTAAGTACGGTGCCGATCTGTGCGATTCGCTCTCCCTTTGCGCATTCGAGCCCGGCCGGCCTGATATCTCGATCCGGTACGGCCACTCCGGTTAGGTGATTTTCCGTAATTTCGGCCTGCTCCCATCGAATAATTGCAAAGGTATTCTTAGGTACAACGCCGCCGGTGGATATTCGAAGTGCGGTGCCGTCGCGCAGCTCGCTTTCATTGGAATCGGATCTACTTACCTCTCCGAGAACTTCCCAGGGACCTGTACCGGCAACCGCAAAACCATCCATGGCGGATGTCGTATCTGGAGGTAAGTCAATTAAAGCATCGATGTTGCGAGCAAGAGTGCGACCCAGGGATTTCGATAGTGGCACTTTTTCTGTTGGCATAGGAGTACCTGCAGCGAAGGCCATTCGGCGGGCACCTCCCCAGCTGCCATCAATGAGTGGATTCATTCAAGCGGCTGTCCAACTCTTTGCCAGTGCCTCAATCTTTTTGACCGATTGATCCGCATCCGCTCCCAACCCGATCGCGTACCCCAGTAAAAACGTTGTGATTGGTGCGGCCGGTCTTTCCACGGCATGTGCAGCGTCTCTGGCGATATCTAAAATCATCTCAGAATCGACATCAATAGTGAGCCCAAGCTCTAATTTCACGCGTTCAATCCAGCTACCACTGCCATTATTGGATTCAGTCATGTTTACTCCCGTACCTATTCGCATATGTATTTGCCGCGCTAAGTTGTTCTACCGTATCTATATCCAGAAATGCCTCCGATAACTCTTTGCTCATAGTCAATTCGTGGACCTTTAATCCACTAATAAATTGCCGCATGGATTGACCATAGGGATCGCCGATTTCTGCGAATCTAACCCGTAGCGCGGCGGATTTATATAACCCGGCCAACGGTTGGAGGAAGCCTTCGTTATCTCGATAGAGAATACAGTCCGCTCCCTCTAGTGCTTCACGTGCATCCTCGACTAGCCCTAAGAGATCTGTCATCACAAATGGCATATCGGTAGCCACTAGCAGCAGCATGGTGGCTGTGGCGATCTGTAGACCCGCAAACAATCCGGCAACGGGACCGCCGCCGATGGGTGATTCGCGGATGACTCGGATGCCTGCGGGATGATTCCAACTAATCGTTGGTTGGGGTCCGACGATAATGATGGGCAAATCTGGCGGAACGGCACCAACAATCCATTCCAAGGTTGATTTATCACCGATCCTTGCAACTGACTTATCTGAGCCAAAGCGTCGGCTGGTGCCACCGGTGAGCACAATGAGTTCTCGCTTATCTAGAACATCTAGTTCATGAAGGGCCACTTCCCAAGCGTACGCCTCTCTAGCTTCGGTTAGACTCTGCCCATGAGCGAATATCAGATCATGCGATGGCGAGAAATTCCATCCATGGTGATTGCTCGAGATGGTCAAACTCAAATTAAGATCTCGCTTCCGGCTAGATTTCAAGAGGCAATCGATGAAGCTGCAATGCGACTCGGTGAAATCGATGCTGATGCTTATACGGCGGGCTGGATTCGTGATCCGTGGATTGATGGTGATGGCAATCCAGATGAATTGGCGTCAAAAATTGTCTCCGACATTGAGGAGAGACTGACAGAAGCTGTGCTTGCTTCATTACTGGATTCACTCGGTAAGTAGATTCACTCGGTAGCTAGTAGATCTGGATTGGAAGTAGCAATGTCGATAATCTATGAAGAACTTGAAAAATCTCTCTTGGTTTCAGATGGAGCCATGGGAACCATGTTGCAGGATGCAGGTTTGATTGATGGCGGTGCGCCAGAGCTGTGGAATGTAGAACATCCCGATCGGATCGAGAACATCCTGGAAGCGTATGCGGCGGCGGGTGCAAGATTCATTACGACAAACACCTTTGGCGGCACCCGTGGCCGACTTGCGATGCATGGGCTTGAGACGCGTGTCGCAGAGCTTAATCAGGCCGCGGCAGAGATTGCTCGCAGAGTCGCAGATCGCCACCCCGGTACTTTTGTCATGGGTGACATAGGCCCATCGGGTGATTTGATGGAACCAATGGGGACTCTGACGTTAGAAAGCGGTCAGGAGCTATTTTCAGAGCAGATCCGTGGTCTCGTCGCAGGCGGAGTAGATGCAATTCTGATTGAGACCATGTCTGATCTCGGTGAGGTAGAAGCGGCGATTAACGCGGCTCAGGAGATTGCTCCGCTACTGCCAATCATCGTTACCATGAGTTTTGATACTAATTTGCGAACCATGATGGGCGTCAAGCCGGCAATGGCAGTGAAGCAACTTTCTGCACTAGGCGTACGGATCATTGGGGCCAATTGTGGTCGAGGTGTGGATGAGATGTTGCAGATTGCAAAAGAGCTAGTAGATGCCCGCCCGGATGGTGTCTACATCATTACCCAATCAAATGCAGGTCTACCAAAGCTGCAAGGTGATGCCTTTGTGTATGACGGAACCCCGGAAGAGATGGCCAAATATGCCGAGGCCATGAAGGAGCTCGGTGTAAATATCATTGGTTCGTGTTGTGGTTCCACGCCGACGCATACTCAAGCCATTGCCGCGACTTTATAAACCCCGGTTACTCGTTAACTACAGTCGGGCAAGTTGTTCGTTATAAAATTTTGAGCCGAAATCTCGCTCAACGTCCTCAAATTTGAGCATTGCCCAGCTCCAAAAATCAAAATCAATCTGAGAGATCGAATTTTGGATTGCACCCCACAAGGTCCAACCATATTTAGCAAAAACTGCATAGAGCCATGCTCGAGCGAATTTATCGGGTCGAGGTTCGCCATAGTATGCACTGACTAGTTCGTGGAGAGCATCGATCTCTAAAAATGATTCAGACCAGATATTACCGATTTCAAAACATGGATCATTGTTACCGGAGTATTCATAATCTATGAGCCAAATTTTTGAGCCGTCATCAATAAAGTTGGCCGGGAGTAAATCATTATTACACGGCACTAGCCCGGTCGCAGTTGCAGTAAGTGATCGCTCCAATGGAGCAACATATTTTAGATAGTCGTCATATCGATCTGGTTTTCGGAAGCGATTCTCATTTACTATTTTGAAGTATTTTTCTTGAACCGTAAACATATTAAATTCACGTAAGAACGGCTCTGCGCTATGCAAAACTTGCAGGCTCTGAGCAATCCTGCCCAGGTTTCTACCCACGCCCTCACCATCGAGGGTGGTTCCTTCCAGAAAACCAATGACAAGAAGACCCCCACCGGGAATGTATTCGTGGACGGGAGCTCCAATTCCAACGTTGGCCGCTATCTGAGAATTTACGAATTCTGATTCTCGATCGATATCTAACATCGAGGAGTGATTACTCGAAATTCGGGCCACATAGGTTCCTGTAGGTGTTGTGATCTTCAGATTTCGATTTGTTAATCCACCAGAGAGTTCTCGAATCTCGCTTCGCTCCCTAAGGAGTTCGACTCGATCCAACAATTCACCAAAATTTTCTTCAAATTGAAGTTCAGACAAAGTCACATTGGAAGGATACATTTATGCTGTGACCATGTCATCAGTACCAAGTCGAGCAAAGATTGTCATTATCGGAGGAGGTGTCGGCGGAACTTCGGTCGCCTATCACCTAGCAAAATATGGTGAGCGAGATGTCGTACTTTTAGATCGAAGTGAATTGACGAGTGGGTCAACGTTTCATTCGGCTGGACTGGTTGGACAATTGCGAGCCGATCCAACGCTGACGAAAATGAACATGTACTCGGTTGAGCTTTATCGCGAACTTCAATTGACGGATACGCCTCCTTCGTGGATCGAGTGCGGAAGTATCAAGCTGGCATCATCGCCCGAGCGGATGGAAGAGATCAGGCGACAAATTGGCTGGGCAAAGACCTTTGGGTTAGACCTACATGAAATTTCTCCCAAAGAAGCTCAGGAAAAATTCCCGCTAATTGAGAGAGAAGGTGTTGTCGGCGCCTGTTACATGGGATCAGATGGACAAGTAGATCCCTCTCAATTAGCTCAAGCCATGGCGAAGGCTGCTCGGCAGAACGGTGTAAAAATCCTTGCCAATACTCGAGTCCTATCGATCACCACAAAGGCGGGTCGGGTGAGTGAAGTAGTCACGGATCAAGGCACAATCGAATGCGAGATTGTGGTCAACTGTGGCGGGATTTATGCTGCTGAAATCGGTCGGATGGTGGATGTTCGGATTCCCATCGTTCCAATGAGTCATCAATACATGATTACAGAAAATTTTTTGCCGACCGGCGAGGCGATACTGCCATCACTTCGTGATCCAGATCTATTAATTTATTTCCGCCAAGAAGTTGGTGGTTTACTCATGGGTGGCTACGAGCGTCAATCCCGACCTTGGCTAGCGACTCGAGAAGCCTTTGAAGAGATTCCCCAGGATTTCAATTCAAAGCTCTTGCCGGATGATTGGGATAGATTCGAAGAGATCGCCATTAACTCGCAAGTGCGTGTCCCAAAAATGAGTGAATTAGGAATCAAAAGTTTCATTAATGGCCCTGAAGGATTTACACCAGATAACGAATTTTGTTTGGGTGAGACGAGTGTTGGTGGTTTTTATGTCGCGGCTGGTTTCTGTGCGCATGGAATCGCTGGAGCCGGTGGCATTGGCAAAGTTGTCGCTGAATGGATCATCGGTAATGAGCCACCTATGGATCTCTGGCATATGGATATCCGCCGTTTTGGTGATTCCTATAAATCCCCAGCATTTACTTTGGATCGAGTTCAAGAGAATTACGAACGGTATTACGACATACATTATCCGCTCGAGGAGCGCAGAAGCTGCCGCCCACATAAGCAATCTCCCGCATATGAATGGCATAAAGCCCATGGAGCAGTTTTTGGTGAAAAGTCTGGCTGGGAGCGAGTTAATTTTTATGAGACTCATGTGGGCGATGAGAATTTGCGACCTCAAGGCTGGGCTGGAAAAAATTGGTCACCGTGCGTACAAGTAGAGCACAGAGCTACGAGAGAAGCCGCGGGTATTTTTGATGAATCAAGTTTTGCAAAATTGCGTGTTTCTGGAGAGCGAGCCGCAGAATTTCTCAACGTGGTTTGCGCTAATAATGTGGTTAAAGGTGTTGGACGAACAACCTATACCCAGGCCCTCACTACCAAAGGCGGTATCGAAGCCGATTACACCGTGACGCAGGTTGCTGAAGAAGAATTTTTGATTATCACCGGCACTGCCTTCGGAAACCATGATTTACAGTGGCTGCGAAAAATTCAACGAGAGCATGAATTCGCCGATGTTCTTATTACCGATCTCACCTCGGAACTCGCAATCTTTGGTATCTGGGGACCTCAAGCGCGCGAGATCCTGACTCAGATCACCGATCAATCATTGGCGAATGAAGATTTCCCTTTCATGACATCTCAAGAAATTACTTGTGCTGGCAAACGGGTTAGAGCTACACGTATTACCTATGTAGGTGAACTTGGTTGGGAGCTAAGCCTTCCGATCTCCGATGCACTTGTGGTCTGGGAAGCCTTAATCGCTGCGGGTGAACCGTTTGGGGCGAAACCGTGCGGTTATCGGGCGATCGAATCGTTGCGGTTGGAGAAAGGGTATGTAGCTTGGGGAGTTGAGGTTTCTACTGAAACAACACCGGCCGAAGCAGGATTAGATTTTGCCGTTTCGAAAAAGAAGATTGATTTCATTGGAAGAAGTGCGATCATTGGCGCAAAGCCGGTGACGAGAAAACTTGCTGTTATTACTTTTGATGACATTACTACCGTTCCGCTAGGAAATGAACCGATAAGAATCGCGGGGAAAATCGTAGGTAGAGTGAAAAGCGGAGGCCAGGGGTACACAATCGGTAAAGCAATCGGTAACGCATATCTGCCGATTGAGCATCTGGTTGAAGGTTCTCAGGTTGAGGTCGAGTTTTTTGGTGAATGGAAAACTGGAACCATAGGTAAATCACCGTTATTTGATCCACAGGGTATCCGAATCAAGGCGTAGCCCCTTTCGATTTACGGATTCTTAGAGTAATTTCATTCTCATGGAAACAATCCTTGACTACATAGGCAATACCCCGCTTATCAATATCGAGGGCATCTTTGTGAAGATGGAATTTATGAATCCTTCGGGATCGATCAAAGCGAGAATCGCAAAATATATGATCGAACGAGCCGAGAGCGAGGGTCTACTCCGTCCCGGTGACACCATTGTTGAAGCAAGTAGCGGAAATACCGGTAATGCAATGAGCATGGTTGCCGCAGTCAAAGGTTACAAAATGATTGTGGTGATGCCAGAAGGTTTAACTCAAGAAAGGACCGCTATTTCTCGCGGGTTTGGTGCAGAAGTTCGCACGGTCGGAGATTTTCATGTAAACGAAGCTTTAGCAGAGGTTCGACGATTGGCTGAGCAACCCGGATTTTTTGCACCAGGACAATTTGATAACGAATGGAACGTAACCGAAAATCAGGAATGGCTAGGAGCGGAATTAATTAAGCAATTACCGGCAAAACCCGACCTCGTGATCAACGGTGTTGGTACTGGAGGAACTTTGATTGGTGTTGGTCGAGCTTTTAAAGATAGTAACCCGAAGTGCAAAAGTTACGCTCTAGAACCTTCAGAATCATGCACCATCGCTTGCGGTGAAGTAGCCAAGCATTTGATTGAAGGAATCTCCGATGGTTTTATACCAGGCATTATTGAACGCCACAGCAAAGAGATCGATGGCTTTGTTCATGTTCATTCAGCCGATGCAATCTCTGAAATGCGCAGACTGGCCCGCGTCCATGGACTCTTTGTCGGCCCATCCTCCGGGGCTCATATGATTGCCGCAAAACGACTTAAGGAAGAGTTAGGAGTAGAAACAGTCGTTACCTTCTTCTGTGACGAGGGCGAAAAGTACATCAATGATTTTTGGTCAAACTAGCTTCTACGCTGATTCGACCAAGTCGTCTCGAGTGGCCTTACCCATTGCATAAAAAATTACACCGACCACCAAAGTAGCCCCGATCGCCACAAAGGCATACGTTGTAAATTGCGTCCGATGTACGCCATCAGGTAACGCGCTATCGTCGAGTAATTTTCCATTTGAGAGCAGTCCAGGGAAGATTCCGGTAGTGGTTGCAAGCACTGCCCAAAAAGTTGTGACTATTGAACAGATCCATACGCCCACGATGCCACCAGGAACCTTGTATGGTCGGTGAACATCTGGATGACTCTTACGCAATTTAATTAAAGCCGGGAAGGTGACAATGTAGTTAACCGTCGTAAAGAGAAGCACGATACCGATCATGATGTTAAATGCATTGGCCGCGCTACCACTTCCGATATTTGTTGCAAGTAGAAATGCAATCGTTCCAACTATGCCAGAGACTATATTTGCATTGACTGGTGTCCCAAACTTGGATGAAAAAGTACCGAGCCATCGTGGGCCAGTGCCGTCGATGGATGCCATAGCTTGAATTCGATCTGCTCCCATCAGCCAAGAAACCCCACCTGCAAACATGGCCAGGATAAAGACGATTGCAGCAATTTTGAGCATCACGGTGCCGGCAGAGCCATACACGGAGAAAACAGTTCCAACTGCATCGAGAAACGAAGAGACGCCCTTTCCCTTTATTTGATCGGCTGGCACGACGCAGACGATTGCCAGAACAGGAAGGCCGTAGAGAAGAGTAGATGTGATAATTGCGCGGAGCACCGTAAAAGGCACGTCCCGTTTTGGATTTTTCATCTCTTCGCCAGCAGAGTTAGGAAGTTCGAATCCAACCAGATTGTAAAAAAGTACTGGAGTCAACGCTATAAAACTTGCCCAGGATGGAGAAAATTCATCTGCCTTGGGTAGGTGAATACCCTCTTTAGCGGCATAAATAAAAGTAGTCACTGCAAATAAGCCGATGAGCACGATTCTTAAACCCGCACCAATAGTGGGAATCCATTTACCGATTCCAAACGAAATAATTGCCATACCCGTTGTTATCCAAATAAAGGCTAGACCAATGAGATAAAACCAGAAACTGTTATCTGCAAAATGAAATAGATAATTCTGAATTGCAGCGATTGCCAACAGTGCGAGTGTAGCTCCGACCCAGACTGGATTAGCAAACCAATAAAAAATTGAGTTCATCCCAGCGATTCGTCGTCCCCAGGCCATTCGATTCCAGACATATGGACCGCCTTCTTCGGTAAAGGCAGATCCCAGCTCCGCAACCAATAATCCATACGGAGCGAAGAAAAATATTGCCAAGAAGATTAACCATAAGAAGCCTTGGGGTCCTGCCGCGGCTACCTGCCCCAATGTGTCCACACCGACTATTGCACAGATCAAAAATGCGAACATATCGAAGCGACCAAAATGTTTTCGAAGCTTTAGCTTTTCTAACTGTGATGCTTTGGTAATCAAATTAGAAGGTGACATGCTTCTGATAGCCACATTTTTCTCCATCCACGTCGAAGTGCAGGATTCAATTTACGAACCTTACGCACAGTCTGGACCGATAATCAATAGTGATAGGAGGCATTCGACAAAAAGGCAATACCGATACAATTTCGAACATGCAACATCCTCTAGATCCATTAAGCGCTCCAGAGCAAGAGCAGATTGTGGCTCATGCGCAAACCGTTTGGAATTTGCAGCCATTCCACGTTTTCTCCTCTGTGCAGCTTGAAGAACCAACCAAAGAAGAGATTCGACGTTGGGAATCTGGATTGGAGATAGATGGAAACGATCAGAAAAATTCGATTGATCGTACTGCGCGCGTAACAATCTGGAATCCCCAGACCGCACTGGTAAGTGAGGGTTTGATTACGGTAGATGGCGCAGTTAAAGGCTGGAAAGAAATACCTGGCGTTAAGGCTCTCGTCACAAATATGGAATCAGACGCCGCGATTAAAGTGGCTTCAAGCGATCCAGGAGTGCTTGCTGCGCTAAAGCGTAGGGGGATCGATTCTGCCGCCTCTGTACACATGGAGGCATGGCCAATTGGCGCCAGCATCCCGGAACATTTAGATGATGGTAGACGTTTAATCTGGACGCCGATGTGGCAGAAAATGACTCCAGATGACAATTTTTATGCTCACCCGATTAGTGGTTTGCATGCAATCGTAGATATCGATGCCCTGGAAGTCGTTGGATTAGAAGATCAAGGTGATATTCCAATCCCACAAAAATCAGGTCCGTATCGCGCGGACCAGACTGGTGGTGATATTAAGTTAAAACCACTTGCTATTCACCAACCGGATGGCCCTTCCTTTACCGTCGAAGGCTGGAAGGTTAGTTGGGAACGCTGGCAATTCCGAATCGGTTTTGACCAGAGAGAAGGTTTAGTGATCCATGACGTTCGTTTTGAGGACACGAACGGCTTGCGGAAAATTGCACATCGGTTATCTATCTCCGAATTGGTAATCCCATATGGCGATCCCAGTCAAGGAACCTACCGAAAAAATGCATTTGATACGGGTGAATATGGATTAGGCAACTTTACTAATTCATTGATCTTGGGTTGTGATTGCTTGGGCGAAATCCATTATCTAGATGTAGCAGTTACTGAGAGCGATGGAACTGTTCGCACCATCAAAAACGGAATCTGCATGCATGAAGAAGATTTTGGGATTTTGTGGAAACACGTAGATGTCGACGGTCACACAGAAGTTCGCAGAGCGCGTCGGTTTGTGGCCTCATCAATCGTGACGGTAAACAATTATGAGTACGGCTATTTTTGGTATTTTTACCAAGATGGCTCAATCGAATTTGAAGCCAAATTAACAGGCATTGTGTTAACAGTTGCTGATTATCCGGGAGCTGATCATCCATCTGCAACAGAGATCGAACCGGGGCTCTTTGCTCCCTACCATCAACATATTTTGTGTGCGCGATTGGATCTAGATATCGATGGCTCCAATAACAGTGTCCTAGAAGTGGATTCCTTTGCCCATCCTCGGGGAGAGAAAAATCCGCACGGCGGCGCCTTTGAAACTGTGGAGACTCTAGTGAAGAGCGAAGCGGAATCCGGTCGGTTATTAGATGTCATGAAGAGCCGGTATTGGAAAATAGTTAATCCGAGCCGTAAAAACCATGTGAACCAGCCGGTTGGGTACAAACTTGTCCCGGGTCATAACACCTATCCATTAACTCTGCCGGAATCCGTGTTAGGCAAGCGCGCCGGATTTATGTACAAGCATCTCTGGGTTACCAAGCAGACGATCGAGGAGCGGTACCCGGCTGGGGATTACCCATTCGCCCACGCTGGTGGAGCTGGAATCCCGGAGTGGGTGAGCGCCAACCGAAATTTAGAGGATGAGGATCTCGTGCTCTGGTATGTCTTCGGGACTCATCACATACCGAGAACCGAAGATTGGCCGGTCATGCCCGTCGAGCGAGTTGGCTTCCACCTCAAGCCCAGTGGCTTCTTCGCTCGAAGTCCGGCCATGGATGTAGCTCCCAGTTTGTAGTCTCGGAGAGCTGTTCTCGCAGCTTGGGCATAAATCGAGCAACTCGGTTGTTACAGGTAGGCTAGTCCGATACAGGAACATCCGGAGTTGTAGCCCAGCCCCGATTTTGATTTGCGAAAGAGGTGTCACATGTTCGAGCGGTTTACAGATCGAGCTCGTCGCGTCGTAGTTTTGGCGCAAGAAGAAGCTCGTATGCTCAATCACAATTACATTGGTACCGAACACATTCTTCTGGGTCTGATCCACGAAGGTGAAGGAGTAGCCGCGAAAGCGCTGGAAGCGTTAGGCATATCGCTGGAAGCCGTGCGCTCGCAGGTAGAAGAGATTATTGGGCAAGGCCAGCAGGCCCCCGCTGGACATATTCCTTTTACTCCTCGTGCGAAAAAAGTTCTCGAGCTATCACTCCGCGAAGCCTTGCAATTAGGACATAACTACATCGGAACTGAACATATTTTGCTCGGACTTATCCGTGAAGGTGAGGGCGTGGCAGCTCAAGTGCTGGTCAAGCTAGGCGCTGATCTCAATCGCGTTCGCCAACAAGTCATTCAATTGCTCTCTGGCTATCAGGGCAAGGAAGCTAGCGCCTCAAATGGGCCTCAAGAAGGAACCCCAACGACATCACTAGTTCTCGATCAATTCGGTCGCAACTTAACCCAAGCAGCCCGAGAGGGAAAATTGGATCCAGTAATTGGCCGCGAAAAAGAGATCGAACGCGTAATGCAGGTTCTCTCTCGCCGCACCAAGAATAATCCAGTTCTCATTGGCGAGCCCGGCGTAGGAAAGACCGCCATCGTCGAGGGTCTAGCCCAGGCCATTGTCAAAGGTGACATTCCAGAGACGCTGCGAGATAAGCAACTTTATTCACTCGACTTAGGCGCGCTGGTTGCCGGTAGTCGTTACCGGGGCGATTTCGAAGAGCGCCTAAAAAAGGTTTTGAAAGAGATCCGCACGCGCGGTGACATCATTCTCTTCATCGATGAAATTCATACCCTGGTTGGTGCAGGTGCTGCCGAGGGAGCGATTGATGCTGCAAGTATTTTGAAGCCAATGCTCGCCCGTGGAGAGTTACAGACGATCGGCGCGACTACTTTGGACGAATATAGAAAGCACCTGGAAAAAGATGCGGCGTTAGAACGTCGTTTTCAGCCGATTCAGGTAGCCGAACCAACACTGACTCACACCATCGAAATTCTCAAAGGACTTCGTGATCGATATGAATCACACCATAAGGTATCGATCTCTGATGGTGCACTCGTCTCTGCTGCGACCTTAGCGGATCGCTACATAGCTGATCGTTTCTTGCCAGATAAAGCAATCGATTTGATCGATGAGGCAGGTTCACGGCTACGGATTCGTAGAATGACTGCGCCACCAGAGTTGCGTGCCTTTGACGAGAGGATTGCAAGTACCCGACGCGAAAAGGAGTCGGCGATTGATAGTCAAGACTTCGAAAAAGCAGCAGCGCTCCGGGATGACGAAAAAAATCTCATCGCCGAAAAACTAGAGCGTGAGAAAACGTGGAAGGCCGGAGACTTGGATGTCGTGGCAGAGGTCAACGAAGAGTTGATCGCCGAAGTCCTCTCTCACTCAACCGGTATTCCAGTATTCAAATTAACCGAGGAGGAGACTGCTCGGTTGCTGCGGATGGAAGACGAGCTGCACCGTCGTGTCATTGGGCAGGATCAAGCAATTAAAGCCCTCTCTCAGGCGATTAGACGTACCCGCGCCGGTCTCAAGGATCCAAAGCGTCCGGGTGGATCGTTTATCTTCGCTGGACCTTCTGGTGTTGGTAAAACGGAACTCTCACGTACCTTGGCAGCCTTTTTGTTTGGAGACCAAGATGCGTTGATCCAGCTAGATATGTCGGAATATTCGGAGAAACACACAGCCTCTCGGCTCTTCGGCGCACCTCCAGGGTATGTTGGCTATGACGAAGGTGGACAGTTGACGGAGAAAGTCCGCCGCAAGCCATTCTCTGTCGTGCTCTTTGACGAAGTTGAAAAAGCTCATCCAGATATCTTCAATTCACTATTGCAGGTATTGGAGGATGGTCGATTGACGGATTCTCAAGGGCGCGTTGTTGATTTCAAGAATACTGTCATCATCATGACCACGAATCTAGGAACGAGAGATATCTCTAAATCATTAGGTTTGGGCTTCCATAACTCTGATGATCTTCTAGGAAATTACGAAAGAATGAAGGCAAAGGTAAGTGATGAACTGAAAACTCACTTCCGCCCAGAGTTCCTCAATCGTATCGATGACATCATTGTCTTCCACCAGCTATCTGAAGAAGAGATCATCCAGATCGTTGATCTGATGATTACCAATTTGGATGAGCGTCTACGCGCGAAAGATATGGGCATCGAGCTCACCTCCGCCGCAAAGCTCCTCTTAGCTAAACGTGGCTATGACCCATTGTTGGGAGCTCGTCCGCTTCGACGAACCATTCAACGAGAGATCGAGGATGTTCTTTCCGAGAAGATTCTCTTTGGTGCGGTCAAAGCTGGAGAGATTACTTTGGTAGATGTCGAAACCGTAGATGAGAAGGAGCAGTTCACCTTTACATCGGTGGTTAAATCAACGATGCCTGATACTCCAGGTGATCTAGAGAGCGCGACTCCAACATCCAATTAGTCAGCTAACGTAAAACTCTTGCCGGTTGCCTGAATCAGGCCATCGGCAAGAAGCGTTTTTAGCGCTACTTCAACTTGTGAATCGAGTGACCAGAGCGCTCTTAGCTCTGATGCGCTCGCGCTAGAGCGTTCTCGGAGAGTTTGTAGGATCAGGCCTCGACATTGCCTATCCGTCCCTTCCCATTTCTGACCTTTGCGAGCCAATGGGCTTTTGGGATATCCGGCAGCTCGCCAGGCGCAACGAACCTTCAGTGGGCAATCATCACAGGTGGGGTTTCGAGATTTGCAGAGCAGCGCTCCTAGCTCCATTGTCGCTGCCGCCCAGCTTGCACCGTCACGTGGAATCATCTGCGCACGCAGGGCTCGCTCAGCTTTCGTCATCGAGCCGGTGGGATATTCGTGACCATCGATTGCGCGGGCAAATAACCGACGGATATTGATATCTAAGACCAAGGTTGATTCATCAAAGGCAAAGGCCGCAATCGCCGCCGCCGTATATTCACCAACTCCCGGAAGCTTGATGAGCTCCTCGATTTTCTGGGGCACCTGGTTTTCATACTCGCGGGCAATGATGCCAGCGGCTTCATACAATCTGGTTGCTCGCCGTGGATAGCCCAATCGACCCCAAGCGCCAATCGCCTCCGATTTTTTGCTCTTTGCTAGGTCGGCTGGAGTTGGCCAGCGTTCGATCCATTGCATCCACACTGGTAGCACTCGGATTACTGGTGTTTGCTGCAACATAAACTCACTGATCATGACGCCCCATGGGCTGGTTTCCCGCCAAGGCAGGTCGCGCTTATTTCTACCGTACCAATCGATAACATCCGATACGGCGGCTACCTCGAGAATTTCTGGGATTGCCATAATTCAACGTCGATTCACTTAATTGATTTTGACCTTTGCGATCGCTTGTTCAATCCGCGAAACTTCCATGATCTCGATCCCAGCGATTTTTAATTCCGAACCGACCGGCACCATGGCGCGCTTAAAACCTAGTCGCGCCGCTTCGGCTATTCGTTGTTGAGCTCCGGTTATTTTACGTATCTCACCGGCCAAACCTACCTCGCCAATAGCGACCAGGTCAGAGGGGAGTGCCAGTCCTTTTGCTGCCGATGCCACGGCTAGCGCCACAGCCAAATCCGCAGATGGCTCGGCGATCTTCATGCCGCCAACTGTCGCCACATAAATATCTCGACCCGAGAGGCGAATATTGGCCCGAAGTTCCAAAACTGCCAATGTCATCGCGGTTCGAGGATTATCTAGCCCTGATGTCACGCGCCTGGCATTTCCAAAATCTCTTCCCTCGGCAACCGGAGTACCAACTAACGCTTGAATTTCCGCCAGGAGTGGTCGTCGGCCTTCAAGTGCGACGGTTACGCAAGTTCCGGGAACTGGTTCGGTATGGCGAGTAGTGAACAACCCGGTGGGGTCAGAGAGTCCCACGATTCCAGCTTCGGACATATCAAAACACCCAACTTCATCCGCCGCACCAAAGCGATTTTTCATCGCCCTGATAAGCCGAAGACGGGAGTGGCGCTCACCTTCAAAATTGAGGACAACATCTACTAAATGCTCTAGTAGGCGGGGCCCAGCAATGGATCCATCTTTGGTGACGTGTCCAACAAGAATCAAGGTGATGTTACGTTCCTTGGCAATTCTGATAAGTGCGGCTGCAATTTCGCGAACTTGTGTGACCCCACCTGGCGATCCCTCCACCGCTGAACTGGCTAGGGTCTGAATTGAATCGATGATCAGCAAATCAGGAGCGACAGCATCGATGTGACCAATTACTGCACCTAGATCATTCTCTGCGGCTAACCATAACTGTGGATCGATTGCTTTGAGTCGTTCCGCGCGGAGCCTGACCTGAGATGCAGATTCTTCACCGCTTATGTAGAGCGATCGAACGCTCCGCTTCGCAGATTCTGCCGCAACTGATAATAACAAGGTAGATTTTCCAACGCCGGGTTCGCCCGCTAACAAAATCGCGGCGCCAGGTATGAGGCCACCACCCAAAACTCGATCTAATTCACTCACGCCACTTGTTCGCGCTTGAGCAATCTCTAGACTGACATCACCGATGGGCGTTGCGGCTTGCGAAACCGGCCCGGCAACCAGTGAAAGTTTTTTTGGTGCCGCTACTTCTTCTACCGATCCCCAGGCTTGGCATTCCCCGCAGCGACCAACCCACTTGGTTGATGTCCAACCGCATTCTGAGCAGCGAAAGGGATCTTTAACAGGTGCTTTTGCCATCACTGCGCCAACATTACGGTCATACTATTTTTTCTGCGCAACAAGGGTCGCTGGATGGATAATAAATAACGGGAGTTCACGCTTTTTGTTGATTCGATCCGATTCGGCGATTGCTGCGACGCGAGCATCGCAATGCTTAACGAGTTCTTCATAAGCATACTTGCCCATTAGCGTGATGAGTTCATAGCTATTTGATTTATACACTGGTTCGCGACCTACGTGCGCTTCGGAGTTTGACGTGCAATACCAGGAGAATTCGGCTCCACCATCGCCCCATGCTAACCGTTCATATTCACCAATAACGGTGACAGAGATTTCTCGGTCACCGAACTCACGAGTTTCAAAAGATCGCCTTATCGGTAACTGCCAGCAGACATCTGGCTTGGTTTCCACGAAATGAATATCTTCTTTTTGAGCTAAATGATGGAGAACGCATCCAAATGTTCCAGTAAATCCCTCCGCCTCATACCCTTTGCGATTTAAAAAAATACAGGAACCATCGACCATCTTGGTTTTACGATCGCCATCTAACCCAACCTCAGATACCCGGAGCGAACCACTCTTCTTTTTTGGTTGGGCTTCATCAAAAAACTGCCACATATCTGGTGTTAAACGCTCGGCCACTTTTACGGTTCGAGCTTCGTCTTCTGCATCCGAATAATATGCACCGTCCGAACAACAACCAGCATCTGGTTTATCTTGATCGATGCCACAACAGCCATCGCCATAAATACAGCTCCAAAAAGAGGTTAGCCAGGTCAGGTCACATCGGAAAATTTCTTCGGGAGAAGATGGGTCTGCGAACTCGACAAAGTCTCGAGCAAATCCAGGTTTCATCTCGGGCATAGTCCGAAAGCCTACTAGCCCCGAGGGAGTTGGGCTTTAATTAATTCTTTGAGGCCCTTCTTCTCCCCAATGCATCCGAAGCTTAAGGCTCATTGGATACGCTAACGACATGAGTATTGATCTACCGTCACTACCAGCCGAGCCGACGATTGGTTTTATCGGAGTCGGAAATATGGGGGAAGCGCTGTTGCATGCTCTCCTCAAATCCGGCACACCGCCCGCATCAATCACTTTTGCAGTGAGACGCAGTGAGAGAAGTGCAGAAATCAGCGATCGCTATCAGATCGCACCGGCGACACTCGCCGATATGGCTGCCCGGTCTGACATTCTGTTGATCATGGTAAAACCCCAAGATCTCAACACCATCATGGATGCGATTGCGCCAACGTTAAAGTCAGATTCATTGATCATCTCGTTCTTGGCCGGAAAAAGGATCGCCACCATTGAAGCAGGATTGGGCGGGGATAGGGCGGTGGTTCGCATCATGCCGAACACGCCAACTCTCGTTGGTGCCGGCATCTCGATTGTCTCCTACGGAAGTGCGGTTTCTCCATCTCATAAAGAGTTTGTTGGCAGATTTATGAACGCCTGCGGAAAGTACGTGGAGTTAGAAGAGTCATTACAAGATGCCGCTGCTGCTACGAGCGGTTCGGGACCAGCATATTTCTTTGCCTTTATCGAGGCGATGATTGCGGGAGCAATGGAGATGGGTATTTCGGAGGAAATAGCCAACGAACTTGTTATTCAAACTTTTGTAGGTGCAGCAAAAATGTTGCAAGAGACGGGGAAAAGCCCAAGCACTCTGCGAGAAAATGTTACTAGCCCCAAAGGGATGACCTACGAGGGCCTTAAAGTATTTGCGGCTTCAGATCTCGAGAGGATAGTGGCCAAGGCTATGGCAGCAGCAGCCCAAAGATCTCGTGAATTAGCGTGAAAATTTCTTTTCTCAAAGCGATCGTGATCGCTTTGGTAATAACGGT
>Ga0136644_10001245_pt1 | contig 20335 bp, 16 predicted proteins | sample C_130820_EF_Meta_FD_94780 | JGI IMG/M metagenome (GOLD analysis project Ga0136644, IMG submission 94780) | Freshwater microbial communities from Lake Croche, Canada to study carbon cycling - C_130820_EF_MetaG (v2) (version 2) | ecosystem: Environmental > Aquatic > Freshwater > Lake | place... | reverse complement strand
GCAGCAAATTCTGCTGCTTGATTTTTTAAAAAGCGGAAAAATCTTGGGTTTATTGTGCGGAGCGGGGGCTATTTTTCAAAATTTTCCTGCTCTGCTGCTTTATTCTCCATTATTTTATTGATGAAGAAGGTCACCAACCAAACGCTTTTACAAACTCTTAAAAAATATAAGGCTGAAAAAAAACTGGTTGCAAACATAAAAATCATATTCCCCATAAAGAAAAAAGCCATAATTATAAAAATCAATATCCCACCACGTTTTTTATAAAATTGACTATACTTGGTTCCAACAAATGAAGTGTAAAAAAATAGGTAGAAAAAAGCCGTTCCGCCAACAGCTAATAGAGAAACTAACCCATTTATAAACCAATGATCACTTACAAAAACTGCAAATGGTTTATTGAGGTAAACATTTTTTTTAAACAAATAATCCGTTAGGAAGGATAAGATAAAATCAATAAAGATTACTAGAAGTATCACCAATAATATCTTTACTATTTTCTTTAACATCCTAACCTCCTTTTAAACTCAGGATAATCTATTTGATACATAACATTATCAAACAATTGCAACGAAAATGGGTCAATTCAATATTAAACAACAAGAATTAGTTCCCGTAAACACTCAAGAACTTAATGCGCATGATCTTGAGCTGTTCCCAGCTATAATCATTATCGCTTAGTTCCTGACGCGCCACATCTAGTGAAGAAGTCTGACAACTTTTGAAATATTCAATAATGTCTTCCTGGTCATATTCATCCAACCACTCGTCAATAGCATAGTCCAGATTCAATCTGGTACCACTTGCTGCAATAGTTTCCATTTCTTCTAACAACTCGTCTAGTTTTAGACTCTTGTTCTTGGCAATGGTTTCTAGTGGAATTTTCTTGTCAACGTTTTGGATAATATAGATTTTATTATTGCCCTTATTGGCCACGCTTCGCATGACAAACTCATCGGGCTTTTCAATCTCATTTTCTTCTACGTATTTGGCAATCATTTCTACAAATGCTTTTCCGTATTTAATGGCTTTGCCCTTGCTCACACCCTGGCATTTCTCCAATTCTTCCAAACTGGTGGGATACAAAGTGGCCATGTCTTGCAAGGAATTTTCCAAGAAGATTACAAATGGGGGAAGGCTTTTTTTCTTGGCTTCTTTCTGACGCAATTCTTTGAGCATTTCAAAGAGTTTCTCGTCAGCCGCCGCACCGGTTTGATTGGCGTTTTCTCCTTCCTCATCATCCGCATTGGCGTCTTCAAAGAGGTTGTTCAATACAATCTTAAAAGAAACAGGTTTTTTCAAGAACTTTTCTCCCAGCTCAGTGACTTTTAATAAGCCGTATTCTTCAATGTCTTTTTTAAGTAAATTCTCCAACTGCATTTGCCTAATCAAACTGCTCCACAAATGGTATTCTTTATCGGCACCAGTGCCGTAAACAGGAAGGTTATCATGACGGAACATACTAATCTGTGGGGTAAGTTTACCCATGACCACACTGACCACATAGTCTGTAACAAAACGCTCATCCAATGCTTTTACCGTATTGAGTATTTTAACTACGTCTTCCTTGGCTTCTATTTTTTCTTTGGGGTTTAAACAGTTGTCGCAATTACCACAGTTCTTTCCTTCCCAGTTCTCACCAAAATAATGCAACAATACTTTTCGGCGGCAGACGGATGACTCAGCATAAGCTACCGTTTCATCTATTAATTGTGCGCCTACTTCTCTTTCACTCAAGGGTTTGTCGCGCATAAAATGTTCTAGCTTAGAAACGTCTTTGTGTGAATAGTACAAAACGCATAGCCCTTCCATGCCATCTCTACCTGCCCTACCCGTTTCTTGGTAATAATTTTCAATAGATTTGGGAATATTAAAGTGAACCACAAAACGGATATCGGGTTTGTCAATGCCCATGCCAAAAGCAATGGTAGCTACAATTACCTGCACGTCTTCATTGAGGAATTGATCCTGTCTTTCTGCGCGTAGTTTTTGATCCAGCCCTGCGTGATATGCCACGGCTTTGATGCTATTGGCAACCAAAAGTTCGGCTAATTCCTCTGTGGTCTTTCTGTTCAGGGTATAAATAATTCCGCTCTTACCCTTGTGTCCACTGATAAATTTGACTATGCTTTTTACGGTCTGGTCTTTCTTAATCTTGGGTTGAATCTCATAATAGAGATTGCTCCTATTGAAAGAAGAGATAAAAATATTGGGTTTGCGCAGACCAAGGTTTTTCACAATATCGCTCTGCACTTTTGGAGTTGCTGTTGCAGTAAGTGCCACCACGGGAATGTCAGGATTGATAATATCCATCATCTCCCGCAAACGTCTGTACTCTGGTCTAAAATCGTGGCCCCACTCAGAAATACAGTGGGCTTCATCTACTGCAAAAAAACTAATCTTTAAATCTGAGAAGAAATCTAGGTTCTCTTGTTTGGTCAGGGTTTCAGGTGCTACGTATAACAACTTGGTCATGCCAGAAGTTAAATCATCCTTGACCAATTTAATTTGTCCTTTGTTCAGAGAAGAGTTGAGAAAATGGGCCACATCGTCTTTTTCACTATATCCACGAACCAGGTCTACTTGATTTTTCATCAAGGCAATCAATGGAGAAACAACTATGGCACAACCTTCCATCATCATGGCTGGTAGTTGATAACACATACTTTTACCTCCGCCCGTGGGCATGATCACAAATGTGTCCTGACCGTTGAGTAAACTATTGATAGACTTTTCCTGTGTACCCTTGAATTCACGAAATCCAAAATATTTTTCTAGCCCGGCATAGATATCGTACTCGTGTACCGTAGTAATGGTAGCCGTATTGTCTCTGCGGGGCGAACTTTTCTTATTGTTTTTTGCGGCTGGTTTAGCAACCGCTTTCTTATTATTAGTAGCCATGTATCAAATATATTTTTGGTCCCAAAAAGGGGTCACTGTTGTCATAAAAATTAACGATTTTTGCCGGGAATTACCTGTTAAAATTTCCTTAGATTAATTTTTACAGAGAATCCGTTGACTATCTAGACAAACGGTACCGGTTTTTTATATAAAATCATAAAAAGGGGTTACGAAGTTAATGAAACCTGCCCTGAAATGCTAGATAAAGCTGTTAAAGTTTACATTTGCAGGGCATGAAAGCAAATATTGCCGCCACGGCCCTTAAAACCATTCAATTAGAAGCCCAGTCTGTTGCAGGCTTGGCCCCTTTTATCAATGAAACATTTGAGAAAGCCATTGCAACTATTCATGCTTCTAGGGGTAGGATGGTGATTTCTGGCATTGGCAAATCCGCCATTGTAGCCCAGAAAATTGTGGCAACGCTTAATTCAACGGGTACACCTGCCCTATTTATGCACGCGGCAGACGCCATTCACGGAGACCTTGGAATGGTTCAGGAGGAAGACGTGGTTTTGATTATTAGCAAGAGTGGTGAGAGTCCCGAGATTAAGGTGTTGGTTCCCCTGATTCGCAATTTTGGTAACACCTTAATTGGCATGGTGGGTAATAGAGAAAGCTTTTTGGCCAAGGAATCTGATATTTTACTAGACACTACGGTAGAACAGGAAGCCTGCCCCAACAACCTAGCACCCACTAGTAGTACCACAGCTCAAATGGTCATGGGAGACGTGATTGCGGTTTGTCTAATGGAGCTAAACGGCTTTAACGGCAGAGACTTTGCTAAATACCATCCCGGTGGAAACTTGGGCAAACGCCTTTATTTGTGCGTGGGAGATCTGAGCAAGGCCAACGAAGTTCCCCAAGTCTTGGTGAGTGCCAGTTTAAAAGAAGTGATTGTAGAAATTACGCAAAAAAGACTGGGATTGACCGCTGTCTTGGATCAGCAAGGAATTTTACAGGGTATTATTACAGATGGAGATCTAAGGCGAATGCTAGAAAAAAGTAGCAATATTGACCAGATTACTGCAGCTGATATTTTAACCCCAAATCCAAAAATAATAGCACCTGATACTTTGGCCGTTGAAGCACTTGAATTGATGCGCAATAATGATATCAGTGCCCTCTTAGTGGTGGAAGAACAACGCTATTTGGGTGTATTGCACTTACACGATTTGGTGCGCGAAGGAATTGTCTAAGCCAAGCAATAAGTCACAGACTATCAACGTTTTTAGCCCATATCAATCCCTAAAATAAGTTAAACTTAGTTCCCATATGAATAAGCACCATTATGTAGCCATTATGGCCGGAGGTATCGGCAGTAGATTTTGGCCTAAAAGCCGAACTAGCTATCCCAAACAGTTTTTAGACATTTTAAATACTGGTAAGTCATTGATTCGTTGGACTTATGAACGTTATGCGGCATTTATTCCTAATGAAAATATTTTCATTGTAACATCGGATGAATATGTTTCTATCTGCGCCGAGCAATTGCCTGAGCTTCCAATAGGAAATATCTTGGCTGAGCCAAGCAGAAAAAATACTGCACCCTGTGTAGCTTATATTTCTTACAAACTGTTGCAAAAAGATCCTGAAGCCGCACTGATAGTAGCCCCCAGTGATCATATGATCCTTGATCAGGATGCATTCCGCGCCATTACTGCTAAGGCATTGGAATTTGTAACTCAAATCAAATCATTGGTAACATTGGGTATTAAGCCTACGCATCCTAATACCGGATATGGCTATATCCAACACGAGCCATTGGCCGCTGGCGATGGCATTTACAAAGTGAAAACCTTTACCGAGAAACCCAACCTGGAATTGGCTAAGACCTTTTTAGCCTCCGGCGATTTTCTTTGGAATGCAGGGATCTTTGTATGGCAGGTGAAAAATGTGATGAAGGCGTTTGAAACATACCAGCCAGAAATGTATGAGTTGTTTGACAATGAGAAAGCAGCTTTTAATACGGCTGATGAAAAAGATGCTATTAACCGCATCTATCCCTTGTGTACCAATGTTTCCATAGATTTTGCCATCATGGAAAAAGCTGATAATGTATTTGTCATTCCTTCTTCTTTTGGCTGGAGCGATTTGGGTACTTGGAACTCCGCTTATGATAACCTAGACAAGGATTATCTGGGTAATGCTGTTACCAGTGATAACGTGATTGTGATTGATGCCACTAAGTGTATGATTTCTGCTAACCATGATAAATTAGTCTTAGTACAAGGGATTGATGACTGTATTGTCATTGACACCAAAGACGTGCTCATGATCTGCAAAAAAGAAAAAGAACAAGCCATTAAAGAATATGTGGCCGAGGTTAAGCGCAATAAAGGCGACAAATATCTATAATCACTGATATGAATTTTTTACGCCCTGATTCTAAGAATCGGGGCTTTTTTTTGGCTAATAGGTTGATTTTTGATTTTGTTTGATGCTTTCTAACAAAATGAGATAAAGGGTTGCATAATTGATTAAATTTGAATGCTTTGATTTGAAAAAATTAATCGAACAGTATGCCTCTAATTAGAACCGTGATTACCGGAACTGGGTCTTATATCCCACCCCATATCAAAACCAATCAGGATTTTGTAAGCCAAGCATTTTATGGGGAAGACCATCAACCTTTAACTACACCTGCTACAGAAATTGTAGAGAAATTTAAAGATATAACAGGTATTGAAGAACGCCGTTATGCGGGTCATGAATTCAATAGTTCTGATATGGCATTAATTGCCGCCAAACACGCCATTGATGACGCCGGCATTGACCCTGAAACTATTGACCAGATTATCTTTGCGCATAATTTTGGGAATATTGTTACAGGCAGTATTCAATCCGATGCCCTTCCAGCTTTGGCCTCGCGTGTTAAACAGGGATTGGGGATTCGTAACCCTGCATGTGTAGCTTATGATATTTTATTTGGTTGCCCGGGTTGGATACAAGGAGTCATTCAAGGGCACGCATATATTTTGGCCGGTATGGCCAAAAAATGTTTGGTGATAGGTTCTGAAACATTGAGTAGGGTGATTGACCACTATGATAGAGACAGCATGATTTTTAGCGATGGTGCCGGGGCCTGTATCATTGAAGCAGTGGAAGTTACAGAATCAGGTGCGGGCGTTTTGTCTATTAGTGCTCAAAGCCATTGTGTGGATGAAGCATTTTATTTGCAATACGGGGCTTCTAATTTACCTGACTCGGACCCAAATGTGCGCTACATGAAAATGAAGGGCAGAAAAGTGTATGAATATGCCATTAAGAATGTACCCCTTGCCATGAAAGATTGTATTGATAAAGCGGGTTTGCACGTAAGCGATGTCAAGAAATTTTTTCTACACCAAGCCAATGAAAAAATGGATGAGGGTTTTGTAAAAGCACTCTACCGTTTATATGGCATTAGAGAAGTACCCCAATTCATCATGCCCATGAGTATTCATAAATTGGGTAATAGTTCTGTAGCTACCATTCCTACTTTATACGATTTGGTCAAACGTGGAGAAATGCCCGAAAACCAGATTGCAGCAGGAGACGTGGTAGTCTTTGCCTCTGTTGGAGCAGGCATGAATATCAACGCTTTCTGTTATCGCGTTTAATAGCCCCTTACATTTTTTCCGTCCATATAATTGAGGAAGGCTTTATTCACTACACGGTTTCCACCTGGAGTAGGATAGTTTCCTGTAAAGTACCAATCACCTGTATTGGTTGGGCAACAATCGTGCAGGTCTTCAATTGTCTGATAGATGACTTCTACACTGATTTTGGAACCCTCTGGAGTAATCAATTGGGCAATCTTATCAGAGATTTCTAAAGTGCTAAACGGCTTATAAATTGATCGCACTACATTTTCGCTGTGTAATTGACCTGTTCGTTGTAATTCTTTGATTTTTTCTGTTGCATCAGTTAGAACATGTTCCATATCGCGCTCTTTCAATAAAGCTACAGCAGCGCGGAACGCGATAAAATCACCCAGCTTACTCATGTCAATGCCATAGCAATCAGGGTAGCGAATTTGCGGAGCTGAACTTACCACAAGGATTTTCCTTGGAGACAATCGCGTTAGCATCCTGATAATACTTTCTTTGAGCGTAGTGCCCCTAACAATACTATCATCAACGACTACCAAACTGTCTTCGTCTTTACGCACGGTACCATAGGTAATATCGTACACGTGTTGCACCATTTCATTTCTGTTGGCGTCTTCCGTAATAAATGTTCTGAGCTTTACGTCTTTGATGGCAATTTTTTCCTGACGGATTTTCCTATTTACCATCTCTTCTAACTTCTCTGGCGTAAAGTCTTTTCCCCAACTCAAGATTCGCTCTACCTTAATCTTGTTCAAGTATTCTTCCATACCCTTGACCAATCCATAGAAGGCAACTTCTGCTGTATTGGGAATATAGGAGAAAATGGTATTCTTTAAATCGTAGTCAATCCTCTTCAATACGGTCTCACTCAAGTGATGACCCAGTGCTATGCGTTCGCGATAAATCTTTTCATCACTACCGCGGCTAAAATAAATGCGCTCAAAGCTACAAGCCCTGCGCTCCTTGGGTTCTAGAATTTGTTCAATGCTATAATTGCCCTTGTCATCAACCAATAAAGCTGAACCTGGCATCAGTTCCATTACTTCATTTTCACCAACATTAAACGTTGTTCTAATAGCCGCTCTTTCAGATGCTGCTACAATAACCTCATCATTGATATAGTAATAAGCAGGACGGATTCCATGTGCATCACGCATCACAAAACTATGGCCATTACCAATTAAACCACCAATGGTGTAACCGCCGTCAAACAAAGGGGTTGCTTTTCGCAATACCTTTTCAATATCAGCATTATTGGGGCGGAGCTCATCTTCTTTTGTCAAGAAATGATGCAACACTTCTAGCATGGCGGCCAGGTCACTCTGTTTTTGAAAATCGCCCGGGCTCATATTGATCAGGTCAAACAATTCATCTGTATTGACCAAATTAAAATTGCCTGCCAATGCCATATTCTTACCCGGCATTAAATCTCTCTTAATAAATGGATGGCAGAATTCTACATTGTTCTTGCCTTGTGTACCGTATCGCAAATGACCCAAGATTAGCTCACCCAAGAAAGGCAAATGACCCTTCATTAATCCGGGGTGTTGTTTGATATCGGGTTGGTATTTTTCCAGCTCCGCAATTTCTTGTCCAATTCTAAAAAACAAATCGGCAATGGGTTGCTGGGCATTGCTTCGCATCCTATATAAAAATGGATTACCAGGTTCAGTATCCAATTTCACAGATGCTAGACCGGCCCCATCTTGACCACGATTGTGTTGCTTCTCCATCAACAGATAGAGCTTGCTGAGCCCGTAAGTAACCGTACCATGTTGTTGTAGGTAGTAGGAAAAAGGTTTTCTCAGGCGGATGTAGGCAAGCCCACATTCATGTTTGATTTCGTCGCTCATGATAGATATTAAAACAAAGTGGCGAAGTTACAACTCCGCCACATTCTTTGTTTGTTAATTATGAACAGTTTCCGGTTTTAAAATCTGGGCCAACCATAGGAACTCATTGATAAAGAGATCCGCTGGTTTTTGGAAGTTATCATCTAGTAAAACACCCTCTGCACTGAATTTCTTGTCCACAAATGGGGTGATCAGCATATAGGGCGATGCAATGCCAAATAGGGCGGGTACCAATAAAAGCAACTGCTGACTAGACCTCATGCCTCCCATACCACCTGTAGACGCTGGAGCAATGCCAAAAGCCTTATGGGCCTGTTTGGGAAAATGATCCAACAAATTCTGCAAAGCCGGAGAATAAGAACCATTGTATTCAGGGGTTACCAAGATAAATGCATCGGCCGCAAAGATCATTTCTGCCAAAGGCTTATAGATATCTGGGGTTTTTTCAACGCTACTGAATACGTCTTGCAATAAGGGAAGGTTCCAATCCCTAACGTCAATGATATTAATTTTGTGGGCCGATTTTGCTTCCAATTGTGCTTTCAGAAATAGGGCTAAACGAAAAGTAACACTTTCCCTTCTAGGGCTTCCTGTAATAATAGCTATGTTCATACGATTGCTTGTTCTTGCTTGTTCTAAAATCTTAATCCGATACCTGTTGCTCAATTTTAAACTGATACCCAACCTTCATCCGCGGTAAAAATACTCCAATATTTAATCAGGTTCCGTTTTCTTTAGGCTTGTTTGATCATTTGTATGTTTAAAGCCAATTTCACCTCATCGCTCACCATCACGTTTCCAGCTTCGGTAACTGCACCCCAGGTAAGACCAAATTCTTTGCGGCTAATTTTACTATTGATTTCAAAACCAGATTTAACTTGACCATAAGGATCAGTAGCAGTTCCACCAAACTCAACATCAAATTCCACTTGCTTGGTTACATCACGAATGGTCAAATCACCCACCAACAGGTAATCAGAACCACTAACCAATTTTAAGGCGCCATTGTTCAATGAAAGGGTTGGAAACTTTTCAGCAGAGAAAAAATCATCGCTTTTCAAATGCCCATCACGCTGTTCGTTATTGGTGCTGATGCTGTTTACGTCTGCTTCAAAACTAATTTTTGCATCTGTAAAGTCATCTGCATCAGACAGCATGCTAGCGTCAAATTTGGTAAAGTTCCCAGTCACGTTAGTGATCATTAAGTGTTTAACCTTAAAGGTGATTTCACTATGTGCTGCGTCAATTTTAAAAGTTGCCATGTTTGTTTTTTTAAGTTTGATTGATTGTTTGTTTATATGTTGTTTTTAACTCTAAAGCTTCCAAAATTCTTCACTGCTCTAAATCCCCCTATCGCTTGCGGGAGGGGGATTATTCAGGCAGGAACATTGGAATTTCTATTAAGACTATTTGAGCGTCTGTGATGGCTTTGATGTCAATGGTTTCTATTTCTGAAATACCAAGACCGTCTCTGGTACCAATTGTTTGTCCATTGATTTCAAGACTTCCTTCTAAAACAAAAATGTAAACCCCATTGCCGGATTTTTTTAGCTGATAGTTAATGCTAAAGTCCTTTGTAAAATTACCAAGTGAAAACCAGGCGTCTTGGTTTATCCAAACAGCGTCTGCATTGTCCGGAGCCACTACGTTCAAGAGTTGGTTAACCCTATTTTCAGGTTTAAAGGACTTTTGTTGGTAATTGGGTTCAATATTTTTCTCTTTTGGGAGTACCCAGATTTGTAAAAACTTTACTGGTTTGTCATGATTGGCATTTGTCTCGCTATGAGCAATCCCACTACCAGCACTCATAATCTGAACATCGTGTTCCCGGATTATTACATCACGGCCAGTACTGTCTTTGTGGTGAAGGTCTCCACTCAATGGAATGGAAACTATTTCCATATTGTCGTGAGGATGTTTACCAAAACCCATACCTGCACTCACCGAATCATCATTGAGGACCCTCAGTGCGCCAAAATTTACTCGTTCTGCATCATAATACTTACCAAAACTGAAACTATGGTAGCTGTCTAACCAACCAAAATTTGCGTGACCCCTTGTTGCTGCTTGATGTAAAACTGTTTTCATAATCATTAATTTAGATGTATATACATGTATTAGAATAAAAAAATATTAAGCTTCTTTTTGCCTGAGTTTTTCAAGCAGTTCATTCAATTGTTTAGCTTCTTCTCCTGAAACGCAAAGTTGACTATCAAACAACTCATCTGCTTTTTGGGTAGTTACTTCTAATAATAGCAATCCTGCATGGGTTAATTGAATCAGGGTTTCCCTTTTGTCAAAACTAGAAACGGAACGCTTGACCAATTTTTTGATTTCTAAACGGTCTACAATTCTTGGTACGTTTGAACTCTTTTCAATCATTCTACAAGCAATATCGCGAACACACATATGCTCTGGATGTTTGCCTTTTAAGATTCTCAACACATTGTACTGTTCGTGTGTAATACCATATTCTTTCAAGGCTTTACTAAAAGAGGTCTTTAACCACCAAGCAGTATACAAAATATTCAACCCAGCTTTATGGGTTTCACTTTTAAATTTTGTGCTTTGAATAGCTTGTTCCAATTTCACAACACAAATGTATGTACCTACATCTAATTTGCCAAAAATACTTTATCGATACTTGGGAATCAAACTCCTATCAAACCGTAACTGTTCTCCGGACTTTTGAAAAAGGCTGTTAGTATTCTAAAACATGTGTAAAATTGAGGGTGTTTTAAAAATGCCAAAACAATAACCCCTCCGGGAAAGAATATTCACAACCAAGCATAATTGGTTAGATGAATAGCCTGGATACTAGTTTTTGACAATGTTGTTGCTGGCTTTTTTCCAGTCGTCTAATCCGGCGCAGTTTCCAAACTCTTTGTCAATAGAAATATAGTAGGTTGGAATATGCTCTTTGAACCATTTTTCCAGGATCCCTGATTTCTTATCTTCCAAAGCACGTTGCGTAACACGGTTGTAATCTTCTTTCAGATTTTCGCGATGTGGCTCTGTGCGATTTTTCAAATAAATCAAGCGTACTTTCTTTGAACCACGTTCGTCTGTAAACACCTGGGGTTTGGAATAAGATCCGGGTTTCATGTCTTTTAGTGCCACAACCATTTCTTTATCTACCTGGTCAATGGTTATAAAAGTAGATCCATCTCTTCCAGAAATAGCGCCTGCACTAAATTTGCTACCCTCATCTTCTGAGAATTTGCTTACCGCTTCTCCAAATGGTAGGTTCCCGGCAACCAACAATTTTCTAATAGAATCCAGTTTGTTTTTAGCTTCTGTAATTTCTTCATCCGTTACAGGAGGAATACGAAGAATATGTCTTACCACTGCATCGTCACCCGCACGGCTAACCATTTGAATAATGTGCAAACCAAATTTAGACTTGATTACAGAAGAGATTTGTCCCTCTTTTAAACGGAAGGCGCCAGAAAGAAATGCAGGATCCCACATGTTCTTATCATTTCTATTCAAATTATATTGACCTGCGTTCTCTGCTTTTCCTGGATCTTCTGAATAGAATTTTACCAGTTGTTCAAATTTCTTTGATCCTGATTCTACCTGCTTTTTGTAGTCATACAATTGTTTGGCTACGTACTCTTCAACATCCTTATTGGCCTTTGGTTGTAAGACAATCTGACTTACTTCAATTTCACTCTCGTAGAACGGAAGACTGTCTTTTGGGGTGCGGCTGTAATAAGCTTTTACCTCAGTTGGGGTCATCTTAATATTGTCTACAATCTTACTGCGCATTTGCTCTGCCAATTTCTGTTCGCGCAATGCCTCTTTAAAATCTTCCTTAATTTGGTAAACGGTTTTGCCGGCAATTTCTTCCAAGACTTCTTTTGAACCATAGGAAGAAATAAAACTACGAATCCTGTTTTCCATTTGCGCTTCAATGTCTTCTTCACTTACCGTCAAGGAATCTTTCATGGCTTGCAATACCAAGGCTTTCTGAATCAATTGTCCTTCTAATACCTGACACTCTGTTGGAATCATAGCGTTCTCCTGTCCTTGAGACTGGCGCTTGATATCGGAGATGGCATTGGTAATATCAGAATGTAGGATAATCTTATCTCCTACTTGTGCAATGATCTTATCCGCTACCACTTTTTTGGATTGCGCCTGAGAGGTTAGTGCCCCTGATATGATCAACAAAACAACTAATACTCGCTTCATAGTATACAATATCATTCAAAAATAGCAAATCAGGCCGCGAACAGCCTGATTCACACTAGCTTTAACAAACTTATAAAGTACGCTTTACTTCTTCTTCTTCAAATGCCTCTACAATATCACCCACGCGTAGGTCTGAGAAGTTCTTGATGGTTAATCCGCACTCCGTATTGGTAGCCACGTCTTTTACATCGTCCTTGAAGCGTTTCAAGCTGCCCAACTCGGCTGCCTGTCCTTCTCCTTTTGGATACTCCACAATACCATCACGGATAATCCTGATCTTGGAATTACGCGCAATTTTTCCTTCCAGTACATAGCAACCTGCAACGGTGGCTTTGTCAAATTTGTACACTTCGCGCACTTCCACGTTGGCGGTAATCTTCTCTTGGAATTTGGGTTCCAACATACCTTCCATGGCGCTCTTAACCTCGTCAATGGCTTGGTAGATAATGGAGTACAATTTGATTTCAACGCCTTCTGTATCAGCCAATTTATTGGCTTGCATAGAAGGTCTAACGTTAAATCCTATCACAATAGCATCAGAAGCAGTTGCCAACAACACATCACTTTCAGAAATCTGACCCACACCCTTGTGAACTACGCGTACTGCAATTTCTTCAGTACTGAGTTTTTGTAAGGAATCACTCAAGGCTTCTACAGAACCGTCCACGTCACCTTTGATAATGATGTTCAGTTCTTTAAAGTTACCCAAGGCCAATCGGCGTCCAATTTCATCTAAAGTAATATGCTTACGTGCACGCAATCCTTGCTCACGCAGTAACTGGGCTCGTTTGGTAGCGGTTTCCTTTGCTTCTGCTTCGTCTTCAAAAACACGGAATTTTTCACCCGCTTGTGGTGCACCATTCAAACCAAGTATCACTACTGGGGTTGATGGAGGAGCTACTTCTATACGTTGGTTTCGCTCATTGAACATGGCTTTTACACGTCCATAGTTCTGACCAGAAACAATCAAGTCTCCCTGACGCAGGGTTCCGTTTTGTACCAAGATAGTGGCTACAAATCCACGTCCTTTATCCAATGAGGCTTCAATAATGGTACCGGTAGCTTCTCTATCTGGATTGGCTTTCAGGTTCAAGATTTCAGCTTCTAACAATACTTTTTCAAGCAACAAGTCTACATTCAAACCTTGTTTGGCACTCAATTCTTGATTCTGGTATTTACCGCCCCAAGCTTCTACCAGGATATTCATTTGAGACAATTGCTCATAGATTTTCTGTGGTACCGCACCATCCTTGTCTATTTTGTTCACCGCAAAAATCATCGGCACTGCCGCAGCTTGTGCGTGGCTGATGGCTTCCTTGGTTTGTGGCATCACCGCATCGTCTGCAGCTACCACAATAATGGCAATATCGGTTACCTTGGCTCCACGAGCACGCATGGCCGTAAAGGCTTCGTGACCAGGTGTATCCAAGAAAGTGATGGCTTTACCATTAGGCAAGGTTACTTCATAAGCTCCAATGTGCTGGGTAATACCACCGGCCTCACCGGCAACCACATTGGCACTTCTTATATAATCCAATAAAGAGGTCTTACCATGGTCAACGTGACCCATGATAGTCACAATAGGCGCCCTTTCAACCTGAGCTGCTTCATCATCGACCTCATCGTCCTCATCATCTTCATCCAAATCATCAATGCCTATAAATTCTACTTCAAATCCAAATTCACTAGAAACTAATTCAATTACTTCTGCGTCCAAACGTTGGTTGATGGATACCATGATACCCAATCCCATACATTTTCCAATTACCTCTGCAAAACTTACATCCATGAGGTTTGCCAACTCACTCACGGTAACAAATTCTGTTACTTGTAGTTTGTTGTCTTCTGTCATTTCGCCCATGTTCTCAGCAGCTTCATCGCGCTTGGCTCTGCGATACTTAGCTTTCAGACTCTTTCCTCTTCCACCAGTTCCGGATAATTTGGCCTGTGTTTCACGGATTTTCTCTTGAATAGCTTTTTGGTCAATCTCTTTGTTGTCGTCTGCTCCTCTGCGTGGCGCTGCGGTTCTGTCTCTGTTTGGTCCGCCTCCAGCGCGATTTCCACCACCAGCACCACGGTTAAATCCTCCACCGCCGCCGCCTTGTTGGCCGCCGCCACCGCCACCGCGATTGAATCCGCCATTATTATTGGCTGGTACAATTGGACGATTGGGGCCAGTTGCCCTTGCAGGCGCTCCTGGAGCTGAAGGTGTTCCTGTTGCAGGTGCTTCAGGTTTTTTATCAATAGGAATACGTTTGCGTTTGCGTTTTTCATCCCTACCCATTGGTTTTGGACGAGTATCGCTATTGATTGGCAATTCAATTTTGCCAAGAATTTTAGGTCCTTCTAATTTTTCTGCTCTAATATTTTCAATAACAGGTCCGGCTTCCACTTCTGGAACTTCAGGCACCACCACTGTTGGTGCAATTACTACTGCCACAGGAACTGGTGTTGGTTCAATAACTGCTTTAGGTGGTGCTTGAGATGGTTTTGGTGTAGCAGCGGGTGCAGGTACTTCTGTTTTCTTAGCTGTTTTCTTTGGTCTAGTAGAAGAGTCAATGGCAGAAAGGTCAATCTTGTTGATCACTTTTGGTGCTTCAATTTCTGGTGCTTCAATTTCTGGTGCTTCAATCTTAGAAACAACTGGTGTTTCTACTACAACTGGGCTTTCTACTACTGGTGTTGGGGCCGGAGCCGGAGCCGGAGCGGGAGCAGGAGCAGGAGCCGGAGTTGGCACGGGTGCTTCTACAACAACAACTGCAGCCGCTTCCACTGGTTTTGCCACTGGTGTTGGAATGGCTTCTACAGGGGCCGCAGAAATAATGTTTGGTGCAGCAGGAGGTTCAGGTTCTACTATTTTAGCGGGTTCCGCTTTAACAGTTTTATCTTCTTTCTTTACAAAACTAATCTCTTCCTCGTCTTTTTTCTTCCGTGGTTCGCCTTGCGCACCTTTGGGTATTTCTACTAGGTCAGCTTTGTTCTTAGCTTGTTTGTCCTGTTGGAACTCTGCCTGAAGGGCACAGTAATGAACTTCTGATAGCTTTGCCGTGGGCTTCAGATCGTCGCGGTTAAATCCTTTCTTCACCAAAAATTCAATCAGGGTATCCTGACCAATATTGAATTCTTTGGCGGCTGCTAACAGTCTTGGTAATTTCAGTTCTGACATTCAATTTTTTTTAGTCAACAAATCAGGGCTGACCCCGATTCTTATTTTGTGCTTACTTGCTGCCTTCCAAGTCCGGCAATTGGTCATCACACAGACAAAGATAGTAGGTTATAAGCTGCTTATCCTTCCCTTTGGAATTCTTCTTCTAGCACTTTGCGAACTTCTATAATAGTTTCCTTCTCTAAATCGGTTCTTCTTTCTAGCTCTTCTGCAGACAATTTGAGAACACTTCTAGCGGTATCACAACCAATTTTCTTGAATTCATCTATAATCCAAGGCTCAATTTCGTCACTAAACTCTTCCAAGTCAATATCAAATTCATCCACCACTTCTTCGTCTTCACGGAATACATCAATCTCGTAACCAGTTAGTTCACAAGCCAGTTTAATGTTTACCCCGCGGCGTCCAATAGCTAGGGAAACCTGATCTGCCTTTAGATATACTTCAGCGTGTTTTTTCTCATTATCCAGTTCCATGTAGCTGATTTTGGCAGGCGTTAAAGAACGCTGTATCAACAATTGGATATTAGTGGTAAAATTAATTACGTCTATGTTTTCGTTCTTTAATTCGCGTACAATACCATGAATACGACTACCCTTCATACCCACACAAGCACCAACTGGATCAATACGGTCATCATAAGATTCAACAGCCACTTTGGCTCTCTCACCTGGATCCCGTACAATTTTCTTGATAGCAATTAAACCATCAAAGATTTCTGGAACTTCAATTTCCAGCAATTTAGACAAGAATAATGGGCTTGTCCTTGATAGAATTATTACGGGTGAGTTATTTTTTAGGTCAACCCTAGCAACTACGGCACGGATATTTTCTCCTTTTTTGAAATAATCCTGCGGAATTTGCTCAGACTTAGGTAGAATCAGCTCATTGCTTTCCTCATCTAATAACAGAACTTCTTTTTTCCAAACCTGATAAACTTCTGCGTTAATAATATCGCCCACGCGATCACCATATTTCTTAACCAAAGCATTCTTTTTCAAGTCACTGATACGACTAGCCAGTGTTTGTTTTGCTGCTAAAATGGCCCTTCTTCCAAAATCCAAAATATCAACCTCTTCATATAATTCTTCCCCTACCTCAAAATCGGGTTCAATCTTTACTGCTTCAGTATATCCTACTTCAGCTAAAGGATCCAAAACTTCTCCATCGTCTACAATCATCCTTCTGCGGATAATTTCCAAATCACCTTTTTCTGCGTTTACAATTACATCAAAGTTCTCATCACTGCCAAATTTCTTTCTCAATAGGGTTTTGAAAACGTCTTCCACCACTTTCATCATCGTGGGACGATCAATGCTCTCTGCATCTTTGAATTCTTGGAATGCTTCAATTAGGTTGATACTAGCCATAACTTATTTTTTTTTCGACTTACAGAACCCGTCTGCAACTGATTAAAATTTAATTTGAACGGTTGTTGTTTTGATAGTACTGAAAGGAATCAACAATTGTTGTGTAAGGGCCTTCTTGCCCTTACCCTCAGTGGTTTCTAACAGTAAATCGTGCTCTGTTACTGCCACCAATTTGCCTTCCTTTATACTTCCATCTAGAAAAATAATCACCAATGACCTACCCAAATTGCGGTGATACTGCCTATTAAACAAAAGTGGTTCACCAATGCCCGGCGAGGATACTTCTAGCGAGAATTCACCCTCTGGATACCAGCCCTTTTCTTCTATCAGTTTATAGAGCTGACGGTTGAATTTTACACACTTTTCAATGGAGATACCTTCATCCCCATCCATGAAAACCATAATACTATTGGAGGGTTGTATTTTTATACTCACTAAAAAATAGCTAGGTTCCTCTGCCAGTAGCTGGTTGAGGAGCGCTTCTATTTGTTGAACTTGTACTTCCATTTCTTCAGGTATGTAAAAAGGAGAAGGGAACGGTAGCCGTTCCCTTCTGTTGATTATTTCCATTGCAAATATAGCGCAAGTACCGCCAATTATCCAAATTTGTCTTTTTAGTAGCCGCTGGTACTTTATCTTTGTATCATTATGATTAAGTTTATTTTCTATGGATTGGTGGTCTACCTGATTTATAAACTGGTATTTGAATTTGTGATTCCCGTTGGTAAAGCCAGCAACCAGATGCGTGAAAAATTGCAAGAAATGCAGGAACAACAACGCTTTCAACAAGAGCAAGCGCGTGCCCAAGCTCAGACCCAAACTAAACCAGAACCGGTTTCCAGTACTAAACCCCCCGCTTCTTCCAATAAGGATTATATTGAATTTGAAGAAATAAAGCCCTAGAGTCCTATTTCAGGTAAGGTTTGAGGCCAAACCAAATGATGGGAAAGCATGCCTGCTTCCCTAGCAGCTAATACATTTTTAATAGTATCGTCTACAAACAAGGTTTCATGAGCCTTTAAACCCTGTTCCTCTAATATTTGCTGAAATGGCGCTAGATCCGGTTTTCGCATCCCCATATACTGGGAATAATATGCTTTGATAAAAAATTCATCAAAATTATCCCTACCGGTCTGCTCCTTATAGGAAGCATGGAAAGCATTGTGGTGAATTTGATTGGTATTGGAAAAAAGAAAGGTCTTATATTTTTCTTTAATGGATTCAAGCCAGGCCAAGGTAGGAAGTCTAAAATCTAACAAAAGTGCATTCCAAGCAGTTTTTATTTGTTCGTTGGTTAAATGAACTCCTGATGCAACCCTAAACGCATCATAAAATTCAATTTCAGTTATAACACCGGTTTCTAATTGAATAAAAAGGTCATTGGCGTGGTGTTGGGTAAACATTTCATGAAAATCATTTACGCCAAGATCTTTAAAAGCAGCTTCGGTTTTTGCAAAGTCAATATTGAGAAATACTCCACCCAAATCAAAGATGATATTTTTAACGCCTGAATAGTCCTGTTCTGTAGTCATATTATTTGTTCAGTTTTCCTTGAATGGCGCTAAGATATTCCGCTTTTTTGTTTGCACGCAATTTCTTAGAAGTTTCAGTCCAATAATGGTGTTTCTCAATAAAGGACAATTGCAACATATTCCAATCATATTCGTCCTGAATTATACCATAGCTATAAAATTCAGTATATAATTTTTTTCCAATTAACCAAAAATCATCCCTACCCAAATAGTCTAGGTCTGCGTCACATATAATTTGCTCAAATAAATTTTGAGGTTCTTGTGGTATTTTAGTTGCCATAATTAACTGACAAATAATCTCTTTCTCATTAATGGTTAACTCGTAGGCCATTATTTCTGCATCTTCCATGAAAATAGAACAACTGGCTTCTTCATGGTTACCATAGGATTGTAAAAAACCTATATCATGGTATAAGGCTGCAATTTTTAACAACAATAACTCTCTTTCATTGACTACTCCCTCAGAATGGGCTATTCTTTCTGTTTGTAAAAGCACATCAGAAGTATGCCAAATAGTATGATAGTGCAAGCGCTGGTCCAAGTCTATCATTCGTAAAAACACTCGATGTTTAATTTTTTCTAGCAAGAAAAAATCATTGACAAAATACATGTCAATAAATCCTTTGTTTTTTGCTAAAATTTTACCCCTGTATTCGCAATCAAAATAATCTTTTATATATGCATAGGTATTTCCACTGATGTTGATTTTATTTACCTCACTATTCTCTACCATTCTTGAAGCCGTATTCACAGTATCACCCCAAATATCATAGGCAAACTTTTTAGAGCCAACTATCCCCGCTACAACATTTCCAGAACTGATTCCAATACGAACATCAAAAAATAATTTAGAAGCTGCTTTTTTTAATCGTTTATTTTCAATGATAAACTGCTGAATTGCAAGAGCTGCTTCTAATACTTTCTCAGCGTGCTTTTTTTCTTCATGGGGAAGACCACATACCGCTAGATAAGCGTCTCCAATTGTTTTGATTTTCTCTAAACCAAACTGGGTAGTGATATGGTCAAATTTTCTAAAACAGAAATCCAATTCTTCCACTAGTTCTTTTGGTCCATACTGCTCTGACAATTTGGTAAAATCCACAAAATCCGTGAATAATACCGTAACCTGTTCAAATTGTTTGGCTTCAGTACTTCCCTTGTTCTTCAATTCTTCCGCAATCTCACTGGGCAAGATATTCAACAATAACTCTTCCGATTTCTCTTTCTCAATCTGTAATTCGGAAGTACGTTGTATAATTTTCTGTTCTACATTATTGTACAAAGTGGCATTCTCAAAGGAAACCGCAATCTGTGATGCTAATAATTTAACAATCTCAGTACGCTCATGGGTAAATGCTTGATTCAAGAAATTGTTTTCCAAGAGAATTAACCCCTGAACTAAATTATTTTTTAATACTGGCAAACAAAGAAGGGACCGAACTTGATTGTTTTGTATATAATAATCGTTTTTATAAGCAGCCTCATTATAGGCATTATTTAATAAAAGCGCTTGTCTGGTGCGATACACATATTGAACAATACTCAATGGAAGATTGCGTTTTGAAGCATAAATCTGTTCCGTATGCACGGTACCTAAACCTTTCTTTGAGGCATAGATAACAAACTGTCCGTTGGATTCTGGGATGATAAAAAAGGCGTTTTCTGCTGCCGCATTTTCAATGAGTACGTTGACTAATTTGGACAATAATTTTTCTAAGTTTATTTC
>Ga0136644_10001244_pt1 | contig 20339 bp, 14 predicted proteins | sample C_130820_EF_Meta_FD_94780 | JGI IMG/M metagenome (GOLD analysis project Ga0136644, IMG submission 94780) | Freshwater microbial communities from Lake Croche, Canada to study carbon cycling - C_130820_EF_MetaG (v2) (version 2) | ecosystem: Environmental > Aquatic > Freshwater > Lake | place... | reverse complement strand
TGTAACGATATATGCAGTGACGAAAAATCTTATATAGAACATCTTAACGTGCATAGAACTTTATTGAACCAAAAAAGAGCCAAAAAGCGCCAAGAATATAACTGAAAAGAATGCAACTTTGTATGCAGTAAGAAATGTGATTGGACTAGACATATATCCACACCTAAACACCAAAATAGAACTTTTTTGAATGAAAAAAACGCCGAACCTAAACCAACTCATAAATGCATACATTGTGACAAAGAATACAAGGCAAAGAGCAGTTTATGGTATCATATAAAGAAATGTCCAAAACAACCGAGTGCAAGTACAACGACAACCCTTGCAGTAGCCAGCCCAGTAAACGAGCCAACGATAGAAAACAAAATCATGTCTTTAGATGTGAACCAAAAATCACTTGAAACCATCACTGATTTATTAAAACAAAACAAGGAACTCCATGAACAAATACGGGAGATCTCTAAGGAACCAAAGGTGATTAATCATATTACAAACAACCATATTACCAATTCTAATAACAACAATACAAATAACCAATTTAATATGAATATGTTTCTCAACGAAGACTGTAAAAATGCACCGAATATCATGGATTTCGTAAGATCCTTGAATCTTACTGTAGAGGATATTGAAGAAACTGGACGACTAGGTTATGTGGGAGGAATGACCCGTATCTTTGTAAATGCATTAAAAGATATGGATGTAAAGATGCGTCCGATTCATTGCACGGACTTAAAACGAGAAACAGTCTATGTAAAAGATGAGGATACATGGGAGAAAGACAATTCAGAAAAGAATAAACTGAAGAGGGCATTAAAACAAGTCGCCCATAAAAACTTACAATTATTACCAGAATGGCAGGAACAAAATCCAGATTATCGTATTTTGGACACACCGGAGAATCAACAGTTTATGCAGATTTCTCTGAGTTCATTGGGAGCCTACAGTGATGAAGATACGCAAAAACAGGAAGATAAAATACTAAAAAATGTTCTGAAAGAAGTAGTATTAGATAAAAAAGCAACGTGATAATGTACTTTTAATTTTTACTTTTTCCCTCTTCGTATAGTACGGCGTTTTTTAGAAGAACGAGGTTTACGTCTACGAAACGTTCTACGAATATGAATTGGAATAGTACCATAATGACCATTAATTTCCTCATGTTTATTATCCATCATCTTATTTACTTCAACATCTTCAACAACATTTCCATTAATCGTCTTGTACTCTTTTACGTAGTTATTTACAAAAAAGTTTGCTCTAGGTTTCGCCATTCTAAATATATATAGTAGAAAGAAAAATTATATAGATTTTAAAATTACAAATAAGGAATACCTCCATAAGGACCGTATGGCCTTCCATACCCTCCATACAACAATCCATCGTAGGCAAGTCTATCGTAACCAAAACCATATCTACCATAGGTGGGTCTAGTTAAATAATAGAGAGCAAGAAGATTAGGACCATTATCATACTCGTAGTAATATTCATAGTTTCTATCATGAGGACGGTGATCGCAGCGACGACTGCTGCAGCGACTTGAATTAGAAGACCTTGTACTATAGGTCATTCTATATAATTGTCATATGGAATATTTTTTATGAAAATTATAATTGAACTAAAATTTCTCTGCACTGTGCTTTTGTAAATTACAACCAGTAAACAATAATTTAGTTATAATAAGTAGAATCTGTCAAAAAATAGAGAGAAGCTTGTCTGGGTTCAGAACCATATTCGTAGTAATAATAGTAATCATCACGACAATGTTTACTCTTGTGCTTATGACTACTGCAACTACTTTTACTACTACTGCTTGTGCTTGTACTACTTCCACTACTACGACTGCTTTGATGAGTAGACCTGGACGATCTGGACGATCTGGAAGACCTGGATGACTTAGATGAAGGCATTCTATATAATGGTGATATGCAATAAATTTTATGAAAATTATAATTTTGCTCTAAAGTAGCTGCATATATAGAAGTGTACTTTACAATTAGCAATTACACTTTTAGAAAAAATAATAGTAGAGGAAACTAGAGATTAGAGATTAGAGGAAGGTTCGTAAGGAAACCATAGGTTTCCTTACTTTAGTACCAAGGTTTTAATTCCAGCTGTTTGTATACACGGTCATGGTGTTGTGGCACAGCCAACGGTACAACTAATGTACTCTGATCCATACGGTATTTCATATAACCAATTGCCTCGTTATACACAGTAGGAACAGCATAGTCTAATACTAATTTATTGAGACGTTCAATTTGCTCAGTAATTTTATCAGGATAATTCTCCGCATACTGCAAATAAATACTACGCATAATAATCTTTAATGTATCCATATTTTGAGGAGCAATAATAAATGTATTATCAGACATTCTATACACACCAGCACGCAATCCATTCTGTAATATTTGAATATTCGCAGCAGAGAAATACAGGTCAGACAGCGTACTATTTTCTAACGTTCCAGTCAAGGCTTCACGGTATTCGGTTGTTTTGTTTTTGACAGCTAAACGTTCCTGCATTTTGAAAACAGCATCAGGAGACTCAGGTTCAAACATATTTACACGACCATTATAATCAGTGACATTAATAATTCTACCACCTGAATGTAAATCAGTAGGTATTAATTTGGATGAATAAGACATATATAAACTTATCTAAGAAATAAATCCGCGGATTCAGTCTAAATATATTTAGTAAATTTATTTGTTGTATTAATATATATCATGGAACTATTTTATATTATTGTACTAGGAATCGCATTAGTTATACTCATCATTATATTGGCTATTATTGGAGTAGGCATGAAAAATAACAAAGGCAGCGGTGATTGGCCACCAGTAGAAGGAACATGTCCAGACTACTGGACAGTAGATGGTTCAGGAAATTGTGTTATTCCATTAACATCCACCTCTCGTAATGTAGGATCTATTTTTACAAATGGGAATGTAAATCTGTCTGGTTCTAATACTCCTGGATTTAATCTTTCTACTCTAACTACTAGCACACCTAATGTAAATTTTAATGATCCTTATTACATAACATGCAATAAACAAAAATGGGCAAAAACAAATGGAATCTATTGGGATGGTTATTCTAATTATAATAATTGCCCAGCCACATAAGATCAAGTAGTTACGCAGGATTATTTTTGATACTATATGAATATCAAAAATAAAATAAAGTACAATTCTAATCTTTATGAAACTTAATCACGGTGGCTTTTTCACCCGCATTATGATCTAATTTAGAAAGAGCAACCGGATAAGTAAAGACTTTAAAATGATCTTCATTAGGTTCGTTCAATTCCAACACCTCATTTTTGAGCAATCGCATTGTACGGATTTCAGGATACAATTCATTGACTTGTAAATTCATAGCTGCTTCTAAAATAGTAGTATTTTCAGTAGCTTCATATTCTTGTAATAAATCCCGCAATTTCTCAATCATGACATAAATTTCACCGGATTTTTTCACAGCAGTTTCTTTCATATGTTTATTATCATACAAGTCGGTATACTTATCTAACAAAGTACGGTACATTTTACTATTCTCATTATAAGCATCCAATTCTTTCTTAAAGAGAGTGACCGCTTTTTCTTCACTAACATAACTAAAAAGTGTATCTAATTTCTGTCGGATAATAGTATCTTTCAAATCCACTATTTCCTCTCTATAGATAGTCAAAAGATAACGTAAATTAATGATTTTACCATTGTATATTTTTATATTTAGATTACATGGATTTCCCTTATCACCACAAATAGCAGTATATTTATCACCTTCTCTATTGGAAAATAGCGTTCCAACCGGTCTTTTACAATTAATACATTGAGGTTTTACGGAGAGCGCGGCCAATCTTCCTAATTTACGACTAGGCTCCTTTTTAAAAGCCGTCTTTTTCATCTTACTCAATTTGGTTTCATATTCTTGTTTTAATTTAAAGTATTCATGTAGGGCTTCCAAATAAGTAGCATGGTTTTTTGATTCTTGTTCAGCATCTTTGTTTTCAGCACGAAGGGCTGGTAAATCAGAATTGCGAAACTCAATACTCGGGCAATTATCCATTTTAAATTCTACAACAGTAGTTGGCAAATTCTCAAGTAGTGTAATTGGATTATTATTAATATTCAAGACTTTTAATTCTTCTAGACCCTCTAAATCCAATTGTTGAAGCTTGTTGTTATCACACACTAATTCAACCAGAGTTTTAGGTATTTTTTCTAGAACTGTCAATTTGTTATGAGAAACATGTAATGTCTGTAACTGATCTAGATGACGAAGATCTAAAGTAGAAATATAATTTGATCCAATAATGAGGTGTTTTAGAGATGCAGGTAAATCATCAATTGCAATAAGCATATTATTGGTACATTCAAAATGAAGTAGTCCAGCAATAGTATTCAGACCATCAATATTTGTAATTTGCCCATCCTTTAGAATAATAGTTTTGATGTTACCATAGCCAAGCGTTTTTAAGACGGAGAAATCCAGATCACCAAAAAGAGCCTCTTCTATTTCTAATTTTTTAGAATTTTTAGTAAGACTCTCTAAAATACTTAGTAATTTATCCTGAGCAGTATTATTTTCTTTGATGATATCTTCTCGTTGTTCTTCCATCTAGGATAACAATAGAGTATTATTATTAATATACTACGATAAAATAATATAATTATATGATTATTATATTATAATAGATGGGCTGTGATTATATCGTGTATACGTATTTAGAAATAAAGCATAATAGTGGTACTGCATATATAGAGTTATCAAAGAAAGAAGATTGGTATTGTGACTGCTTAGAACCCGATATGGATAGTGATGTGGAAGAAGGGGTGTATAAAGCACAGTATAAAAAACATATGGAGACTTTTTTAAAACCCAGTTTCCAACCAATTTTGATATATCAAAATCAGGATTATTTGACACACCGATTTGTAGAGAAATATTTTATCATGATCAAAAATAAGGTAGACGGACTATCACCTTATTGGCGGGATGTAGGTACTGTAACAAATATGAAAGAGGTGACCACAATACAAAAGATAGAAATACGTGAAAGAGTCTAATATCTAAGTGTATAATATTTCTTTGATTTCATGTGTTTTGTTTTCTTCTTTTTGCTACGTTTATTTTTATGTGTTTTTTTTACTAATTTTTGTAAAAATGTACCACCGTTTTGTTGAAATTCTTCGGGACTATCAATATATCTTTTTATTAAAAGACAAAATTTATCTAATACCATTGAAACATCAGGGTTTTGCTTGCTACTATCGCTATTATGTTGTGTTGTTTTTTGTAAAATCCCCCTAATTAGTAAGTCATATTTCAATTCTATCAAAATTTCTTTAAGGTTTTTTGTTGGATTTTTCCGAATATAATCTGCTAAAAATTTAAATTCTTTAAATATACTTATATTACTAGAAAAATAGGGAATCTTCAGTAATTCTTCATAACTAACATTTTCGTAAGGATTTTCAAATAACGCGATAACAATTAGTTTTATAAAATTACGAATAACAGGATTATTTTGTATAAGTCTATTAGAAGATAAAATATCTTTCAAAGGGTCAAGTAATCTTTTTATTTGAATAAGAAGTTCGTTTACCGCAGAAATATGTATTTGCGAAATACCACTAGATTGGATCATAGAAAATTGTTGTAAAAAAAGCAATTCTCTTTCAGTTTCACGTAAATATAAAAAATAAATTTCTTTTAATGAGTTAGTATCAAACTCTTGTAATTTTTCTGAAATATCTGATAGTTTAATCCCAAAATATGAATCATAAACATAGTTATTTTCAGATAATAGAGCTGTGCGAAATATATTAATAGTATTTTTATGCACAGTATTAACACCTAGAAAAACTCCTGCGTCATTCAACAGTAAAAAAACTATGTGTCCTTGTTTTAATTCTTCAAGAGAGTCATATTCGTTATTAGTAGAATTATATAAGAATAGTTTTACAGTCATTAAATTTAAAATTAGACTTCTATTATCAGGTAACAACATAAGAAATAAATTATCATATTTAATAATGCTTTCAAAAATAAACATTACCGCATTTTTAACATTTGTAGGAAAATAAAACGGTGTTTGCTCATCATAATTCGTTAACGATTTTTTTCTAGTCCTTCTTTTTATTTCTTCTAATCTATTATGTTGATCTAAAGCTTCTTCTTCCTCTTTTTCTTCACCAATTCTTGAAATGCCCCCCTGTCTAGTTAAATATTTTATTATTGATTTGTATTTTTTGTACATTTGTTCTTTTGGACTTGTTTTTAGTATTTCATGTTCTACAAGTTCAATAGATGTTAAACCATCTAAATGTTCTTTGTTCGGAGCTGTTGTTATATTTATACTACCATAGTCATATTCTACTAATAATTTTACAATAGTTTCATTACCGTTCATACAAGCATAATGTAGAGCCACATAACCTTTTTCATCTTTCTTTGTTAAGTCGGGATTATATGAAAGTAATAAAACAACTAGAAATTTGTTATTTGTTTTTGCAGCAGCTATAATAGGCGTTGTATTTTGAGCATCTGTAGCATCAATAACTGAACTGGATTCTAATAATTTTTTTATTTTTTTATAATTTGGAGAAGTTTTTTTACATTCCTCTACAATAGAGGGTGTTTCCATTAACTTATAATATATACAATATTTTAATATATTATTAATCTTGTCTCCTGTATATAATTTTAAATTTTCCACCGATAGACATTAACCATAGTTCTCCAAATCGTCCTTAACTAAGGACGATTTGTATAACGCCGCTAGCAGCGTCAACCTGACAATCCACTAAGTGGATTGTTTTGGGAAACTTGGCAATGCCATTAAAATAATTTAGACTAACTCCATACCAGAAAAAGTATGCATCATACGAATACTAGTAGTCTCTACTAAAAGACCATTTGCATAAATGCCGTAATTACTAAATATAATAGTTGCAATACAGTTTTTATGAAGAAATTATCCATTAGTATACGGCAAATCCGTAATACCAGTTACTTGCGACCGATTACGTTCTTTCTTATCTTCTTGATAATACCGAATTTTAGATAAAATATATTGTTGATCTTTCATCATTTTTTGCTGTTTTTCATAATCAGATAATTTCTGTTTACTGCAATAATAAAGAATCAGTGCGACTACGCTGACAAAGAGAAACAATACGCCAAAATTTAATGCATAATAATAGATAGATACACGATTCGTATGGCAATTTTGTAGAGTATTGAATAAAAAGTGTTTTGCTGAGATCTCCGTTAGACGAGGTAAATCTTGGGTACCTCTATCCATAATAAAATGATCAATATATATTTATTTTGATCATTTTTTGCTATTTGAAACCCAAAAATATAATAAAATCATAGAATCAAATAATAAGAAACAGCCACATAACTAAGTATTGCTAAAACAATAGAAATGACCCAGATAGGAATGACAGTTTTATGCCTGTATCCTACAGCAAATTCACGAAAACTACCATCGGTATTGTAGATAAATCCTGGTTTCAGTAAATGGACTCCCAAAAATAATACTAAAAATAGAAAAATAGTAACATTTAATTTATGATATCTTACAAAACCTTTTAAATACATATAGTTAAAATATCAAAATATATTTTTTACAGTGAAAAATTGATATTATTCTATAAATAATACCAAAAAAATAAAATCAAGCAGTAAATCATTAGTATGTACAATCGGGTTTATTTCACATCAAAACATGTGTTCCAAAGAGTAAAGTACCGACCACAGTTGGCTCATAGAAACATGGTAACAAATATAGGTCCCAATCCATATGAAACTGGTTACGGTGGTGGAGGTGGTGGAGGCAATGAAGGTCCAGACTGGGAATCTATATTTGTAATGTTAATAGGATCTTATCTATTTTATTCTATCGTGAAAAAGTAACTACATCTAAAACCCATCTTCATCACCTTCCCTATCTTCATCATAATAAGCCCCGTCCGTAAAGTTCTCACCCAAGCCTGATAAATCAATTCCCCCACGATCATAGAAATTATCAGCATCTTCACCCACTTCGTCATATCCATACCCTTGCTCAACTTCATCAGCGTCTACCATTTCATCCGCTGCTACAAACTCTGTTGCTTGATCAAGTAATAACAGTGAAAGTGTCTCATCAATTTCACGATCAAAAGTGGCTTTGTCATATTGATACAATCCTTTTTGTTGTCCCACATTCCATCGTCCAATTCTATAATTTTTCAAATCATTTTCCACAGCACGTTCTTCAATACTCATTTTACCTAATTTCTCAATAATACCTTGCCGTTCAACATCTTTATCACGCTTTACTTTTTGCATAATATCTTGATACGAAAAATTAATGGCTTGTTTATTTTCCTCTTCTACATTGAGAAAGCATAATAACAAACTAGCAACCCGTTTTTTTAATTCATCTAAGTCGCCTGCCACAATTTCCATTTCATCCAAGCCATCTGATTCATATGGTGTTTCAACTGGGCCAACAGAACTTCCCATCAATAAGTTAGATGGATTAGAAGATTCGGCAATTTCCTTCCTATGGCTTTGTTTCATTGTTTGTACATCAGAGCGTAAGAGATCAACGTCATTCGCACAAACAATATATTCATACATGGCGGAGTAAAAACAGTAAGTATAGACCAAATAAATAGATTCTTTATCAAACATACAATAAAACGACCGAATACGCTCACTGGTACCATCTTCACCCTCATAGTCATTACCCATGTCCTTAACGATTTCAGTAAAAAAGGGTAAATTCTGTAAAAACATTGGTAAATCCGCTAATTTCTTATCCACTTCTTGCAACAATCGTAATAATACACTATCCCCTTTAAATTTCTCAATTTCAGAATAATACTGATCCAAAAATTTCGCAATAATTTCATTGTGTTTTTTAGAAAACCCCCAATGCTTGTGTACTTTTTTATAAAATCCAACATCATTCAGTAAAATAGAGGGATATACCTTACACATATTCTGTACAGCGGTATTCATAAATTGAGTAACCGAATACAATCCAGAGTCATAATAGAGGCCACTTTCCTTCATAGAAATATCCAATTTCCATTTCTCAACACTGATCAAAAAAGTATGGAGTTTTTCATAGCTAGATTCTGACATATTTCCATATTTCCCAAAGAATTCCATAATCTCTTTGTACAAACCACGATTTGCAATGATCAAATAGTTCTTCAGGTCATTTAATTCATTCGTCACTTCATACGACATGCATTTCGGCTTGTATTGATCTAGTAGTTTAAATAAGAATCGGCGAAAAGGTTCGTCAATAATGGTAGAATTCGCTGTATCTAACTGTTCAAGCAATTCCTTCATAATAGTGGCTTTTGTAATAGGCTCAGGTATATCAATTGTAACCATGTTATCACGATGAACCAGATTCATCATGTTAAGTAGATGATCTACATTATATTGATGAGCATTAGATTTCATATGTTCCATTTTCTCATAAATCGTCCAAAGTGGATTGTATCTAGCTGGTTTTTCATTACAGATGGTTTTGAATTTTTCAGGAATAGGTCTATCTTTATCAAAATTACAGTAATGAATAATCGCAGAATAAATCAGTTCTACGTCATCCAAGCTATTTTCAGAAACCGAAGAATAGCGAATACCTGTGAAACCAGGATGATAGAGGAATGCGGGTGTAGCAGCATCCCTAGCAAGTTTCGCGAGTTCAGCTAGCTTACTGGTACTAACAACAAACTGGGCGATTTTTCCGTCTTCCTCATTAAAATAAGAAATTGGATTGATGAGAGCCAAACTATCATTACAACAGGCATTTTCAACAAAAGGAATGCTCGCAGAATTCTTTAATATCAAATCCTTAGACTTGACAATTGTATTAATAGACTCAATCACACCATAGCCATATTGCAACATTTTACTTTGGATCACGGCAAATGAATTATGTTGACTAGCTGAACCTTTACGCATATCCTCTTTGAATTCACTAGCAAAATCACTAGCGACATTTGTAATTGATTTTAGAACAGAGAATTCCACGACTGGTGGGAAAAAATAGGTCCATTTTGTTATTTTATGTTCTTCAGGTGAGACTAGATCAGGTTGTAAAATCATGAATTCCCGCTTTTTTACATAGAGCTCATCCACATCACTACGTTTCATAACAAATTGATCAAATAAATTTTTCATGTTTTTGGCTAATGCTTCAGGTTTATATTTCACAATAGAAGCCCATGGATCAGCTTCTTTGTTCTTAGATTTATCTAGGACACAGGCCATATATTGCAAGCCACTCATATCTTCAATACCACCAGCTAGTGGATATCCACTAAAGGATCTTACACAACCAGGCATAGTTTTGTTGGTTTTAAAAGAAGGTACGGCGGTTTGAATCGCAACTAATACAGTACATGTAACAATTTCAATGCGAGTTTCATCACGATAGTTCTTGTAGGGCTGGAGGTATTTTCCTTTTGTTTTAAAATTTTTATCCGATTTCTTTTGATACGATGCTTCACTAAAGATGGCTGTGTCAAAGAGCTCGCGACTCATAGTCATAATTAAATCTTCAATAGGATCTAGAGGAATATCAATATTTCGGCAAATGGTAGAAGCCACATTATAAATCACTTCCGCTGTCTCGTTCTCAAAAACACGCCGGATTTTGAGTTTCTTAGGTGCTTCATTCTGTTCCATAAGAACTTCACCCAAGTCTTTCTCCATAATATCATGGGTTATCACACGATAGCCTGCCTCATCAAATCCTTCTTCTGAACTAAAATCTATTTTACGTATGACAAAGCCACTATATTTATCTACTATTGCATCACCATCATCACTCATAATTCCCACACTGTTACAGAGTTCATCTAATTTACGCTGATAATCATCACCAGTAATGAACGTTTTTGCCAAAATAGAAATAGACATAGGAAAGAGTTTCGTATTAGAATCTTTACAATAGAGCCAATGTTGATCATCCTCCAAGTTATCTACCATAGGCTCACGACAATAAGACTCAGTAAATCGGCAAATATCATATTGTTTTTTTACAAAATCATCCTGTCCTAGGATCAAATCTCGGATCTTTATGTGAGGAGAAGTGATAAATTCATTTACATCCGCCATATTTCCAAGAGCAAAGGCTAGGCGCGTAGCCTTAAACAATTTGATTTCATGTAGAGATCGCATCTTTTTCAACATTTTTAGGCCATGTTGAATACCCTCCTCTAATTGTTTTTCTAGCAAATCAACGTTGACTTCATAGCGTTGATCAAATTCACTAAGCATTTTCTTCTTGGCTAATACTTTCATACGCTCATACGAATTGTCTATGGGTTCGCATTGTGAATTTGCGGGATTTTTATAACACTTCTCTGAAACATTACAGAAAATAGTATTGGTATCCAAAAATGCTTCCTCATCAATATCCTTGTCTTTTACCCATGTACCTTTGATCATTCTATAATATTGGATTTTCTTACGGGCCTCTGCTTCCAAGGCAACCGCCTTTTTCTCTTTTTCAGTTAATTTCTCTTTATCTACAGATTCAGGTAGATGGGGTTTTATCTCCAAGACCGCATAATCACCATCCGAAATCACCTTTTTACCTGCAATAAGAGTTTTTGCTAACTCTTTTGCCTGATCTTTTGGACAGTCATGCTTATCTACCAATGTTCGCTCCATAAATTCTAGGAATAATTCGGGTAACATACTAGCCTTTTCTTTTTTGTAGCGTTTGATAATATCATATGGAGTATCATCCAAGTCAGTATCAAAAAAGATCTCATCTTCATCATTATCAGTTTGCATTTCCCGAATACTAGCATAGCGTTTTGCTAAGAATTTACGACCACAGTCCGCGGGTTTTATTTTCTCTATATCAGACATATCATCTACAGTAGGATTAGCAAGAGCATCTAATAGTTGATTTGGAGTCATAAGTGATATTAAAATAGACGTAATCGTATTAGTATAGAGGGTTGCATTGTCGGAATGTAGAATATTCTGCAATATTTCTGAACTAGACACATAATGATTCTCGTCTTTTTTGGTTGGTTTACTCAGATCCTGATCAAGAGGTTTGAGATGATATGCTTTAAAAAACTCATCTGTAAAATCCTTTTTCTCACTAAGAAGACGTAAAATAGGATTAGGTTTAGATTCAACCTCATATTTTGCGTTTCGTAGAGTCGCAAATTCAAAAGATCGTTTCTCAATTTCTTCCCGAACTTCCGAAATACGCTCCTTGATTGTAAAACGGATTTCCATAAATTGTTTATAAGTAATATCAGATGGATAGACCATAAAGGGTTCTAGTTGTTGCACTACATCAATAAAAGAGAGCTTATCTTTCAAATACTTACGAATAATACGGATCAAGAAACGGGTTTTTGGAATAATCACCTCCAGGAATTTATTCATTTTATCCTCCTCCTCTACCATGACGTCCTTATTCAAAATAAATTCGTGAATTCCTGAGAAAAAAGCGGTTTTAGTATCTGTCTCCATTTTCTCATAATTTAGTTCTTTGGAAAGGTCCGTAATCACATGAGGGACAATATCCATATTTTTACGTAAAAGGCGGAACAACATAAAATACTGTTGATGCAAGGAGGCTTTATCTAAGATACTGGTTGTAGGTAATTCAATAGTAGAAAAACGTATTACGGGTTCAGGTAACATCATCATAGATTTAATCGTCATTTGATCATTAGGACTGATGTTTTTTCGTATAAAAACACTTTTACCTGTTTTGAGAACCTGTTCTTCTAGCTTGGAAAGTCCAAGAGAATACCGCTGGATTACGTATTGTTTTCTAGCGATATTATTATTAGAATAAACTGTACTGTAAAACTCATCTAGATTGTTCAAAATAGAATCAATACCAGTTAAAACCGATGTAGTATGTAGAAAAGTATCTTTATTGAGTGGGGGGTCAAATGGAGTGAATGATTTACCGATGCGATCATACATGTTTGCATATTGGACACTGGGATCCTTGGAATTATTCTTATAATATTCCTGTTGTTTGGTTTCTATCTCACGAAAAGAGGTATCTGATTTATCAATGATGATATCAGGATTTTCTAGTTTAATATCAATATCAAATAATTTTTTACGATTAGTAACGACAGGAACAATCCATTGTAATTTCTTATCCATTTTACTAATATGATCTATAAGGGGTTTGTGAGCTGCACCAAATTCCTTGACATCATAGACATTATCATTTTTATCAAATTTGGAAAACAGTACACGTAATTGTTTATAACGTTCTATCAATAAATGAATATTATCCAATACAAGTTTAGTGCGTTGACCATTTGGAATAGTAGATAATAATTCATCCATAAGATCATTTACCTGAATATCAATTCCGAACCGTTGATTTCCTTCTGGAATTTCCACCAATTGTGCGATTTCTCCTAATTTCTGACCAAAAACGATTCCATTGGATTCTACATAGAGTTCATGCAACTCATCTCGGATATTTTTCTCGGCCTTTACGCCTTTGGGTACAGTAATCATAGATTCACCTGCATCAGTATATTCAATAGTAGCCAAGTCTTGAGAAGAGTCATAGTTCGCATCCTCACTTAAATCACCCTTTAACATAGTTAGAGCAGGAACATTAACAGATGCGGGTTTATTACGAATAACAATTTTCTCAATAGGTAGGTTTTCTGGAATTCCTTTGTAACCAAAATTAATGTAGATGGTTTTTAATTCTGGAAATGTAGTGATCTCAATCATATCTTCTTCTAAATTACTGATCTGACCAGTGATAATAGCGGGAATATCTCCACCAAAATGAACATCTATCCATGTACTGACGAGAAGGCTATTTTGTCTAGCATATCCTTTCTCTTCACTACGACTTAATAGATTGATCTGTGTAATAGATTCATCAGAAAGAGAACCATCCTCTAAAATAGTGATTTTATAATGCTGATAATTTGCTACGTCTACTAGTTTTATTTTTTCATTATCTATAAAGGTAATAAGTGCACTCATTTCATGAATTTCGGGGTTAGTTGGAGCAATAATTTCTATAATATCACCAAATTCTAAGGTAACAGAACTAGTAGATGAAAAAGAATCAGAGGAAGAATCGGAGGAAGAATCGGAGGAAGATTTTGATCGTATTTCTAAAGATTGAGTAATTGATTCTTTTTGAGATAAAGAAGAATTCTCCTCATTGGTACTATTCTCTTGCTCTTTTATCATTGACATGTTTCTTATATAACAAAATATATATTATCTATCTAAATTATATTTTGTTATTACAATTATAACGTCTATCTACAGATAATTTGTAATTAGTTATTTATCTAAGAATCCATGGATAGGCGTTAATAGTATTTTTTATTTTTACGAGTTATTTGTCTTTTCTTTCTGTAGCCACCTGCTTCTTTTTGTTCTGTAACTGTATTTCCTGTAACTGTTCGTGGTCGTATTGACAATGATCCTACTGTCGTACTTTTATTCACACGTGACGATACATCTGGTAATGATAAAGTTGGTAATGATAAAGTTGATGCCCTCCTCTGTCTATTTAGCAGTGGTGTCTCCAATTTTTCCGACGCTGCTTTCTCACTTCTTGCCTCTACCTTAAACAATGGTTTAGAGGAATATCTTTTATTATGTGATTCTTGTGTTGGTCTAACACCCGAATCAGTTGGTCTAACACCCGAATCAGTTTCCATTTGCAGTATTTTGGCTGCAAGAAGATTTATTCTTGCATTAAGTTTTTCTTTTTCTATTTCAAAGTATCTACTAGAGTGTATACTAGATAGTTTACTAGATAGTTTACTAGATTTTTTATTTAATCCTTGTAATTGAGTTTCTAATTTCAAAAGTTCATGTTTTTTTTGTTCTATTTCTTTTATTTTATTATTTTTTCTTGTAGTTAATACATAAGTACCATAAGCTGCTGTAACTGAAAGCGCAAAAAGCATGCCTAGCGCTGCTAGTAAAGGTGTAGAAAGACCAGCAACCTCTTGACTGGGTAAAGCTGGTGGTTGTATTGTTTGAAAGGAAGGTTGTTGATTAACAAGTCCAGGACCATATTGTAGAGCAGGTGATGTAGTTTCGCGTTGATGTTTTATCTTTTCAAGTAAAGGTGTAGAAAGACCAGCAACCTCTTGACTGGGTAAAGCTGGTGGTTGTATTGTTTGAAAGGAAGGTTGTTGATTAACAAGACCAGGACCATATTGTAGAGCAGGTGATGTAGTTTCGCGTTGATGTTTTATCTTTTCAAGTAAATGAGTAAAACCTCTCATATTATTCTCATCTAATTCAGTGCGACTCAACCCCATTTTTGTATAGCTCTGAGAATCAGCTGGACTAGTATGTTTCTCAGTATGCTTTGCTTCTTTTAAAAGTCTATTAAATTTCTTAATAGCTTTTAGTTGTTGTTGTGTTAAACCTAAATCGGTGTAGGACCGATAAACAGCTGAACTACTATGTTCTGCAGTATATTTGGTTGATTCTAAGAATTCATTAAATTTCTTAATAGCGTCTAATTGTTGTCGCGTTAAACCATATTCAGTATAGTGTTGCTCAATCATACTACTGTTTTCAGCAATAAATTGAGATGTTTGTAAGAATTTATCATATTGTTCTGCGTTTAATTCTAAAATGCGTTGTAATTGAGCAATATTTTCCGCAGTTAACTGTACTTGTATAGTAGATTCGGGTGCAGGTAAAGATGAATCAGATGAATACATATAGTAAGTAATACCGCCAACAACTGCGATTCCTGCAACTATAGGTAACCATGGGATACCAACAACTGGTGCAGCGGGTCCTACATAAGTTGCTAATATAGCTGCACCTGCATTTGCTCCATGACCTAACCAATGTGCATGTGGAGCAGTTAATACGAGTCCTTGAGCTAAAAGATTCTGATATAACGCAAGACTCATAAAGACTGATTGGCCGGCCACCAATGTAGCCGCATTAGTATAAACGCCGCCTTTGTACATTTTATTTGTTCTGTTTTTTTTGTTGTAATATATTTTGCGCCGACTACCACCGAAACCAATACCCAGTGGAATAGCAGAACTAGTATAATTACTGTTAAGTGGTTGAGTGATTGTATTTCTTTCATACATACTTAACCCCGTAGGTTGTTGAGTTTTGTTTTTACTTCCAAACGTCAAATCTGAAGTAACTTGATTAAGACTCATTTTAAGTGCAGTAAGTAAAGAATCTGGTTCGCATTCAAGGATTTTACATGAAATTTTGAATAGATCTATAGAAACACTTCCACCACCAATTATTTTATGGTTACCACCTCCAGCAGTTCCTGATTGAAATTTCATTTGAATAGGAACTGCTGGAAATTGAACATCTTTCATATTTTCATCAAAAAACCTTGTAGTAGATTTTTTTGGCTCAAATGTAGATGTATCAGATAAATTAGTATATGCTGCAAGATTTGCACCAGTACCGGAATCAACAAAGTATTTAGTAAATAAATTTACTGAATCAGAAAATTGTTTGGTGGTTCCTTTACCAAATAGTTTTTGTTCAAATACGTTTGTACGTATTAAAAATACTGATTCTAATATAGTTTTATGTATCCTGACAATAGTATCTTTTAAACCCGAAAATTGGTTTAATGTAGTATCAGTTTCATTAAATCCTAAAGATTTAATTAATGCTGTCCAAAAAGGTGAACCGGTAGAAGTCCGATGATCAACATCTAAATTAAGAAAACAGTCTTCAGTTGAATGATATGTCCATTTATTATCTTTGTATTTAAATCCAGTACACCGTTTTATAGAAACTTTTATGCGTTTAAAAAGAGGATCTATGTAATCTAGATCTGTTAACCATCTATGAAATTTGGGGTCTTCTTCAAGGGCAATTTGAAGACAATTTAAGAAACATAAAAAAATAACACCAAAAATGAATAAATTTTCATATTTCTCTCTAAATTCAATAATAGATACTGTTGTAGTTTTAGAATAAATTTGTTTAATATCAACTCTTTGTATTATAAATTTTGTCGTAGAACTAAAAACTGTGTCTTCAGAAAATAATTCCACTTCGTATGATTCGTCTGGAACCTCTCCAATAACTGTAATAATTTTATATTTTTTATCTATATGTTTGCGCCCTTGTAAATAAACTACATCTCCAACATTATAGTGATATATTGCCTGAAATAAATCTGATGAATATTTCAAACTTTCACTAAATTCTACTTGAGAACTTAGACTTCTATTTCTTATAATTTTGAGGGTGTATAGTAAAGAACAAATAAAAGCACATGCCTTTGATCTATTTTTTCTAAGTGGTGAATTTCTTATTAGACTTTCCAAATTGGGAGGACTCGGAAAATCCATACGATTTTAATTATTATATATATAATTAAAATATTTTAATTAGAGTGATATCCCAACAGGCACTTTTACTTTGTTTGCGATTTCTTTAAATTTATCTAAAAATCCAGAACTACTTGTAATATTATATTGTTCAGGATTTACAATTACATGTAATGTAGATGTAACAGCTAATACTATTTCATTAAAGAAAAACCGAAAATTATTATAACCTTCGTCACCGCCAAAAAATTTACTAGTGTTTCGTCTTCTTCTTATTTGTTTTCTCTTTTTATATTTTTTAGTATATCTAGAAGATCCACCTCCTTTGTTAAGAAGATAGCCCTTTAATAAACCATATTCTTTTCTTCCGGTTAATTCTCTAAGTATTTCGGTGGCATCTTCCAGCGAACCATGTTCTACTTCGTATAGTATTTGTTCTAACTTTTTAAGTAACATAGGAATATCACTACTAACGTCAATATCTGGAGACGGGAATTTCTTGAGGATCATCGCACCAAGAGGTGATAAAAATAGTTCTAAACGAGGGCTATAATTAGCAATAGCACCACATAAAATAACACAAAACGTGATATATGCTATAGTTAAATAACCTCCAGATAAGGCATCTCCTACTTTTCCCGTCCATGAAGAACTAAGGGATTGATAAAATAAAAAGAGTGGTATTAAAATACCAATCAAAACTACTTGTAATCCAGCATTTGTTTTTTTCTCGTTTTCTCTATCATAAATACGTATCCTTTCTTTAGAAATTATTTCAGGGAATTCTTTAACCCGCTCTTCAATTACTGCCTTATCGGATCTTATGGCTTTAATTTTTGCTTCTAATTCTGTATTTAGTTCTTCAAAGATACGGCTTGTATCTATTTCTTCAATATCTTCTAAATTTTGAATAATAAGTGGTAACGGTATTGTTTGATTACTACTAAACCATGGTGTATTACCTGTTTTATATAGCTTAGGAGTAGTATCTCTAGGCACCCATATTTTTGATGGTGTTCCTGGAGCGTTATGTAAACTATCTACTAATTTTAAAGAATCTGGTCTACTTGCTTTATGTATTTCTTCTGATTCAAATGGGTGTTTATCGTCTAAAATAGTAAAAATAGTATTAAAAGGAGTATAACCGCTAGCTAAACTGTAAAATCTTACTGGTAAATAGTCTCTTATAATTTCTCCAATATTTGGATTACCTTTTAACGCGTCACGTTTTGATTTAAATTCATCAAATTCATCAAAAAATTTGGTTGCATTATAACTGAATTGTTGAAGAGACTCAAGTAACTTATTACAATTTATATTTTGTAAAGAAATCTGTTTTATTTTATTTTCAGTTTTACTATATTGCATAATTGAATGAAACGGTCCCCATGAATTTATCATTTCTCCATTGTTATTCTTATTAAAAAAATAAACATTTCCAATTAATGAAATATTAGATAATAAAGAATTTATTGTTGTTTTGTAATGCCTAATAATATGTATTATTCTTAATTTTATTTTCAACAACCATCCAATTACTTTATCTCTAGCAGAAGCAGTAGGAGCATCAACAGTAGCAGCAGGAGGTTTTGGAGGCTCAACAAACATTTCTTTAATAGAGTCAAAGGTAGGAGGATTTATGTTATCAATCACCTGACTTATTTTTGTGATATCTTCTTCCGTAATGCCATAATCACCTTTAATTTCTTCAGTTAATTCATCTGTACGTTTAATTTTTAAAACTCCAATAGCTGTTCTAGTTGTAGCGATTTTTTCTCTGAATGTAGAATCTAGTAACTCTAAGAATTCTGTTTTATAAAGAGATATATGTTCTATCTTTTCCTTATAATTACTATACAGTCTTTGAATATCTTCTTGTATATCAGTAAAAGTAAAATAAATAAATAATTTTTCTTCAATATTATGTCCAGGGTCATAACTATAACCATTTATTCCGATAATGCTATAAAAGTTTTTTCCGCTATTTTGTAGAAAGAATCTTTTCGTACCTCCAACCATATGACTAGATGATGGAGACGATTTACTATTATTAATAATTTTGTTAATTTTTGGTCTAAGATCGCCTATGATGGGTCCCAAAACATTTTGTCGGTACTGTATCTGTATTTCTGCTTGGTCTCCCTGAATAACGGTTTTTATTTTTTCACAAATATTATTAATTCTATTTTTATTTTTAAGTAAATCATTGCTTATCCCTTTCCTATCTAAATTATTATATGCTTCCAAAATTTCTTTTTTAAAATTTTTTGATGATGATGATGATGATGATGATCTTATTCTTCCACTAGTTGATTCTAGTCTTTGTCCACGTGTTGATCTTAGTCCACGTGTTGATCTTAGTCCAAGGGTTGATCTAATCATAATAAAGTTAATTTTATATAATATATAAATAAAATAAAACGATCTGTCTAATCATTCTAACTATCTATGGAAAATAAAATAACTACTAAAGTACCAGTAAAATACAAATTTTTTGTGGATGCAGTGAAAAGTGAGAAAATCAATAAAAAGAATTATTATACTCCTGATTCTACATATATTATACTAAATTATGACAAGCACTACATAACTTATGATGATACTACCACGGGGCTTTATCGTTCTATTATCTTTTCTTATCCAGACAAAAATGTGGTATGTTATTCATTACCCAAATCTATACCGACTAGTATATTTATGAGCAAGTATTCGGCTATAGATGAAAAAATATGGATCAATGAGGCAATTGAAGGAGTGTCCGTGAATCTATTTTATGATAAAAACATGAAAAAATGGATGATTGCTACGAAAAGTTCTATCGGAGGAAGATACTGGTTTTATGGGAAATCAACGAACAAAAAGAATGGGCAAGGTCGCAGTGAGCCCACCACCTTTTTAGAAATGTTTATTGATGCTTTACGGGGTGATACGAAGAAAGAGTTAACAGACCTTGTTATTTTACAAGGTTTATCCAAAGAACATTGCTAT